>ENA-UEYL01002049-UEYL01002049.1-human-gut-metagenome-genome-assembly--contig:-NODE-2049-length-15699-cov-7.441685_pt1 | contig 15699 bp, 15 predicted proteins | sample MGYA00242941_ERZ507946 | MGnify/ENA primary metagenome ERZ507946 (study PRJEB26167, sample SAMN06115482) | human gut metagenome | host: Homo sapiens | place: China:Guizhou | collected 2015-03-11...
GCCTCCTTCAGGGCCTGCTCAAAGGTGAGGCCCGCCTTGATCATCCGGGTAAGGATATAGTTGGTGGTGCCGTTGAGAATGCCGGTAATCTGGGTCAGCTCGTTGGCGGCCAGGCAGGAGGTGAGGGGGCGGAGAATGGGAATGCCGCCGCCCACGCTGGCCTCAAAGAGGTAGCTCACACCGTTTTCCCGGGCCAGCTGGAGTAGGTCGTAGCCGTGGGTGGCCACCAGCTCCTTGTTGGAGGTGACCACGCTCTTGCCCGCCTTGAGCGCCCGGGTGGTGAAGTCCAGAGCAATGGTGGCGCCGCCGATGGTCTCCACCACAATGTTCACCTCGGGGTCCTGCTCGATGACGGAGAAGTCCTTCACAAAGCAGTCGGCGTAGGGGCTGTCGGGAAAGTCCCGTACATCCAGAATATATTTCAGCCGGACCAGATCGTCCACCCGCTGGTCGATCAGGCCGCCGTTTTTAGTCAGCACCTCGGCCACGCCGGAGCCAACGGTGCCAAAACCTAAGATTGCTACGTTAACCATTCTAGTTCACCTCATTGCAAGATTTAACCCGCCAGAATTTCGCACTTGAGCACGCCGGGGCTGTTGACCACATCGCCCAGCACCTCCTCAATGGAGCGGCGCAGGGCGGAGGTCTGAGCGGTCATGGTGACGACGGCGCAGCCGTTAACGGGGATGTTCTGGTTGATGGTCAGAATGTTGACCCCCGTGCCGGCAAAGACATTCAGCGCGGCGGAGAGAATGCCCGGCTCATCCTTGAGCAGAATCTGGAAGGTGACAATCCGTCCGTGGAGCATGTCATTGAAGGGGCGTACCGTGTCCTTGTACTTGTAGAACGCGCTGCGGCTGATCCCCACCTGCTTCGTGGCAGCGCCCACGGTGTCCGCCTCGCCGGTCTGCATCATCCGCTTGGCCTCCGCCACCTTCACGAAGATCTCCGGCAGGGCGTTCGCGGCCACAATGTAATACTTGATCTCTCTCGCCATCTCGTCCGCCTCCTATGGCCATTTGTCTTTACACGCAAAGCATCTTACCATATTTCCGTAGGCAATGCAACCAAATTCGCCGAAATTCTTTTGACGAAAACAGGAAAAGTTCCCCCGGTTTTCTCCCCCTCACCTGAGCAGAATGCCGGATAGAAACAGGCGCCCCGGTTTTCACCGGGGCGCCTGTTTCCTGATCTCAGCCGATTCACTTCTCCGCCTGGAATACGGCCTTCATGCCCTTATAGGTCTCGTAGCAGTCCAGCTTGGACACCGTCTCAAAGGGCGCGTGCATGGACAGGACCGGCACGCCCGCGTCCAGCGTGGTGATGTTCCGGTTGGCCATATACATGGCCACAGTGCCGCCGCCGCCGGCGTCCACCTTGCCCAGCTCTGCGATCTGCCAGATGACCCCCGCCTCGTCAAAGAGGTTGCGGATATAGGCCACCGTCTCCGCGTCCGCGTCGGAGGCACCAGACTTGCCCCGGGCGCCGGTGTACTTGCACAGGCCGATGCCGTAGTTCAGATAGGCGGCGTTGCGCTTCTCATACACGTCGGAGAAGTTAGGGTCGTAGGCCGCCGTCACGTCGGCGCTGAGGCAGAAGGACTTCTCGAAACACACCCGCACAGCCGCGCCCTGGCTCTCGCACAGGTCCTCCATAAATGTGTCGAAAGCGGCGGACTGCATGCCCGTCACACCGTCGGAGCCGATCTCCTCCTTATCCGCCAGAACGCACACCGCCGTCTTGGCAGGGGTCCCCTCCAGATCCAGTAGGGCCCGCAGGGCGGCGTAGGCACACACCCGGTCATCATGGCCGTAGGCGCCGATCATGCTGCGATCCAGGCCGATGTCCGTGGCCTTTACCGCCGGCACCGCCTCCAGCTCCGCGGAGGTGAAGTCATCCTCTGTGATGCCGTACTTTTCGTTCAGCAGCTTCATCACCGCCAGCTTCACACGGCCGGACTCCTCCGCGTCCCCGATCGGCTCGCTGCCCAGCAGCAGGTTCAGGGTCTCAGCGGGGATGGCCTCCGCCAGCGGCTTCTTGTTCTGCTCCGCGCCCAGGTGGGGCAGCAGGTCCGTGATCACCAGCCGGGGATCGTCCGCGCCCCCGCCGATGTTCACCTGTACGCTGGCGCCGTCCCGCAGGGCCACCACGCCGTGGAGCTCCAGGGGAATGGTAACCCACTGGTACTTGCGGATACCGCCGTAATAGTGGGTCTTGAAATAGGCCAGTTCCCCGTCCTCATACAGGGGGTTGGGCTTCAGGTCCAGCCGGGGGGAGTCTATGTGGGCGGCAGCGATCTGAACACCCTCCGCCAACGGCTTCTCCCCGATGTGGGCCAGCAGCACGCTCTTGCCCCGGTTACAGAGATAAACCTTGTCTCCCGGCTTCACCGCCGCGCCCCGGACATAGGGCCGGTAGCCGGCCTGCTCTGCCAGGCGGACAACCTCTCCTGCGCAGAGCCGCTCGGTCTTGCTAGTGTCCAGAAATGCCTTGTAGTCCGTGCAGTACGATTCCATGGCGCTCCTCTCCGCCGCGTCCATCCGGTCGAAGCCGTTGCGGCGGCAGGAGAGCAGCTGCTCCTTCAGCGCCTTAAATTCCTTGCTTTCCATGTGCTTTTTCCTCCTTGATGGTGTCGATCAGCCGCTGGAAAAACTCCCGGGCCTCCATTTCAAAGGCCGCGGCGGTATCGGCGGCGTTATTCAGCTCACAGTCGCACTTGCCCCGGTAGTACTCGTCCGGCTGCTGGGCGGAGATCCGCAGGCGGGCGTACTGCTCTGTGATGTTGTCCCGGGCCATGATCCGCCGGACCCGCAGCTCCAGGGGCGCGGTGACGGCTATCGTCCGGTCGCACAGCTGGTCCAGCCCGCCCTCCAGCAGGTTGATGGCATCGATGGCGAAGATCTTGCTCTCCGACGCCGCCAGGCGCCGCCGCACCTCCGGCACCAGATGGCGGGCCACAATGCCGTTGAGCTGCTCCAGCCGGTCCTTGTGGGAGAAGACCTCCTGTCCCAGCTTGCGCCGGTCCAGTTGGCCGGCTGCGTCAAACGCGCCGGGGAAGGAGACACCGATCTCATCCCGCAGGGGAGCGCAGGTCTCCAGCATCTCATGGTACAGGGCGTCGCAGTCGATGACCTCGCCCCCCAGGGAGCGGATGGCCCGCAGGGCGCTGGACTTGCCCGCGCCGGTGCCGCCGGTGAGGCCCAGCACCACCCGCTCACTGTCCGCCTCCACCACATGGAAGCCGGCGGCCTTTTTCAGCCGGTTGCCGATGGCCAGACCCAATCCCCGGTTGTCCGGGCACTGGGCGAAGATCTCCGTCACATCGCTGGTGTCAAAGGTCCGCAGGGCGTCGAACACCCGCTGGGCCTGGACCAGCTTGTCGCCTACAGGCCCCAGGGTGTGGACCTCCTGCTCCCGGAACAGGTCCACAAACTCCTCGAAGCAAATGACGCCGGAGGTGGGCCCCACCCGCCGCAGGATCTCCTGGGCGGACTTCTCCGGCGCGCCGGTGATGACGGTGACCGGCGCCTTGGGGGCGTAGTGGCGGTACTTCATGCCGGGGGCCTTGGGCTTCTCGCCCTCCGCCAGGGCGCCGTTGACGGCCTTGTCCACGTCGATCTTGCCGATGAGCCGCTCCAGGTCCTCCAGGGGCAGTCCGCCGGGACGCAGCAGCCTGGGCGGGTCGCAGGTCAGGTCCAGAATCGTGGACTCCACACCCACCGCACAGGGACCGCCGTCCACCACGCCGCTGATCCGGCCGTCCATATCCTCCAGCACGTCCTGGGCAGTCGTGCAGCTGGGCCGGCCGGAGAGGTTGGCGCTGGGGGCCGCGATGGGGATGCCCGCCTCCCGGATGATCGCCAGCGTCACCGGGTGGTTGGGGCAGCGCACCGCCACCGTGTCCAGCCCGGCGGTGGTCTCGTCCGGGATGATGGGCCGCCGCTTCAGGATCATAGTCAGGGGGCCGGGCCAGAATTTCCGGGCCAGCACATAGGCCAGGGGCGGCACGTCGGCGCAGTAGCGGGGCAGCCACTGGGCGCCGGTCACATGGATGATGAGGGGATTGTCCTGGGGCCGGCCCTTGGCCTCAAAGATCCGCTTCACCGCGGTGCCGTCCAGAGCGTTGGCCCCCAAGCCGTACACCGTCTCCGTGGGGATGCCCACCAGGCCGCCGTCCCGCAGGATCTTGGCCGCTGCGCCGATCTTGTCCTCGATCTCCTTCTGCTGACCCTTGGTGTCCCGCAGGTCAAAATATCGTGTCTGCATATCTCTTCGCCTCTATCTCTCTTCGCCGGAGATCTCCCCGGCCTTATTGCTTACTCTTTCTGCGTCTCCAAAGGGCTCCGCGGCGTCCCGGCAGGCTGCCGGAAGTGCAGCCCCTCCACGGCGCCGCTCTATCCGGGCCGCCGTACAGCTCTGTTTTATGGTTCCCCGCCGCCGTTCTTCAGCTTCTCCGCCTGGTCGGCGGTCACCAGGGCGTCGATGAGCTCATCCAGTTCCCCGTCCAGGACTGCGTCGATCCGGTACAGCGTCAGGCCGATCCGGTGATCCGTCACCCGGCCCTGGGGGAAGTTGTAGGTGCGGATCTTCTCGCTGCGGTCACCGCTGCCCACCTGACTCTTCCGCTCTCTGGCGATGTCGGCATCCTGCTTTTCCCGCTCGATCTCATACAATCTTGACGCCAAAAGGCGCATGGCCTTGTCCCGGTTCTGGAACTGGCTGCGCTCCTGCTGGCATTCCACTACCAGGCCGGTGGGCCGGTGGATCAGCCGCACGGCGGAGGACGTCTTGTTCACATGCTGGCCGCCCGCGCCGCTGGCCCGGTAGACCTGCATCTCGATGTCCGCAGGGTCCAGCTTCACGTCCACCCCTTCCGCCTCCGGCAGCACGGCCACCGTGGCGGCGGAGGTCTGGATGCGGCCATTGGACTCCGTCACCGGCACCCGCTGGACCCGGTGGACGCCGCTCTCGAATTTCAGCCGGGACCAGGCGCCCTCGCCTTCAATGAGGACGCTGCACTCCTTCACGCCCCCCAGCTCCGTCTCGTTCAGCTCCACGGTGTCGGTCCTCCAGCCCCGGGCGGCAGCGTACATGGTGTACATCCGCAGCAGCGACGCGGCAAACAGCGCCGCCTCCTCGCCGCCGGTACCCGCCCGGATCTCCAGGATCACGTTCTTCCGGTCATTGGGATCCTTGGGCAGCAGCAGGAGCTTCAGCTCCTGCCGCAGCCGCTCCATCTCTTCCCGTGCGGCGGTCAGCTCCTCCTGGGCCAACTCCCGCATCTCCGGGTCAGAGAGCAGCTCCTCCGCCGCGGCTCGGTCCGCCTCCGCCTGCCGGTATGCCTGGTACGCCTCTGCCACCGGAGTCAGGTCCTTCAGCTCCCGATTTACAGTCTTCAGCCGCTCCGCGTTGCCATAGACAGACGGGTCTGCCAGCTGGGCCTGCAGGTCCTCATACCGCAGGGCCAGCTCCTTCAGTTTTTCCAGCATGGGGCATCTCCTCTCCCGTTGATTTCAGAAAAGGGTCTGCCGCTACTGCCCCTCCAGAAAGGCCCGGACCTGGCGGAGAAACTCCTCCTGCCAGAATGCCCAGCCCACGTCCCCGCTTCGCAAGGACACCGCCGCCAGATGACCGGCGGGCACACAGAGATCCATCTGGCGATAAACCTCCTGGTACTGGGAGCCGCTGCTGCGGGTCAGCACATAGGCCGCGTTGCGGATCTCCCCGCCCCGGTCTTTCAGAAACGACCGCATGACGGCGCTGGATCGCCCGGCCCACACCGGTGTGCCCAGAATCACCAAGCGGTAGTCCCCCAGGGGACGGGCTGTCTCCAACGGGGCCACGGGGCGGGTGTCTTTGCGCATGGCGTCCAGCCCACAGCGCAGCCAGCCCCGCCAGCCGCTCCGGTCCGCGTTGTCCCGCAGCTCCGCCAGCTCCGCGTCCAGGGCGGCGGCAATCTCCTCCATGGCCTTCTTGGTGTTCCCCGTCCGGGAGTAATAGATACATAAGATGTCGCTCATTTGGTTCCTCCGTATCCGCTCAGTCAAACAGAAAGGTCTTTACCATGGCAAAGGCCTCCCGCAGGGTGTAATTGATCTCCAAATGAACCCAGGGCAGCGGCGCTGGGATCCCGACCACGTCTCCGTAGCCCTCCCGGGCGGCGATCAGCTCCGCCCGGGCGATGTGAAAGTCGTTGGTGACAACAGCCACCCGTCCCTCCGCTGGGTCGACCCCCGCCTCATACAGCAGGGGCTTGGAGAGGGCGAAGTTCTCCGCCGTGTTGGATGCCTGATCCTCCAGAATCAGCCGCCCCGGCTCCACGCCATGGGCCGTGAGGTAGTCGTACATGCACGCCGCCTCGCTGATCTCCTCGCCATAGCCGGTGCCGCCGGTGAGCACCACCGGGATCTCCGGGTGGGCCTCCAGATAGTCCAGGGCCGCGTCCAGCCGGGTCCGCAGGGACAACGACGGCTCCGTGCCGTTGACCCCCGCTCCCAGGACGATGACCGCGTCTGCCGGCAGGGGCGTCATGTCGCTGCGCCCCCGGTTAATGATAAAGACCTCCAGCCCCAGCAGCGCAGCCAGTCCCACCGTAAGGCAGCCATAAAAGCCCCGGCGGATCAGCCGCCAGCGGTGATTTCCGGCGGCCAGGCGATCCAGCAGCCAGGAAAGCACCAGGAGCGCCGCCAGCCCCAGCAGCAGAAAGCCGGAAAACCGGATGCCCAGGCTCCGGATCAGCACCAGAAGCAGGCCGAAAACGGCGCAGCCCGCCGCCCCGATCAGCCGGGCCTGTCCTCTTCTGCGGCCCCGGTAGACATCGTACCGGTACAGGGGCCGCTGTTTAGCCCTCTGCCTCTTCACTGAGCTGCTCCCACCTTTCGTACAGGGCGTCCAGCTCCGCCTGGGCGGCGTCCTTCTGCCCCACCAGCTCGTTCAGCTTCTCATAGTCACAGGCCGCGGCCTCCATATCCGCCTCCAGAGCGGCGATGCGCTCCTCCGCCCTGGCGATGTCCCGCTCACAGATGGTCAGCTGCCGCCTGGCCGCCTGCTGGGCCTTGTTGCCCCGCTGGGGCCGCTCCGCAGCGGGCTTTTCCCGCTCCTTCTCCGGCTTGGGAGCGGCGGCCTTCTCCGCCTCCTCCTGAGCCTTCATCTGCCGGTATTGGGCAAAGCCGCAGGGATAATCCGTGATGGTGCCATCCGCCAGCTCCCAGATCCGGGTGGCGAAGCGGTTGATGAAGTACCGGTCATGGCTGACAAACAGGAGCGTCCCGTCGTAGGCCTCCACCGCCTCCTCGATCCACTCCCGGGAGTCGATGTCCAGATGGTTGGTGGGCTCGTCCAGGATCAGGAAGTTGATCTCGTCATCCATCAGCATGCACAGCCGCAGGCGGCTCTGCTCCCCGCCGGAGAGCACCGACACCGGCTTGAACACGTCCTCGCCCCGGAAGTCGTATGCCGCCAGACGGTTTCGGGCCGACTGGGCCGAGAGGCCCTTTTTCGCCGCCATCATATTCTCCACCAGGTTCCAGTCCGGGTGGTCAAAGCGGATGATCTGGGGCAGGTATGCCTCCTTCACCTGGGGGCCGGTTTTGATGCGGCCGTCGTCCGGATACAGCTCCCCCACGATCATCTTGATAAGGGTGGACTTTCCGGTGCCGTTGTCGCCGATGAGGGCGATGCGCTCGCCCCCCTCCACCTTCAGGCTGATGCCCTCAAAGAGGTGCTTGTCCCCGTAGGACTTGGACACGTTCCGGATGCCCAGCACCTCGTCCCCGTGGAACTCCGCGGAGGAGAACCGGGCGTCCATCTTCCGCGCCTTGGTGGGTTTGGAGGTGGTCCGCATCCGCTCGATGCGCCTTTCCATGGAGATGGCCCGGCGGTAGGTCTTGTCCATGCCCATGAAAGCCCAGACCCGCAATTGCTCCGCCGCCTTCTCCAACTGTGCGATCTTGGCCTGCTCTTTTTCGTACTGCTTCATCCGCTCCTGGTAGCGGCGTTCCTTCTCCACGGCATAGAAGCTGTAATTCCCGCTGTAAAACTCCGCTTTCCCGTCCTGGATCTCGATGACCCGGGTGACGGTGCGGTCCAGGAAATACCGGTCGTGGGAGATGGTGACCACCGTGCCGTGGAAAGAGCGAATGTACTCCTCCAGCCACTCGGTAGCGTGGAGGTCCAAGTGGTTGGTGGGCTCGTCCAGCAGCAGGATGTCCGTGTCCTCCAGGATGAGGCGGCCCAGGTTCACCCGGGTCTTTTCCCCGCCGGAGAGGCTGTCGAACAGCTGGGACCGCTGGCTGTCCGGAATGGACAGGCCGTTGGCGATCTTATTCACCGCCACATCCGTGTCATAGCCGCCAAATGCCTCAAACCGCTCGCTTAATGTGCCGTACCGCTTCAAAATGGCAGGGTCGCTCTCCCCGGCGGCCATCCGGGCCTCCAGGGCCCGCATCTCCTCCGCCAGGCTCTCCAGCCGGGCGAAGGCGGAGCGCAGCACGTCCTCTACTGTGCAGCCGGCGGGGTAGACGGGGATCTGGGAGATCAGGCCCACCCGCCGGCCCTGGCCCACCACGACGGTGCCCTCGTCGTAGTCCAGCTCGCCGGTCAGTATCTTGAACAGGGTGGTCTTGCCCGCGCCGTTGCGGCCCAGCAGCCCCACCCGCTCCCCCTGGTCCACCTGAAAGGTGAGGCCGTCCAGGACGTTCTTCCCCACCTCAAAGGACTTCACCAGGTTGTTCACTTGAATCTCAATCATACGCTTGTTTCAACTGCTCCACGATCCAGCCAAAGTGCATGGCGTGGGACGCCTTCACCAGCATGGCGGTGTCGGTGCCCAGCTGGTCAGTCAATTCGTGGACGGCCTCCTCCTTGGTGGCAAAATGGGTGACGGAGCCGCCGCTCTGGGCGGCGCCGTCGGCGATCTTCTCCGCCTTGGCGCCGATGGCCACCACCTCGTCGATGCCCAGCATGGCGGCCAGGGCGCCTATGTTGTAGTGGGCCTGGTCCGTCAGGTCCCCCAGTTCCCCCATGTCCCCCAGCACGGCCACCTTCCGGCCGCACTCAGTCTTGGCCAGGATCTCCAGGGCCGCAGTGACGGACTGGGGATTGGCGTTGTAGCAGTCATCCAGCACCAGCCGCCCGTCCCGCAGACGAAGCACCCGCATCCGGGATCCGGCGGGTTCATACGAAGCCGCGCCCCGGGTGATCTCCTCCGTGGAAAGGCCCAGCTCCTCTCCCACCGCCACGGCGATGGCGGCAGAGTAGGCCATGTGCTCTCCCGGCGCAGGGATGGTCAGGTGATAGGTGTCCCGGGGGGACACGACGGTGCAGGTAATTCCCGCTACGCCGTGGTCGGCCATGTCCATCACCCGGACGGCGCAGTGCTCCGATCGGCCGCAGCGGACGGTCCGGAAGGGCAGGTCCAGGGTGTTCAGCAGGGCGTCATCCCCGTTAAGGACCGCCAGTCCCTCCGGCTTCAGGTTCTCAAAAATCTCGCTCTTGGCCTTGAGGATCCCCTCCCGGCTGCCCAGATGCTCGATGTGGGCGTCACCGATGTTGGAGATGACGGCGATGTCCGGCCGCACCATCTGGCCCAGATAGCGGATCTCCCCGAAGTGGTTCATGCCCGTTTCGATCACAGCCGCCTCGTGCTCGGGCCCGAGGCCCAGCAGCGTCAGGGGCGTGCCGATGTCGTTATTGAAATTCTCCGGTGTCTTCAGGACATGGTACTTCGCCTCCAGCACGGCGGCGATCATCTCTTTGGTAGTGGTCTTGCCCACGCTGCCGGTGATCTGGATCACCGGGATGTGGAATTTGTCCCGGTAATGGGATGCCAGGGCCCGCAGGGCCAGGCGCGTGTCATCCACCTTGATGTAAAACTTATCCGGCCGCAGATTCACCGGCAGCCGGGCGCACAGGCACCCCGCCGCGCCGGCAGAGAGCGCCGCGTCGATGAAATTATGTCCGTCGAATTTTTCCCCCACCCAAGGCAAAAACAGGCACCCCGGTGTGATGCGCCGGCTGTCGGTACACACGGCGTCCACCATGGGAGCATCCTCCCGGGGGTTCCACCAAATGCCGCTTACAGCGGCGGCGATCTCCTTGACCGTCATCGGCTGCATCAATACGCCCTCCTCTTCAGCTGACACGACTGCCGCACGATCTCCTCGCACAGCTCCTCATAGCTCATACCCACCGCAGCGGCCTCCTTGGGCACGAAGCTGGTAGGCGTCATGCCGGGCAGGGAGTTGGCCTCCAGGCACCAGAGCTGCCCGTCCTTGTCCAGGATCATATCCGTGCGGGAGTAGACCTCCAGCCCCAGCGCCCGGTGCACCCGCAGGGCAAGCTCGCCGGCGGCGGTCATCTCCGCGTCGGTGATATGAGCGGGGCACGTCTCCTCCGCCGCACCGGCCTGGTATTTGGCCGCATAGTCGAACTCCTTGCCCGCCGGTACCGTCTCCACCGCCGGCAGCCACCGCTGTCCCAGCACCGCCACCGTCAGCTCCCGGCCGAAGATGCGCTCTTCCACCAGCACGCGGCTGCCGTAGCGCAGCACCTGCTCCAGCGCCTCCTTCAGCGCCGTCCGGTCCTCCGGGAGGTACACGCCCAAAGAGGAGCCGCCGCCCACGGTCTTGACCACGCAGGGCATGGGCAGCTCCGCGGCCAGGCGCTCCACGTCCGAGGCGTCATAGTCCAGCAGCTGCCACTTGGGCGTAGGGATGCCGGCAGAGTCCATGATCTGCTTGGACACGGCCTTATCCATGGCCACCGCCGAGGCCAGATGGCCCGAGCCCGTGTAGGGCACGCCCATCAGGTCCAGCACCGCCTGGATGCGGCCGTCCTCGCCGTCCTGGCCGTGGAGGCCGATGAACACCACATCTGCCAGAGCGCAGATGTCCAGCACCCGGGGGCCGATGTGGCTGTCTCCGCCGGAGGGGCGGCTGCGCTTGACTGCCTCCAGATCCGGCGCCTGGGTGTCGATCCGGGCAGACGGACACAGGCCGTCCGGCGCGTCAAAGAGCGGCGCCAGATCCGCAGGTGCGTCCGGCAAGCCCAGATACAGGTCCACCAGCACTGCCCGGTGGCCACGCTGGCGCAGCGCCCGGCACACACCGCTCCCCGTCACCAAGGACACGGCCCGCTCCGAGGACAGCCCGCCGGCCAACACAACGATCTTCACCGCAAATCAACCCTTCCCTATGTCTGCGCCTCCCGCGGCCGTCCGCCGGAGGACGTGTTTTAGCTGCGTCGTGGTATTTCTGCCGCGGCGCGCCTATAAAGACACTATTATAATCTGATTTAGTTTATCACAAAGCAGGTTCAAATACAACCGCCAAAACCGCCGGGAAAGCAATGCTTTCCCGGCGGTACGGCCAGTTCATCCCAGCCAGTCAAAAATCCCAGGCTCCTCCTGTTCCATAAGCGCCGACGCGGCAGCCAGCATCTGCGCCGCATCCGCACGGGTGAGCGTATGCTCCATGGCGTCGCTGCCAAAGCTCCCGGCGGAGAGCACCGCCGCGGACTCCAGGTTGGCCACCGCCTGGGCACACCACGCGCTCTGTGCCTCCCGTCCCGGGTACCAGGCCGCAAGGTCCACATCCTCCAGTGCCAGCACCCGATCCAGCATGGCGGCGGCCTCATTGAAGGTAATGGGCTCCTCCGAGCGCAGCGCCACGCCCTCGTCCGTCACGCTGCCCTTGACCACGCCGTCGCTGACGGCGGCGGAGGCGTAGGCCTTGGCCCAGGTGGGGATGGCCTCGTCATCGCAAAAACCGGTCATGGTCACCGGGCTCACCTCCCGGCCTGCCGCTTCCAGGGTCATGGCCAGGAACTCGCCCCGGTTCACTGTACGGTCCGGTTCAAAATAGTACTGGTCTCCCACCCGGGCGCCCACAAAGACCCCTGTCTCCGCCAGATACTGGGCAGCGGCTGCGGCGTCGTACCCGGCGGTATCCGCATAGGAAACGCCGCTGCGGGGCTTTTCAATGGTCACCGACACAGTGGCCGGGAGGGACTGGTTGCCCTCGCCGTCCGAAACCGTGTAGGTAAAGCTGTCCGCGCCGGTGACGCCCTCATCGGGGGTGTAGGTGAACTGGTCCCCCTCCACGGTGACGGTGCCCTTTTGGGGCGCCTGGTCCACCGCGTAGGTCAGCGTTCCCCCCTGGCCGCCCTGGGAGAGGAACTGGGCCTTATAGGGAATGCCCCGGTAGGTGAAAATCTGCAGTTCCTGCGCAACGGGCGCCTCCTCCGGCGCCTGCTCCGTCTTCTTGGTTCCAAACAGCGCCCCGGCGGTGACGCTCAGGCCAACGGCCGCGGCAGCGGCCAGCGCCGCGGGGCGGCGGAAGATCTTGCTGGTCAATTGGATCATGCCTCCTGCCTTTCAAATGGTTGGCAGTAGTTTCTTCCGCTTGGGTCCGGATTATGCGCCTTGGGAGACAAAAACGCGGCCGGATCTCTCCGGCCGCAGGGCAGTTCCCATGTTCTTCTCCCGCTCAGCTCAGCTTTCCCGGCCGGCGCATGGAGGGGGAGCGCTTTTTGATGCCAGACACCACGCCCATGGCCACAAACAGCGTGACGATGGACGAGCCGCCATAGCTGAAAAAGGGCAGCGTGATGCCGATGGTAGGCATGATGAAAAGGCACATGCCGATGTTGATGAGGGTCTGGAAGATCATCATGGCCGCCATGCCCACGCACACATAGCGGAAAAAGGGCGTCTGGGCCCGGCGGGCCACGATCAGCACGCGGGCAATGATGGCCGCCAGCAGCGCAATGATGACGAGGCAGCCCACCATGCCCAGCTCCTCGCCGCACACGGAGAAAATAAAGTCCGTGTGCCGCCCGGGCAAAGACCAGCTGGAATCACTCTGGGTCTGGGTCCCGTGGAGATAGCCCTGGCCGAACATGCCGCCGGCGCCCAGTGTCAGAAGGCTGCGGTTTTGGTGCCAGCCCACGCCCAAGGGGTCGTAATTGTGGTCAAAGAGGGCCATGAACCGCCCCTGCATATAGTCCGGCATCAGATCCAGCACAAAGGCCGCCGCCACCACGGCGCCGCCGCCGGCAAACAGCAGCACGAACCACCGCAGGGCAAAGCCCGCCACAAAGGCCATGCAGATAAAGATGAACAAAAACACCAGTCCGTTGCCCATGTCGCCGGAGACCACAAAGTAGAGCCCGCACAGCCCCAGGGCATGGCCGCCCACCATCACGGCCGCCGGCAGGGACTTCAGGTCCCGCTTCTCCTCCCGCAGCCACTCCAGCTGTTTGGCCAACAGCAGCGTGAAGGTGATCTTCACCACCTCCGCCGGGCCGATGCTCACCGGCAGGAAGGGAAAGCGCAGCCAGGCCCGGTTGCCGCCCTCACTGGCGCCGAAGGGCGTCAGCAGCAGCAAAATAAACAGCACGTTGAACGCCAGGATCCAGCGCCAGCGCTTGAGCAGCACCTCCAGATCCACCATGGAAAAGAGGATATACAGGCAGATGCCCAGCACCAAGGCCACGCCCTGCACAATCACGAATTTATTGCTTTCCAGATACCGGGTGGCGCTGAAGATCAGCACCATGCCGAAAAGGGTGGAAATGCAGCAAAGAGACAGCAGCACCAGGTCGGCCTGCTGGAAAAAGTCCGCCAAAATGGCTTTGAGTCGGCTCAGCATGTAAAGATTCTCCGTTTCCGTATCTGAAAAAGGCAAATTCCAACGAATAGCAGTATACCACAAAGGGCCGCAGGTGTAAACGGAGCAAATTTGTTTTTACAAACGGTTCAAATTATGGTATATTAAGTTGATTTATGAAATCCATACAGAAAGGACTGCTTCCTTGTGGAATATCTCTCCCGCAGCGTGACGGAGACGGAGGAGCTGGGCGTCCGCCTGGCTGCCGTCCTGACCCCTGGCGCCGTGGTGGCGTATAAAGGCGGGCTGGGCATGGGAAAGACCGCCTTCACCCGCGGACTTGCCCGGGGACTGGGCTATACCGGCCATGTCACCAGTCCCACCTTCACCATCGTCAATGAATATGAGGGGGGGCGGCTCCCCCTGTTCCACTTCGACATGTACCGCCTGGACGACGCCGACGCCCTGTTCGACATCGGCTGGGAGGACTATCTGGACCGGGGCGGCGTGTGCGCCGTGGAGTGGAGCGAGCAGGTGGCCGACGCCATGCCGGAGGACACCATCTATGTTTCCATCGCCCGCCACCCCCAGGAGGACAACTGGCGGTGCATCACCGTGGAAGGAGTGGAGCTGACATGAAGATCCTGGCCCTGGAGACTTCCGCCAAAGCTGTGTCCGCCGCCGTGGCGGAAGACGGCAAGATCCTCTGCTGCGGTTATCAGGACACGGGCCTGACCCACAGCCGGACACTGATGCCCATTGTGGAGGGCATTTTGAAAAACACGGAGCTGACCGTCGCCCAGATGGACGCCATTGCCGTGGCTGTGGGTCCCGGCTCCTTTACCGGCATCCGCATCGGCGTGGCCGCGGCCAAGGGACTGGCCTTTGCGGCGGACAAGCCCACAGTCGGCGTATCCACCCTGGCCGCCATGGCCCGGAACGTGGCCTTCGCGGACGGGCTCATCGTCTGCGCCATGGACGCCCGCCGCCAGCAGATCTACAACGCGCTCTTTTCCGCCCGGGACGGTGTGCTCACCCGGCTGACACCGGACCGTGCCGTCTCGTTGGAGGAGGTAGCCGCGGAAGTGTCCGCCATGGATGCCCCCCAGGTCACTTTGGTTGGCGACGGCGCGGCTCTGTGCCAGGCCCATTTCCAGCAAGCGGGTATCCCCTGCCGCCTGGCACCGCCCCATCTGGTGATGCAGAATGCCTCTTCTGTTGCGCTGGAAGCGCTGGAGCTGGCAAAGGCCGGCGGGCTGCAAAGCGCCCAGAGCCTGCAGCCGGCCTATCTGCGGCCGCCCCACGCCGTGAAGCTGAAGGACCGGATGTAACCACTGAACAATCATAATTTCATATTTTAATTTTGTAAAAGGAGCATCTATTATGAGCGGTAAAGTACATGTTATGGACCATCCCCTGGTCGCCCACAAGCTGACCATCCTGCGGGACAAAAACACCAGCGTCAAGGACTTCCGGGAGCTGGTCAGCGAGATCGGCATGCTCATCACCTATGAGGCCACCCGGGATCTGCCCCTGACCACCAAGGAAGTGGAGACCCCCATCTGCACCACCACCGCTCCCACCCTCAAGGGCAAGAAGTTCGCCGTGGTGCCCATCCTGCGGGCAGGCCTGGGCCTGGTGGACGGCGGCTTGCGCATGTAGCCCGGCGCCCGCGTGGGCCACATCGGCATGTTCCGGGATGAGGAGACTCTGGAGCCCCACGTGTACTTCTGCAAGATGCCCAAGGACATTGCCGAGCGGGACATCATGATCGTCGATCCTATGCTGGCCACCGGCGGCAGCGCTGAGGCCGCCATCACCGAAATGAAAAAGCGCGGCTGCATCAACATCAAGCTCATGGTGCTGCTGGCCGCGCCGGAGGGCATCAAGCACATCCAGGAGACTCATCCCGACGTGGACATCTACTGCGGCGCGGTGGACGACCACCTCAACGAGCAGGGCTACATCGTGCCCGGCCTGGGCGACGCCGGCGACCGGATCTTCGGCACGAAATAAGAAAAAAGAGACGGCCAGTCGGCCGTCTCTTTTTTCTTTACAGCACGTAGAAATAAACTGCCAGATAGTGCAGCAG
>ENA-UEYL01002050-UEYL01002050.1-human-gut-metagenome-genome-assembly--contig:-NODE-2050-length-15688-cov-4.263724_pt1 | contig 15688 bp, 18 predicted proteins | sample MGYA00242941_ERZ507946 | MGnify/ENA primary metagenome ERZ507946 (study PRJEB26167, sample SAMN06115482) | human gut metagenome | host: Homo sapiens | place: China:Guizhou | collected 2015-03-11...
AAGATGGCGGCAGCGACGGTGCCTTCCCGGACACCGACCAGTGTTCCAAGAAACAGCAGCGACAGCACCGCGGCGGTAGTGACCAGGGTGAGATCCATGCCTACCTTGGCGTTGGCAAATTTTACGGGAAATACCTTGCAGATGGCCAGAACCATGCCCTCACCGGCCAGGGTGACCACATTGGCTGTGACTTCAAAGCTCACGCCGATTCCCACCAGCAAAATGCCGCATATGCACAGCATCCACTGGGTGAGATACGAGGAACAGGTGATGTCCTGCAGCACCCAGACGCTGAAATCGGTAAGAAAACCGAAGGCCAGGGCTACCGGCAGCTGGATGAGCTGGATGGGATCATACTGACGGCGCAGGAGCAGGATCTGCAGTAAAATCAGAGTGGCGTTTACCAGGACCGAAGCAATCCCCACGCTCAAAGGCGTGAACTGGCTGAGCACAAAGGGCAGGCTGGAAACCGGAGAGGTTCCCAGCTCCGCCTTGATGGAACAGGCAATGCCGAAGGACATGATGACCAGACCCACGAAGAACATTCCGTAGCGCTTGAGCAGTGTATGAAAGGCTGCGGTTTCCATTACACTTCCCCCTTTCCGGTGGGAGCGAGGGAGGCGCACACGGTTTTCAGCATGGCTGTCAGCTGCCTTAGCTCCTGCGGTGTGAGCTGTGCGGATGCCTGCGCGTCGGCCTGGTGGAAGATCTGCTCCATCTGCTGGGCCAGATCCCGGCCCTGAGGCGTCAGAGAGACATAGAGGGAACGGCGGTTCCCATCCCGCTGGGAGCGGCAGACCAGCCCGTCCCGCTCCATCCGGGAGAGAATGCTGCCTACGGTAGCCTGTTCGATTTCACAGTTTTCCGCAATGGCCTTTTGGTTGCACTCCCCGTTCAGCAGCAGGCACTCCAAAATTTTAGGCTGTCCTGGCGAGAGCCCGATCGCGGCGGCCTGACTTAAAATCAGGCGATTGATATGGGCGTGGGTTTTCATCAGCAGGTAGTGCAGGGACTCCATGTGGTATCCTCCGATAATAAGCATTCTTATTGTACAAATGCTTATTATACGGAAATGATGGGACAAGTCAAGAAAAAATTTCCGGGTGTTTGCTGCGGCCGGATGAAGGAAAGCAAAGCAAAGGGACGCTGTTTCATGAAACAGCGTCCCTTTGCAAGCTGGAAATGAGATTATTCTCCGCACTCCCCGGCGTGTTGATGCTCATGGCAGATGGAGCCCGTGGACTCCAGTTCTCCCCGCAGATAGGCCTCTGCGGCGGCGCGGGCATCGCCCTGAGCGCCGACGATGACCTCTACATTGCGCTCGTTGAAGATCTCCACGGCACCGCCGCCCATTCCACCGGCGATGATGACTTCCACGCCGCGGTCAGCCAGGAAGTTGGGCAGGAAACCGGGACGGTGGCCGGGGTTGGGAACCCGTTCCTCGCCGGTGATGGCACCGTCGGCGGTGTCGAAAATCAGAAAGTCCTCACAATGGCCGAAATGGCCGGAAACCGTGTTTCCCATAGCAGCAACAGCAATTTTCATAATGGTACACTCCTTTTATGTTGTACCGGCGGAATCGGCCGCCGGTGTGAATGGACGGATTATTGAGACATAAGCAGACGCATGGTGGACGCATAGACCTGGCGCAGGGCGCGGGAAGCCGGGCAGTCCACCTCTGCCAGAGAGCGGCCCTGATTGATGGCTGCTCCTGCGGCGGGATCGTAGGGGATCCGGCCGGTAAAGGGGATCTCCCGGGCATGGCAAAACGCCTCAATAGCGGCGGCGTTTTCCGGGCTGGTGTCCCACTTGTTGACGCACACGGCCAGCCGGGTTTGAAGCGTGGAGGCAGTGGTGACCAGCCGCTCCAGGTCGTGCAGGCCGGATACGGAGGGTTCCGCTACCACCAGAACCAGGTCCATACCGCTGACGGAGGAAATGACGGGACAGCCGATGCCGGGAGCCCCATCAATGATGGCCACATCCGTCTCCGGCGCGTTCTGAAACAGCGCCAGCTTCACCGCGGTCACCAGCTTGCCGGAATTGCCCCGGCCTATACGCAGCTCCGCGGTGGAGAACACCCGGTCTCCGGAATAGAGCCGCTGCTGGCCTGCCTCGTCTGCTGCCAGAGTCACCGCCCCGGCAGGGCAGGTCAGGGCGCATACACCGCAGCCTTCACAGGCATAGTCCACGACCTGGAAGGCATCGGCCTCCCGGGTGATGGCGTGAAACCGGCAGGCCTGGGCACAGGCGCTGCAGCGGGTACACAGGGTCGGATCAATCTTTGCTTTCTCGCCGCCCCAAAAGGTCGTGGACTGCGGCGGAGGATCCGGCTGGAGAATCAGATGCAGGTTGGGGGCGTCCACATCGCAGTCCGCTGCGGCCCGAGTGTTGGAAAATGCGGCAAAGGCCGCGGCGGTGGTGGTTTTTCCCGTACCGCCCTTGCCGCTTAAAATCAACAGACGCTTCATACGCACCACCCCGCAATTCGATTCAACAGTGCGGAAAACAGCTGGGAGGCTGCCGGAACCGTTTCGCAGGCGATTTCTCCGCGGGCGGTTTGCTGCGCCAACTGGGCCTGGTAGGGGATCCGGCCCAGGATGGGCAGATTCCGGTCCCGGCAGAAGGCCTCCAGCGGCGCATACGGCTCCGTTTCCTTGTTGATGACCACGCCGCAGGGTTTGCCCAGCAGAATGACCAGCCGGTAGACCATGTCCAGATTGTGCAGACCGAAAGCGGTGGGCTCCGCTACCAGCAGGCAGCGGTCGGCGGCTTGTGCACTCTCCAGAACCGGACAGGCGCTGCCGGGCGGACAGTCAATGACAGTGAGAGGAGCGTCCGATTCACCTTGTGCCAGGGCGGCCCGGATCACCGGGACGCCGGAGGCCTCTCCGGGATTGAGAATCCCGGTCATTACCCGGACGCCGCCCCGATGTCCCTGCTCCAGCGTCCCGATGGGGTGGGGGACCTCCCGGACAGCACCGGTGGGACAGACCAGGGAACAGGCGCCGCAGGCGTGGCAGACCTCGGGAAAGACCATGGGGCGCTCCTTGAGATAGACCAGCGCATGGAACCGGCAGGCGTTGACACATGCCCGGCAGCCATTGCACCGGGATGTATCAAATTCCGGCAGGAGGGTGGAAACGGGGGTGACAGCTTCAATTTCCGGCTTGAGAAACAGCCGCCCGTTGGGCTCTTCCACATCGCAGTCGATGTAAACCGCCTGCCTGGCAGTGACCGCCAGATTGACGGCCACGAAGGTTTTTCCGGCACCGCCCTTGCCGCTTAAAACCGCCAGCTTCATCCCGAAATCCCGTGAAAGCCCGCGTGGAAGTGGGTCAGCTCCGGCAGCTTGTCCGCTGCCAGAGCGGCCAGATTGGCCGCGGCATCGGTCTCCAGCGCCTTGCGGATGGAGATTCCGGCAGCCTGGAACACCTTGGCGGCATTCTCTCCGCAGCGGACGGTGATGAGCACTTCGGCGCCGCTGTCTACCACAAACTGGGCCGCCTGGAGGCCTGCGCCGCTGTCTGCCTGAGCAGCGGGATTGTCCAGACTGCGGCTTTCGCCGGTCGCGGTATCATGCAGCAGGAAAAACGGCGCCCGGGCAAAGGAAGGGCAGACGCTGCGCTGGTCTTCATCCAGCGGAAGCATGATTTTCATATGGCATGTTCCTCCTCTTGTTGTTCTGTATCAGGACGGCACCGGTGACGGCGGCAGCCGCCGCATCCGCAGGTGGATTCCTGCCCGTCGCACAGGCGGTAATCCCCGCCTTCAATCCGCAGGGGGCGGCCGTCCACCAGGACCAGGGCCAGCTTTTTCCGGGCGGAGGTGTAGATCTGCTGCACTGTGGTACGGGCCACGTGCATGTATGCGCTGCACTCCTCCTGGGAAAAGCCTTTCTTGTCAATCAGGCGGATGGATTCGTATTCATCTACCGTCAGGACCACCGCCTGCGCTGTCGGCTGGATTCCGCAGGCCGGGACAAACTCACTGATTTTGGGCAGACAGCAGACCTTTCGGCATTTTCTGGGACGGGGCATGGGCGGGCCTCCTTGTGTGGAATCAACTGATTTTTGACATATGCCGGATTCGAACTCAGCATACACCTGTTTTTGGCATATGTCAAGAATGAATGAAAAACTTCCCGGGCGGGGCGTTGTACCAGGAGAAAAAATACGGTATAATGAATGCAATTCGCCCCGCGGATGATCCGGGCGGCGACGGACGAGAGGTTTACAGTATGGCGAGAATTGTGGAAGTGACGGACCTGACGGCACCGGGGCCGGACGTATTTGCGGGACTGACGGAAGGACAGCTGCGCAGCCGCCGGGACGCGGAGTTGGGGCTGTTTATCGCGGAAAGTCCCAAGGTGATTGTCCGGGCGTTGGATGCGGGCTATGAGCCGATTTCCCTGCTGATGGAGCCCCGGCAGATCGAGGGACAGGGGCGCGGGATTTTGGAGCGGTGTCCGGACGTGCCGGTCTATACGGCACAGAGGGAGGTCCTGGCAAACCTGACGGGATACCCGCTGACGCGGGGCGTGCTGTGCGCCATGCGGCGTAGGCCGCTGCCCGAGGTGGAGGCCCTGTGCCGGTCCGCCCGGCGCATCGCGGTGCTGGAAGGAATCGTGGACTCCACCAATCTGGGGGCGATTTTCCGGTCCGCTGCGGCCCTGGGGATCGATGCGGTCCTGGTCACGCCGACCTGTACGGACCCGCTGTACCGGCGGGCGGTGCGGGTGAGCATGGGGACGGTATTCCAGGTGCCCTGGACCCGAATCGGCACCAAGCCGGAGGACTGGCCGGATGCCGGACTGGCCCGGCTGCGGGCGATGGGCTTTATCAGCGCAGCCATGGCACTGCGGGAAGAATCCCTGAGCATGGAGGATCCCCGGCTGCGGGAAGTGGAGAAGCTGGCCATTGTGCTGGGGACGGAAGGAGACGGATTATCCGACGGGACCATTGCCCAGTGCGATTATACGGTGCGGATTCCCATGGCCCGGGGTGTGGACTCACTGAATGTGGCGGCGGCCAGCGCCGTGGCGTTCTGGGAGCTGCGGGCCCGGTGAGTGTGGACAGACGGCGGGGAGGCGGCGTATGAATTATCCGGCCTATTATGAAGCGGATGTATTGCGGTACTTTTCGGCAAACCCTGCAGAGCAGGCGCTCTATGAAGCGCTTGTCCGTCAGATGGATGCGTGCATGCCGGAGGTGTCGGTGAAGGTCCAAAAGAGCCAGATCAGCTTTTATGACCGGCATCTGTTTGCCGCGGCGTCCATTCCGCTGCGGCGCAGGAAGGACTGGCCGAAAACATGTCTTTTGGTGACGTTCGGCCTTTCCCGTCGGGTGGAGGATCCCCGGATTGCCGTGGCGGTGGAGCCGTATCCCAACCGCTGGACCCATCATGTGCTGATCTCAGAGTCCGGGCAGATTGATGCGCAGCTGATGGCGTGGCTGGAGGAGGCCCGGGCGTTTGCATGCAGCAAACGGTGAGTGGGTTGCGGGACTTGCCGCATGAGAATTTCCGTTGGATGAGATGGAGGCGTAAGAAGAGATGAAGCAGTGTATGGATGCAGAGAATCTGCACCGGCGGCTCAAGAAGATCATCGGACAGATCCAGGCCATTGACCGGATGGTGGATGAGGATGTGCCCTGTGAGGATGTCCTTTCCCAGATCAATGCGGCCAAATCCGCTTTGCACCGGTGCGGCCAGGTGGTGCTGGAGGGACATATCCGGCACTGTGTCCGGGACGGGATTGAGCATGGAGACGCGGAACAGACCATTGCCAATTTCACCAAGGCGGTGGAACGCTTTGCCAATATGAAATAACCGGTACCGGCTGCCCAACGGCAGCCGGTATTTTTTCTTGACAGCGGGCAGCAATGACGATATAGTATACATATACACCTATGGGTATAAAGGAGGGCGTTATGGAGAAACTGGAACGTGTGTTGGCGTGGGGAGGCATCCGGCGGGATGTGGCATTTCTGATTGTTTCCGGCGCGGCATTGCTGCTGAGCATTGTTGGGGCGGAGCTGCTGCCCTTTGATCCGGCATGGATCGCCATTGTCCTTTGCGGAATTCCCATTGTGCTGGAGGCAATCATCGGCCTGGTGACGGCCTTTGACATCAAGGCGGATGTGTTGGTTTCCATTGCTCTGGTGGCATCGGTGGTGATCGGGGAGACCTTTGCCGCCGGAGAAGTGGCCTTTATTATGCAGCTGGGTGCTCTGCTGGAGGAGCTGACCGTGGCCCGTGCCCGGGCGGGAATTGAGCGGCTGGTGCATTTGACGCCCCGGACTGCCCGGGTGCTTGCCGGAGGGGAGGAACGGGTCATTCCTGCTGAGATGGTGCGGGTGGGAGATCTGCTGCGGGTATTGCCCGGAGAGACCGTACCGGTGGACGGGGTGATCCGGACCGGACAGACCTCCATCAATCAGGCGGTGATGACCGGGGAGTCCATGCCGGTGGACAAAGGGCCGGGGGATCCGGTGTCCAGCGGAACGGTGAACCAGTTTGGTTCCTTTGATATGGAAGCGGAGAAGGTAGGGGAGGACAGCTCCATCCAGAGAATGATCCGGCTGGTACAGTCGGCAGATGCCGGAAAGGCGCGGATCGTCGGGATTGCGGACCGCTGGGCTACCTGGATTGTGGTGATTGCCCTGAGCGCGGCGGCCTTGACATGGCTGGTGACGGGACAGGTTATCCGGGCAGTGACGATCCTGGTGGTGTTTTGTCCCTGCGCGCTGGTGCTGGCCACACCCACGGCCATTATGGCCGCCATCGGAAACGCGACGCACCACGGATTTCTTGTCCGGGAGGGGGATGCCCTGGAGCGGCTGGCGGATGTGGCCCGGGTGACCTTTGACAAGACCGGAACGCTGACTCAGGGGACACTTCGGGTGACGGCAGTGGAAAGCGGACTGCCCCAAGTGGATGCACAGACGCTGTACGGATGGATTGCCGCGGCAGAAGGCCGCTCGGAGCACCCTGTTGGCCGGGCGATTGCAGCCTGCTACCGGGAGAGCACCGGGGAAATGCTGAAAAAAGCGGAGCAGTTTGCCATGCTGCCGGGCAGGGGCGTGCAGGCCCAGGTGGAGGGGCGGCAGATTGCTGCCGGGAATGAGGCCTTGCTTCAGGATTTGGGGATTTCCCTGCCGGAGTGGATGCGTGAAAAGGCGCAGTATCATTTGGAGCGGGGATGTACGGTCATCGATCTGGCGGTGGACGGACAGGCCGCCGGCATTGCGGCGCTTTCCGATACCCCGCGCCCAGAGGCGGAAAAGACGGTGCGGGCGCTACGCCTGTCCGGTGTGGAGCCGGTGCTGCTGACCGGAGATCATGAGCGGGCGGCCCTGCAGGTGGCGGAGCAGATGGGAATTCAGGAAGTGCGGGCCGGCTGCCTGCCGGAGGATAAGCTTGCTTACATCCGCAGCTGTGAACAGGCGGGGAAGAGGGTGTGCATGATTGGGGACGGGATCAACGATGCACCGGCGTTGAAGACGGCCCATGTGGGGATTGCCATGGGCGGTGTGGGCAGCGACATTGCGGTGGACGCGGCGGACATTGTGCTTATCAACGATGAGATTCGGGAGCTGCCGCATTTATTCCGGCTCTCCCGGCGAATGATGCGGACGATCCGGTATAACCTGACTTTCTCCATGGGACTGAACGTTGTGGCCATTGTGCTGGCCATGACCGGCATTTTAAATCCGGTAGTCGGCGCTCTGGTTCATAATGCGGGGTCGGTATTTGTCATCGCCAATTCCGCCCTTTTGCTGCGCTGGGGCACACAAAGCAAGCCGGAAGAGACCCCATGATGGGAAGGGCGAACATGGGGAATATCAGGCAAACCATACTGTATCAGAATCCGAAGCCGGACGGCGCTGGACCAGCGCCGCCCGGCTTTTCCATCCGCAAACCTGCAATGCTGCCGGCGGCAGAAGGGTCATAAGGAAATGCCGGTATTGGAAGGGCAGCCATCCAGTTGTTGCCAACAGAAAAGCAGCGAGTGAAAAATTTATCAAAAAGATTGTTAAAAAAATTGACAAGTATGGGGATTTGGTCTAAACTAGATAAGAAAATAACTGGGAACCTTGGATGGGAGTGACTGTTTTGAAGAAAGAGAACATTTCCGACGCCGTGATCCGGCGCCTGCCCAGATATTACCGTCAGCTGACCGATCTTTGCGCCAGGGGTGTTGTGCGGATTTCATCCCATTCCCTGGGGCAGGAAATGAACATTACCGCCTCACAGATCCGGCAGGATTTCAGCTGCTTCGGAGAATTCGGGCAGCAGGGATACGGCTATAACGTAGAGGAGCTGCGGGCGGAGATTGGCCATATTCTGGGTGTGGACAATGATCACCACCTGATTATGATTGGAGTAGGCAATCTGGGACATGCGCTGCTGCAGAACTTCCGCTTCTCCCAGACGGGCTTTTCCGTCGATGCCGCCTTTGACGTTTCTCCCACGGTGGTGGGGACCACGGTCAATGGCGTGCCCATCTACGCCATGGCGGATTTGGACAGCTATATTCGGGAGCACAGCGTGGATGTGGTGGTGCTGACGGTGCCGCAGTCTGTGGCCCAGGAGACGGCTGACCGGATCATCCGGCTGGGTGTGCGGGGCTTCTGGAACTTCACCAACGTGGAGCTGGTGAGCAGCGATCCGGACGTGAAGTTCGAGAACATTCATTTTGCCGACAGCTTGCTGACGCTCAGCTATCGGATTGCCAATCGCTGACTTGCTGCGGTTCCGGCGGAGCTGATGAAAGGATTCTCCCATGAAGATCAAAAAGACCGTTTTGTGTTTGTTTTTGTGTGCCGCGCTGGGGGCTGCTGCGTTGGCCGCCGGTGGAACGGAGGACCCGTTGGTATCCCTTTCCTATCTGGCGGGAACTTTCAGCAATACCGTGGACCGGGAAATTGAGCAGCGTTTGGACGCATCGGATGCCGCCATTACTTCCGGTTCGTCCGGCAGTGGCAGTGCGGCCAACATCGCCTCTTCCTGGACGGAGCAGCGGCTCAAGCGCAGCGACTGCCTGACAGGCAGTACCGGTACCAGTGTATTGGTGCTGGCGGGCAATGTGCAGGTCGGCTTTTCTTCCGGCGCGGTGGTGGACGTTTCTGCGGGAACGACGGTTTCCAGCGGAACGACACTTTCAACCGGTCATCGCTACATGGTAGCGGAGGACACCACGGCCCAATTTGTGGTGACGGGAAAGACCGCGGTGGTGGATTACCAGGGACCATATGCCCTGAGTTATTCCGGCGAGACGGATTATAATGCCATGGCGGCTGCGCTGAAGACCCTGCACCTGTTCCAGGGCAGCCTCACGGGCTATGGACAGGGCTATGATCTGGAGGCTGCGCCTACCCGTCTGCAGGCGCTGATCATGTTTATCCGGGTGCTGGGAGAGGAGGAACAGGCGCTGGCCTGGTCCGGAACGACGCCCTTTACGGATATTCAGCCGGGTTCCCAGGCGGAACAGTACGTGGGCTATGCGTACAGCAAGGGCTACACCAACGGATACAGCGCCACGCAGTTTAAGCCCTCCGGCGCGGTGAATGCGTACCAGTATACAGAATTTGTTCTGCGTGCCATGGGATACAGCTCCTCTTCCAATACCAATCTCTCGGATACGCTGGAACGGGCTGTGAGCTGCGGTGTGCTGACCGCGGGAGAGGCTGCCATGCTGCAAAGCGATCCGTTCCTGCGCGCGGAGCTGGTGTATATCTCCTACTATGCGCTGGATGCCGTCACATCCTCCGGTGTGACACTGGCCTCCGAGCTGGAGAGCAAGGGGGTCTTCACCAGCGGAGAGCTGGAGAGCGCCCGCTCCATGGTCAGCAGCTGGAGACTGTAAGAAAGATCGGAACATCCTGCACACCGGTGCATACGATGAAGTGAGACCGCTTCTCGCGGCCAACATTTCTTAGGAGGTCCCGATATGTGCAATAATGGTTTTGGTGGCGGCAACTGCTGCTGGATTATCATCCTGCTGATCATCATCTGGTGCTGCTGCGGCAACAGCAACAGCGGCTGCAACTGCGGCTGCAACAGTGGCTGCAACTCTAACTCCTGCTGCTGATTGATTCCCTGCCTTTCATAAGAATGGGCCCCGGACCATTGGTCCGGGGCCCTGCGTTTATTGAGGAAAAAAGCAGCCAAGCGCTGCCGCGGATTCGGTTCACCGGAAGGGCATCAGCTCTCCGGTGTGGAATCGGAAGCAAAGAACCCGAAGGCCTCTTCAAAACGCGCCTGCGCGTACGCGGTGACGTCAGCAGTATACGCCTCGTAGGCATCTACCAGACGTACAGCCTCCGGGGTCAGTACGGCGCCGCCGCCATGAACACCGCCGGTGGAGGAGACCAGCAGCTTGCAGCCAAAGACTTCTTCCGCCGTCCGGATAATCCGCCAGGCTTTGGAATACGCCATTTCCATAGAGGCGGCCGCCGCCCGCAAAGAGCGGTGTTCCTGTACCCGGCGCAGCAATGTGGCGACACCGGGGCCAAAGCAGCGCAGATCTTCTCCGGCATACAGCCGGATTGTCAGCTTCAAACGCAGTGCCCGATTCATACGCTTCACCTCTCAAACGGCTATGGCCGGTCTTTTTTTATTTTATCATACCCCGGATAATTTGCAAATGGGGAAAAGTGTGCTACAATATTGGAAAATCATCCAGCTCCGCCGCGCAGGCGGCGGGCGGAAGGAGTGCTTATGGAAAAAATCAGATTGGGCCGCACGGACCTGATGGTCTCCCGCACGGCATTCGGTGCGCTGCCGATCCAGCGCATTTCCCAGGCTGAGGCCTGCGCTCTGGTCCGCCGGGCCTATGAGGCCGGGATCAACTATTTTGATACCGCCAACGCCTATACAGACAGTGAGGAGAAGCTGGGCGAGGCCCTGCATGACGTGCGCCAAAATGTGGTGATCTCCACCAAGAGCGGCGGCAAGGATAAAAAGACGGTGCTGGCCCATATTGAGCAGAGCCTGCGCAGTCTGCGTACGGATTACATCGATTTGTTCCAGTTCCATAACCCCGCGGTGCTTCCGGATCCCAACGATCCGGACGGCCCCTTTGCCGCTGCGCTGGAAATGCAGAAAAAAGGCTATATCCGCCATATCGGCATTACGAACCACCGGATGAAAGTGGCCCGAGAGGCGATTGACTCCGGACTGTATGAGACATTGCAGTTCCCGTTTTGCTATCTGGCCTCCGAGGAGGAAGTGGCGCTGGTCCGGCTGTGTCAGGAGAAAGATCTGGGCTTTATTGCCATGAAGGGCCTCTCCGGCGGATTGCTCAACAACGCCGAAGCCTGTTATGCCTTTATGCGGCAGTATCCCAATGTGGTGCCCATTTGGGGCATCCAGCACGAATGGGAACTGGATCAGTGGTTGGAGCTGTCCCGCCGGGATCCGGCTATGACACCGGAGCTTCAGGCGGTGATTGAACGGGACCGCAGTGAGCTGGCGGGGAACTTCTGCCGCAGCTGCGGGTATTGCCTGCCCTGCACGGCTGGCATTGACATTCCCCAGTCGGCCCGGATGAGCGCCTTACTGCGCCGCTCGCCCTATCAGCCCTATATGAGCAAAGAATGGTATGAAAAGATGCACCGGATTGAGGAGTGTGTCCACTGTGACGCCTGCAAGAGCCGCTGCCCGTATGGGTTGGATATTCCCAACCTGCTGGTGAAGATGCTGGCCGATTACGACGCGTTTTACGCCCAGCATCATGGTGAATGAGGAGAGAAAACCATGTTGTTTCAAAATGAAAATGCCAGCTTGCAGCTGGATGTGGTCAACTACGAGCTTCCTGCCGGTGCGTGGGCGCCGGGCAGCGACGACTGCAATTGGCTGGTGCTGCGCTGTACCTGGCACAATGAGAATGGGGATCTCATCAAGGATTCCAACAGCTGCCTGATGACCTATGAGCTCCAGGAGATGACTGCAGGACTGAAAGTGCTGCACGCCGGAATCCGGAGCAGCTATGAAAGCAGCTTCCTGGAGCCCTACTTCCTTTTGGCGGCTGACGCCGAGGAGGATGGCTACCGGGTGCAGGTATCCTTCTTCCTGCCCAATACCATGGACGGGGATGATACCGCAGAGGTCAGCTGTCATATGAGTTCTCAGGAGATGGGGGATCTGATCGCGGAGCTGGACAAGCTGTGCGCCAAGTTCCCGGACCGGCAGTGAGGCATACGGAATGAATTACCGAAAGAGTTTCTGGCTGATGTGGGCATTGTGCGTGGTGGGATTGCTGCTGCTGTATTTATTTGTGGCAGTGGGGCATATTGCCATTGCCTATGCCGGCGTTTTATGCATGCTGGCCGGACTGGGCCAGACCGTGAAATTTTTCCGCTGCCCGTATTGCGGAAAGCTCTGGCGCCTGCGGGGCGGGATTCCTAAGGAATGTCCGTATTGCGGGAAGGAAATCCGGTGACGGTTACCACCGTTCGGCCGAATTGAACAGCAAAAACCACTCCCCGTCTGTTTGAAGCAGACGGGGAGTGGTTTCATGTTGGAAAAATGCGGTTCTGCATGAGCGGAGGATTACTCCAGAATATAAACCGTGCAGCTGCGGCGTCCGAAGTTGATGCACTGCTGATAGGTATCGTAGTACAGGTCCACCTTATTGCCGCGCACGCCCGTATCCTCGGCCACAGCCATGCCGTATACGATGCCGTCACTGGTGACGATGAACATCCGAGTGCCCAGCGGGATGACGTTCTTGTCTACCGCGACTGTACCCACACGGACAGCGGTGCCGGTGGCGGTATAATTGTCCGCGCCGCCGTGACCGGCAGTATAGGCGGTGGCAGTCATGCTCTTGCGAAGTGGAGTCCTGTCGTCGGCTCATCGAGGATATAGATTGTTTTTCCGGTTCCGCGTCTGGAAAGCTCTGTGGCGAGTTTGATTCGCTGCGCCTCTCCGCCGGAAAGCTCCGTCGAGGGCTGTCCGAGCCGGATATAAGAAAGTCCCACATCGTTCAATGTCGCAATCTTTCTCGCGATAGACGGCACATTCTCAAAGAACTTTAGCGCCTCCTCCACGGTCATATTCAGCACATCGTAAATGCTCTTTCCCTTATACTTCACTTCCAGAGTCTCACGGTTGTACCGCTTTCCGCCGCAGACCTCGCAGGGCACATAGACATCCGGAAGGAAATGCATTTCGATCTTGATGATTCCGTCACCGCTGCAGGCCTCGCATCGACCGCCCTTCACGTTGAAGCTGAACCGTCCCTTTGAGTATCCCTTCGCCTTCGCATCGGTGGTCGCTGCAAAAAGATCACGGATCAGGTCAAACACACCAGTGTAGGTCGCCGGGTTTGATCTCGGCGTTCTTCCGATCGGGGACTGGTCGATGGCGATGATCTTATCCAGCTGTTCCACACCATCGATTCCGTCGTGATCTCCCGGGATCGTCCGGGCACGGTTCAGCTTTTTCGCCAGCGCCTTATAGAGGATCTCGTTGATCAGGGAGCTCTTTCCCGATCCCGACACACCGGTCACGCAGGTCATAATTCCAAGTGGCACATCCACATCGATATTTTTCAGGTTATTCTCCCTCGCGCCGCGGATTTTGATCCAGCCTGTGGGGCTTCTTCTCTCCTTCGGCACCGGAATTTTGATCCGGCCGCTTAAATACGCACCGGTGATCGATTCTTTACACTTCATGATCTGGGCTGCCGTTCCCACAGCGACCACATTTCCGCCGTGTTCCCCGGCCCCCGGACCGATATCCACGATACAGTCCGCCGCCCGCATCGTATCCTCATCGTGTTCCACGACGATCACACTGTTTCCGAGATCCCGGAGATGTTCCAGCGTTTTCAACAGCTTATCGTTATCTCTCTGGTGCAGTCCGATACTCGGCTCATCAAGGATATAGGCAACCCCCACAAGTCCGGAGCCGATCTGGGTCGCCAGACGGATCCGCTGTGCCTCGCCGCCGGAAAGGGTACCGGTCGCCCGGGATAAGGACAGATAATCCAGTCCCACGTCGATCAGGAAGCTGATCCTCGCCCGGATTTCCTTCAAAATCTGTTCACCGATCATCTTCTGCATCTCGGATAGCTTCAGATCATCGATAAACTCCCTGAATTTTACGATAGACATATTCGTAGCCTCGTAAATATTCAGCCCACCTACCGTCACCGCCAGAGAAGACTGCTTTAAACGCTGTCCATGACAGGTGGTACACGGTGTGATCCGCATAAAGCTCTCGTACTCTGCCTTGCTGGCCTGGGAGAATGTCTCCCGGTAACGGCGGTTTACGTTCTCGATCAGACCCTCAAAGGCCACGTCATAAACACCGGTTCCCCTCTGTCCTGTATAGTGGACCTTTACTTCCTTTCCGCCGGTTCCGTAGATCAGGATATCATGGATCTCCTTCGGATAATCTTTGAACGGAGTATCAAGATCAAAGTGATACTCTGCCGCCAGGGCATCTAAGATCGCCCTTGAAAAGCTTCCCGGCTTCGCGCAGGACTGCCAGCCGAGAACGACGATTGCTCCCTCGTTGATACTCAGGGACTTATCCGGGATCATCAGATCCTCATCAAATTCCATCTTATATCCCAGACCGAAACAGTCCGGGCAGGCGCCGAACGGGTTGTTGAAGGAGAAGCTTCGCGGCTCCACCTCCTCGATGCTGATCCCGCAGTCCGGGCAGGAAAAGCTCTGGCTGAAGTTGATCGGCTCGCCGCCAGCTACATCCACGATCATCAGACCATCTGACAGCTTCATCACCGTCTCGATGGAGTCCGTCAGACGTTTCTCGATCCCAGGCTTCACAACGAGACGGTCCACAACGATCTCGATATTGTGCTTGACATTCTTCTCCAGCGTGATCTCCTCAGACAGCTCGTGGAGATTTCCATCGATCATCACGCGGACATAACCGCTGCGTTTCGCCTGTTCCAGAACCTTCTCATGACGTCCTTTTCTTCCACGGACCATTGGCGCTAAAAGCTGGATTTTCGTCCGCTCCGGCAGTGTCATGATCTGGTCCACCATCTGGTCCACGGTCTGTTTCCGGATCTCCCTGCCGCACTTCGGGCAGTGGGGGATACCGATCCTCGCGTACAGAAGACGCATATAGTCGTATATCTCCGTCACAGTTCCTACGGTGGAACGCGGGTTGCGGTTCGTGGATTTCTGGTCGATGGAGATCGCCGGGGAAAGTCCCTCGATGCTCTCAACATCCGGTTTTTCCATCTGGCCTAAGAACTGACGCGCATAGGAGGACAGAGACTCCATATAGCGTCTCTGTCCCTCCGCGTAGATCGTATCAAATGCCAGAGAAGATTTTCCCGATCCGGAAAGTCCGGTCAGGACTACCAGCTCATTTCTCGGGATATCCAGGGAAATATTTTTTAAGTTGTGCTCGTTGGCACCTCGTATTTTTATATATTGCTTCGGCATTGTGTTTCTCCTCTTTGCCATGTCTGCTTTTGCTTTATCATTCTCACAGAGTTCCGGGACTATACGTTTTCCATGGATTCCGGTTACTGTCCCGTGTTACGGTCAGTATACCACAATTCCATTTTATATGCAAACATTTGTTCGTTTCATATTTTACCACTTTTCATCTGCGCAGACCGTTTCAATCGGCATATCCATCTGTCTTTTCCCCAAAAAACGCGAAAGACCCCGGCAGCTGCCCGCCGGGGTCTCTCTTT
>ENA-UEYL01002051-UEYL01002051.1-human-gut-metagenome-genome-assembly--contig:-NODE-2051-length-15685-cov-3.690415_pt1 | contig 15685 bp, 18 predicted proteins | sample MGYA00242941_ERZ507946 | MGnify/ENA primary metagenome ERZ507946 (study PRJEB26167, sample SAMN06115482) | human gut metagenome | host: Homo sapiens | place: China:Guizhou | collected 2015-03-11...
GCGTAGGAGGGGGGCCGTCCCGCTTCGGCCATGCCCGCACCCGAGCCCTGGCAGGCCAGGGGAAGAAGGTCACCTTCAACGATGTGGCCGGTGCGGATGAGGAGAAGGAGGAGTTGGAAGAGATCGTGGAGTTCCTCCGGGACCCCCAGAAGTTCACCGCCCTGGGCGCCCGCATCCCCAAGGGCGTGCTGCTGGTGGGGCCTCCGGGCACGGGCAAGACCCTCATCGCCAAGGCGGTGGCCGGCGAGGCGGGGGTCCACTTCCTGTCCATCTCGGGCTCTGACTTTGTGGAGCTGTATGTGGGTGTGGGTGCCAGCCGGGTGCGGGACCTGTTCGACCAGGCCAAGAAGGACGCCCCCGCCATCGTGTTCATCGACGAGATCGACGCGGTGGGCCGGCAGCGGGGCGCCGGCCTGGGCGGCGGCCACGACGAGCGGGAACAGACCCTGAACCAGCTGCTGGTGGAGATGGACGGCTTTGGCTCCAATGAGGGGGTCATCGTCATGGCGGCCACCAACCGGCCGGACATCCTGGACCCCGCCCTGCTGCGGCCTGGCCGGTTCGACCGCCAGATCTATGTGGGACTGCCCGACATCAAGGGCCGGGAGGAGATCCTGAAGGTCCACGCCCGGAAGAAGCCCCTGGCGGAGGACGTATCCCTCTCCGATGTGGCGAAGGCCACCTCCGGCTTCACCGGTGCGGATCTGGAGAACCTGCTCAATGAGGCGGCTCTGCTCTCTGCCCGGGAGGACCGGCGTTTCATTACCCGCCAGGACCTCCACGAGGCCATGATGAAAGTAATTGCCGGCCCGGAGAAGCGCAGCCGGGTGGTGACGCCCCATGCCAGGCGGCTTACCGCCTACCACGAGGCGGGCCACGCCGTGGTGATCCACGAGCTGGACAGCCAGGACCCCGTGCACCAGATTACCATCGTGCCCCGGGGACAGGCGGGAGGCATGACCATCTCTCTGCCCAGGGAGGACCGGGCCTATCTGTCCAAGCGGGAGCTGGAGGAGCGCATTGCTGTCTGCCTGGGCGGCCGGGTGGCGGAGCAGCTGGTGCTCAACGACATCTCCACCGGTGCCTCCAGCGACATCCAGAAGGCGTCTCAGACTGCCCGGGCTATGGTCACCAAGTACGGCATGAGCGAGCGGCTGGGGACCATCGCCTACGGCAACGAGAACGATGAAGTGTTCATCGGCCGCACCATGGCCCAGGCCCGGACCTACTCCGAGGAGGTGGCAGGCCAGATCGACGAGGAGGTCAAGGCGATCGTGGACCGGGCCTATGCCCGGTGTGAAGAGATCCTGACCCGGCGGCGGCAGGAGCTGGAGCTCACCGCACGCTATCTGCTGGTCCATGAGACCATGAGCGGCGAGATCTTTCAAAAAGTGTTCACTGACCCGGCGGCCCCTGAGCTGGCGCTTCCGGAGGAGGACCAGCCGGCCCAGGAGGGCTGAGCGCGGCGGCAGCCGGGAGGTGGAAGGACCTCCCGGCTGTTTCATATGGATAGGGAGAGGGGGACGGAGGATGAGAAAAAGAAGAGCTGGAGGGACGGCGGCGCTGGTCCTGCTGCCGCTGCTGGCCGGATGCGGCGCCTCAGGGCCGGAAGCGGCGGGCTCCGGGCTGGAGGAGGTGTCCTCCCGATAGGGGCCAGACGCACAGGGGGCGTGCCTGCTGGGCACGCCCCCTGTGCGTTATGTCATGTTACAGCTGACGCAGCTCCTGAATGGTCTCCTGGATGGTCCTCTGGGGCAGCCAGACGGCAGCCATCTCCGCCAGCTGAGCCAGGGTCAGGGACCGGGAGGCCCCCACCAGCGGGTGGTTCATGAATTTCCCAAACCGGCGCTGGAACACAGACCGGGAGGCCCGGTTATCCAGCAGCTCCCCCACCGTAATGGTGTTGTTTCTCAGATCCAAGGTCATTTCACCTCCGCTCCATTCTATGCAGGGGAGGGGAAAAGAATGTGGAGTCAGGACGGTGAGACTGTTGAAAAAGTAGCTCTGCCGCTTTTTCGAGCAGGAGCTTAGAAAAGTTTACCCACAATTCTTTGCAGAATTGTGGGTAAAGATTTCATGAAAAGCATCATTTCTAAGGCACATGCCCTGAGAAATGACGCAATCAAACCGTACTCGGCTGCCTGCGGGCGCTGGAACTCCGAGCAGGAGTTTTTTTCCACAAGCTGAGTGGGAGCTTCCTTATACAAGAAGCTCCCACTGGTGAGGTTTAAAATTGTGGTGTGCTCAACTCTCCGCATACCGGGAGAGGAACTGCCGGGTGCGCTCCTGAGAGGGGTGCTCGATGACCTGATGGGCTGGGCCCTGCTCCACAATGACGCCGCCATCCATGAAGATGACCTGATCGGCCACATCCCGGGCGAAGGCCATCTCGTGGGTGACGATGATCATGGTGGTCTTCTGCTCCGCCAGGGAGCGGATGACCTTGAGCACCTCGCCGGTGAGCTCCGGGTCCAGGGCGGAGGTGGGCTCATCAAAGCAAAGGATGTCCGGGTGGAGGGCCAGGGCCCGGGCGATGGCCACCCGCTGCTGCTGGCCGCCGGAGAGCTGACTGGGGTAGTGGTCCGCGCGGTCACTCAGACCCATCTTGGCCAGCAGCTCCCGGCCCTCGGCCTGGATCTCCTCCAGGATCTGCTTCCGGTTGGCTTTGAAGTCGGGCCGTTCCTGGCTGAGGAGCTCCTTGGCCAGGGTGACGTTCCGCAGGGCGGTGTACTGGGGGAACAGGTTGAAGGACTGGAACACCAGGCCGAAATGGAGCCGCTTTTTCCGCACCTCGCTCTCCCGCTGGGTGGCGGGATCGTCGGCGTCGAACAGAGTGTCCCCCTGGACGACGATCTGCCCCTGGTCGGGGGTCTCCAGAAAGTTCAGGCACCGCAGCAGGGTGGTCTTGCCGCTGCCGGAGGAGCCGATGATGGCCAGAGCCTGGCCCTGCTCCAGGTCAAAGCTGATGTCCTCCAGCACCCGGGTCGCGCCAAAGTGCTTTTCAATATGATGTACTTCTAAGATCGGCATGTTCGCTCCCCCTTATACCCGGAAGTAGTCCAGCTTCTTTTCCAGCCGGCCCAGCACCATGGTCACGATGGCGCTGAAGGCCAGGTAGTAGACCGCCGTGAACATCAGCGGCCACCACAGGCCGGAGATCCCCTGATTGCCCTTCATGAAGGACTCAGCCGCCCAGATGACCTCCTGCAGCGCAATGGCACGGGCCAGGGAGGTGTCCTTGACCAAGGTGATGATCTCGTTGGACATGGGGGGCACGATGCGCTTGACCATCTGGAGCAGGGTGACCTTGAAAAAAATCTGCCGCTTGGTCATGCCCAGCACCAGGCCGGCCTCGTTCTGCCCCGCCGGCACCCCCTGGATGCCGCCCCGGTAAATCTCGGAAAAATAGAAGGCGTAGTTGATGATGAAGGCCACGCATACCGCCGCCATCCGTCCCACCTCGCCCCGGGGCCATGGGCTGCCATCCTCCAGTATCAGACCGGGCACATAAAACAGGGCGATGATCTGCAGGATCAGGGGCGTGCCCCGGACAATCCAGACCAGCAGACGGGTGACCAGGCTGATGGGGCGGAAGGAAATGAGCGCCCGGGCCACCCGGCCGGGCTCCTGCCCCCGGCGGAGCAGGACCCACCGGGTGGGCCGGGACAGGGGCGTCCAGCGGTTCATGGAGCCGAAGGCGATGACCAGCCCCAGAGGGAGCGCCCCGATCAGGGTCACGAAAAACAGCTCCAGGGTTACAAGAAACCCTTGGTTCAAGGCTATCAGTACCGTCTGGGTCACTGGTGATTGAAAAAAGTCGAGCATAGGGGTCGTCCTCTCTGTCTGTGATAGTGGGGCGCAACCGCTCAAAAGCAGAGAGCGGACCCGCTCTCTGCTTTTGAGGGATTCAGCTGCGGAGATCGTTTACTCCAGGATGACGGCATCCTGCAGGCCATAGGTGGCAGCAATCTGCTCCACGGTGCCGTCAGCCACGGCCTGCTTCCAGAACTCGTTGAAAGCATCCACCAGGTCAGAGCCCTTGCGGAAGCCCACGCCGTAGAACTCAGATGCCTCTGCTCTCATGTCGTTAAGGTTAAGGTCGTACACCAGATCGCCGTAGCTGGTGCCCTCGCCGGTCATCTCGGCGGCCATGAGCACGTCGATAACAGCGGCATCGGAGGTGCCGGAGGCGACCTCCATCAGGGTGTTGGCCTGGGACTGCACGGGCACGGTGGTGGCCCCCAGCTCCTCGGCGGCGTCCTCACCGGCGGAGCCGGACTCTACGGCGATGCTCAGCCCCTCCAGAGAGGTCAGCCCCTCAAAGTCCGCTGCCCTGTCGGCGGGGTAGACCAGGGTCTGATAGTTGGTGCAGTAGGGCTCGGAGACGCCCATGGCGGCGGTGACCTCGTCGTTGATGGTCATGCCGTTCCATACACAGTCAATGGTCTTGGAGTCCAGCTCCTGGACCTTATAGTCCCAGGTGATCTCCTGGAACTCCACGTTCACGCCCAGGCTCTCGGCAAAGGCCTTGGCCATGTCGGCGTCAAAGCCGATCCACTCGTCACTCCCCGCTTCCTTATAGTCCATCGGGGCGAAATTGGTGATACCCACATACAGGGTGCCCTGGTCCTGGACATAGGCCAGGTCGCTTTCCGCGTCCGCGGGAGTGCTGGATGCCCCCTGGCTGGAGCTGGCGGCGGGGGTGCTGGCAGCGGGGGTGCTGGCAGCGGGAGACTGGCTGCTCTCCCCCTGAGAAGTGGTCCCGCCAGAGCAGGCGGCCAGAGACAGGCACATAGTGATCGCCATTACAAGAGACAACATCTTTTTCATACCGAGAGATCCTCCAAAATGCAGATTGGTCAAAAACGGGGCATTTGACACTTTCACATTTTAGCACGCTAATGTAATGTTGTAAAGAGGTTTTTAATTTTTTTTGATCTTTCGGGGAAAAAGCAAGCGTCCCCCCGCAGCCCATAGGGGACAGCGGGGGGACGCCTTCCGCATCCGATCAGAGAGGCGGCAATTACTTCATGCCGTTCTCGTAGGCTTCGATCATCTTCTTGACCATCTGGCCGCCCACGGAACCGGCCTGCTTGCTGGTCAGGTCGCCGTTGTAGCCCTGCTTCAGGTTGACACCCACCTCGTTGGCCGCTTCCATCTTGAACTTATTCAGAGCCTCGCGGGCATTGGGGACCAGAGACTGCTTGTTGGTAGACATAATTCGTTTCTCCTTTACCTGTTCATTTTGATCTTCTTTGTTTCGTTGGATGGAACATCCGAGCATAGCATTGCCCTGGAGAAGCGGACTATGCAGGAAAAGGCTTTCCTGTTTTTGTTGATTTTCCATCATTTTCAGATCAGGGAAACGGCAGGAAGGAAACCGGCTCAGAGAACGGGGGCCGGGCGGACGGCGGGGCTCATCCGCGGCGGCGGAGACGGCGCAGCAGGCCGCCCAAGGGACCGGAGGGCAGGGCACGGGCGGCAAATTCCACCTCCCGGCAGCTCCGAACGGCCTCGTCCATGAAGAAGTCCTGAGAGGAGAGGCCGGGGGCGCCCGGGGCGGGCACTTTTTTTTGATAGCTCCCTTCACTGTCCAGGGCCCGGGCCTTCACGGTGTCCCGCAGCAGGATGTCCAGAATGTGATTCAAGCGGGCCTTGGTGTGGGTGGCATAGACGGGACAGATGACCTCCACCCGGCGCTGGGTGTTGCGGGTCATCATGTCCGCCGAACCCAGGAAGAGGCGCTGGTTCTCTCCAGAGCCAAAGCTGTAGATGCGGGAGTGCTCCAAAAAGCGCCCCACCACGCTGGTGACGGAGATGTGCTCCGTGTGGCCGGGGACGCCGGGCCGCAGGCAGCAGATGCCGCGGATGATGAGATCGATCCGAACCCCTGCACGAGAGGCCTCGGCCAGCTTTTCCATGACATCGTAGTCGGTGAGGGAGTTCATCTTCATGATGATGCGGCCGTGGCTGCCCCGGGCGGTCTCTTCCCCGATGAGCAGGAGGATGATCTGCTTCAGGTTGGAGGGGGAGACCAGGAGGTTGTGGTAGCTGCCCTCCAGATTGCCCACAGCCATGTTTTTGAAAAATTCCGCTGCATCCAGGCCGATGCCCTGATCCGCGGTGATGAGGGAGAGGTCTGTGTACTGCTCTGAGGTCTTCTCGTTGTAGTTGCCGGTGCCGATCTGGGTGATGAAGGAAATACCCTCCTTCGTTTCTGGGTGACGTACTGGATGCCGGATTTGCCTTTCAGGGTGATGAGACACACCTTAGAGTGGATCTTATAGTCGCTGAACCCGTAGATCACCCGGCAGCCCGCGTCCTCCAGGCGCTCGGACCAGTCGATGTTGTTCTGCTCATCAAAGCGGGCCCGCAGCTCAATGACGGCAGTGACCTCCTTACCGTTTTCCGCCGCCGCACACAGATACTCCACGAGCCGGGCCTTCTGGGCCAGGCGGTAGATGGTGATCTGGATGGAGAGGACCGACGGGTCGGAGGCGGCCTCCCGGATCAGGCGGAGGAAGGGCTCCATGCTTTCAAAAGGGTAGCTGAGAAGCAGATCCCGGCGCTGGACCAGGTGGAGATAGGTCTCCCGCTTGGGCTTGGGGGGCGTCTGGGGGGAGAAGGGCGGGTAGAGCAGCGCACTGTGGAGGGGTTCCGGCAGCTTTTTCAGCATGGGGTGGACAAACCCCATGCGCATGGGAGCCCGGGAGAGGAAGATCTGGGCGGGGGCGACGTGGCAGCGCTTGCAGAGAAAGGCGGACAGGGCCTCGCTGAGGGGGGCGGCGCACTCCAGCCGGACCACGGCCATCCGTTTGCGCTTGTGAAGCAGCTTCTGCATTTGGCAGCGGAAGTCATCGTCCACATCAAAGCCCTCGTCCTGGGGGGCGATATCGGCGTTGCGGGTGACGCAGACACAGTTTTTCTCCGCCACGCCGTAGGGGTCAAAGACCCGCTTCAGGTTATCCAGAAGCAGCTGTTCGGTGCGCACATAGCGCAGTCCCTCCCCGGGGAGATAGACCACCTCGGGGGCGGAGGGAGGCACAGGGACGATGCCGAAGAGGCTGCGGTCCTTCCCATGGAGGCGGGCCACCACATAGACGCTCTTGTTCTGGAGGTGAGGGAAGGGGTGGTTGATGTCCACGATCTGAGGGGAGAGGATGGGGAGCAGCTGGGTCTTGAAGTAGGTCTTGAGAAAGTCCTTGTCCTTCCCGGCGAGCTGGCCGGGGGAGACTTCGCAGACCCCATAGGCCTGGAGCTGGGTCTGGAGCTGGGCGTAGACCTGGTCCCGCTGCTCCATCAGAAGGACTGCCCGGCGGTAGATGGCCTCCAGCTGCTGGGAGGGGAGCAGGCCAGTGCGGCTGTCCACCTGGTCGTCCCCCATGACAGCCATGTCATAGAGGCTGCCCACCCGGATCATAAAGAATTCGTCCAGGTTGCTGGTGAAGATGGAGACAAATTTCAGCCGCTCGGCCAGGGGATTGGAGGGATCGCGGGCCTCTTCCAGCACCCGCTCATTGAACGTGAGCCAGGAGAGCTCGCGGTTCTGCATGTAAGGTTGGGGTTCCCGGGCCATCAGACAGTCACGCTCCTTCGTTTCAATACCTCGGTGAGCAGGAAGCCCTCCCGGACACCGTAGCTGCTGACCTCAATGGCGTCGCCCCGGCACCGATGGGCCAGGGTGGAGAGGATGACCAGCCCGGGGAGCAGGGTGTGGACCCGCTCGGGGACGATCTTCAGCAGGATCTGGAGGTCCGCCTTAGCGGGAGCGGAGAAGCGCTCCAGGAGGCCGTCCACCATGTTCAGGGTGATGGTGCGGTTGCCGGCGGGCAGCTTGTAGAGGTAGTTGCACAGCTTCCCGGCCCCGCGGATGGTGCCGCCCACCCCACAGATCACCGGACAGGGAAAGTCGGGCAGGGGGGCGCTGTCCAGCGCCTTTTTCACCTGCTTGCGGATCTTGGCCTGTTCTTTGGGGGAGGGGAGCAGGGTCTCCACACAGCGGTTATACAGGTTCAGGGAGCCCAGGGGGATGGAGGCGGCGTGGCGTATCCTGCCCTGAGAGAAGCAGACCCACTCGGTGGAGCCGCCGCCGATGTCCAGCACCATGCCCTGCTCCCGCTCCTCCATGCCGGAGGTGGCTCCCACATAGTCCAGGATGGCCTCCTCCCGGCCGGAGAGGAGGCGGATCATCAGTCCGGTGCGCTCCTGGAGCTGGAAGACCGCCTCCTCGCTGTTGGTAATGTTGCGCAGAGAGGCGGTGGCGAAGACCGCCCGGTTCTCAATGTGGAGGGCATCCAGGATGGACCGGAAGCGGAGCAGGGCATCTGCGGCCCGGTCGAGGCCCTCCCGGCTCATGGAGCCGTCCTCCTGAACATAGCCGGCCAGGCCGGCCGTCTCCTTGCTTTGAAAAATGCTGTGGATAGCTCCGTCCTCCTCCACCTGATAGACATTCAGGCGGATGGTATTGGAGCCGATGTCGATAATAGCGTACATGCAAGCTCTCCTCTGTGGCTGCGGTCCGCTCGGAAGCGGGACCGGATCATCTGAGTCGTATGATATCAAATGCAGGGGGCTGGGTCCAGAAATAGGATGCAGAATTTTGGTTAAATGTATGTAAAATCACTGGCTGAACAGACAAGACGATGATTTTTGACGGCAGAGTATAGAGATCCCCGGGGAAATGTGGTAAACTTCCTTCATCTGGAGATCTTACAGAGAGGAAGGAACTGAGCATGCTGTCTTTTGTCAACGACTACTCTGAGGGGGCCCACGAGCAGGTGCTCCGGCGGCTGGCGGAGACCAATCGGGAGCAGCATCCCGGATATGGGACCGATCCATACTGCGCCCGGGCAAAGGAGAAGATCCGGCGGGCCTGCGGCTGCCCGGAGGGGGACGTCTTTTTCCTGGTGGGCGGGACCCAGACCAATCAGGCGGTGATCTCCGCCCTGCTGGCCCCCTGGGAGGGGGTGATCACCCCCGCCACGGGACACATCTGTACCCATGAGGCGGGAGCCATCGAGGCAACCGGGCATAAGGTACTGGAGCTGCCCCAGCGGGAGGGGAAGCTGTCAGCGGCGGAGCTGCGGACTTATCTGGAGGGCTTTTACGGGGACGAGAACCACGAACACATGGTCTTTCCGGGCATGGTGTACCTGTCCTGACCCACCGAGCTGGGCACCCTCTATACCCGGGCGGAGCTGGGGGAGATCCACCAGGTGTGCCGGCAATACAAGATACCGCTGTACCTGGACGGCGCCCGGATGGGCTATGGGCTGGCCAGCCGGGGGAGCGGCATGACCCTGGCGGACCTGGCGGCCAGCTGCGACGTGTTCTACATCGGGGGGACCAAGGTGGGGGCCCTGTTCGGAGAGGCGGTGGTCTTCCCCCGGCACAACGCCCCCGGGCGCTTTATGACCGCCGTGAAGCAGCGGGGCGCCCTGCTGGCCAAGGGCTGGCTGCTGGGGGTGCAGTTCGACGCCCTGTTCACCGATGGACTCTACCAGAAGCTGGGCAAAAATGCCATCGAGACAGCGGAGCGGCTGAGAGAGGGATTCCAGGAAAAGGGGTTCTCCTTCTATTTGGACACCCCCACCAACCAGATATTCCTGGTGGTGGACCGGGCCCAGCGGGAGGACCTGGCCCGGAAGGCCGCATTCAGCTTCTGGGAGCAGCTGGACGAGGAGCGGACGGTGATCCGCTTCGTCACCAGCTGGGCCACCCGGATGGAGGACGTGGAGGAGTTGATCCGTCGGCTGTGAAGCGGGCTGTTTGAATCATTTGGGAGGAAAAAAGAGATTGTTCTTGTTGGAAATAGACAAAAAGATTGACAAATAAAAGAAAAAGATACATATTATTCTGAAAGAAGGCGGGGGCGATGGTCAGATAACGGAGAGATGTATGAAAAAATCAGTGAGAAATTTCATAAAAATCTATTGGGAAGTTCTGCTTGTAGTGGCTGCTGGAATTGCAGGTGTGATACTTTTAAAAGTAAAAGGTGAAGATTGGCCTGCTGCGTTGAATTTTCCCACAGAGGCAATTGGATCTTGATACTGGGAATGACGGCATTAGAAGGAATCCTGATTTTCCGTTTTCTGGTGAAAGGGCTGAAATATGTAATATATACTGTTCTGCCGCTATGGCTCTACCTTATGTTTGCCTCGCCAGGAGGACTGCTTTTCCCAAGCCTGATTTGGACATATAGCTTGGTGATCCTGATCGCCCGGCTTGTGATGCTGATAAGGTGCAGGCTAAAAAAACAGGACCGGCAGTTTTCTCATCTGTCATCTATGATATGTATTGATGTGATCAGCACCATAAACATCCTTCGAGAATTTGTATTGTTTGGATAGCGGTAAAAAGCATCGGCCCCATCCATCACGGATGGGGCCGATGCTTTTTATCGGTAGGAATCGGCCAGGGCCTTGAATTTGGGAAGGGCCCGCTGGATCATGTCGGTCTGGACGCAGTAGGCGATGCGCACGTGGCCGGGGGCGCCGAAGCCGGAGCCGGGGACCAGCAGCAGATCGAACTGCTTGGCCCGCTCGCTGAAGGCCATATCGTCGGGCTCCAGGGAGCGGGGGAAGAGGTAGAAGGCGCCGCCGGGCTCCACACAGTGGTAGCCCATCTCCCGCAGGGCGGGGACCAGCAGCTTGGCGTTGCGCTCATAGACCGCCAGGTCGGAGGTGAGGTCGCAGCACAGGGAGGTGACCTGCTGGAACAGGCTGGGGGCGTTGACGTAGCCCAGAGACCGTCCGGCGCCGGCCACGGCGGCGTAGACCTCCCGGCTGTCGGTGACGGAGGCGGGGACCAGCACGTAGCCCAGGCGCTCACCAGGGAGGGAGAGGGACTTGCTGAAGGAGTAGCACACGATGGTGTCTGGGTAGAGCTGGGGGATCCAGGGCACCTGGAAGCCGGAGAACACGATCTCCCGGTAGGGCTCGTCGGAGATCAGGTAGATGGGGTGGCCGTAGGCCCGGCTCTTTTCCGTCAGGATGGCGGCCAGCCGCTCCAGCGTCTCCCGGGAGTAGACCACGCCGGAGGGGTTGTTGGGGGAGTTGACCACCACGCCCTTGGTGTGCTCGCTGATGGCGGCCTCAAAGGCGTCAAAGTCGATCTGGAATCCCTCGATCTCCGGGGGAATGAGCACCATCTTGGCCCCAGCGCCCTCGATAAAGACCTTATACTCCGGGAAGTAGGGGGCAAAGACGACGAACTCGTCCCCAGGGCAGGTCAGGCCGTTGAACACACAGCACAGGGAGGCGGCGGCCCCCACGGTAATGTAGAACTGGTCGGCGGTATAGCAGGTGCCGAAGCGGCGGTTGAGGGAGTCGGCGAAGCGCTGGCGGGCCTCCTGGTCACCCTGGGCGCTGGTGTAACAGTGGATGACCTCCGGCTGCTCCCGAAGGATGCGGACGGCGGTGTCGTTGACCTCCTGGGGGCAGGGGACGCTGGGGTTGCCCAGGGAGAAATCGAAGACATTCTCCGCCCCCACCTGGGCGGCACGTATCTTGCCGTATTCAAAGAGCTCGCGGATGACGGACCGGGCGGTGCCCAGCCCCAACATGCGTTGATTCACCATGAAGATGGCCTCCTGTCCTTTGTCTGATTTGAGCCTATTATAGCACCGGGGCCAAGCCCCGTAAAGCGCATCTTTTCCCGCAGAAGGGAGGAGAAGCGGGCCGGGCCCGCTCTGCCGCGCGCAGCGGCGGCGTCAGGAGGCGCCTTGAAAAGTGACCATATCAGATGCCGAGTCAAAACATGTAGTAATTTAAAATTGGTATATTGCGATAAGTTTTAAAAATCTGGGGGGAGATCAAGCCGATCCAGTCAGCGTCCCGAAGAAATGGTGCCCATGCGCCGCCGTCGAAAATGCCCAGAAAAACAGGCGTAAAAACGCCGCACTCCCACGGGAGTGCGGCGTTCAAATTCTCACATCTCCTGACGGCCCTCCAGGGCCCGCATCAGGGTGGCGTCGTCGGCGTACTCCAGGTGGCTGCCCACCGGGATGCCGTAGGCCAGACGGGTGATCTTCACCCCAAAGGGGCGCAGCAGCCGGGAAAGGTACATGGCGGTGGCCTCCCCCTCCGTGTCGGGATTGGTGGCCATGATGACCTCCTGGACCCCGCCGGCGGCCACCCGCTCTACCAGGGACTTGATGTGCAGGTCATCCGGCCCCACGTGGTTCATGGGGGAGATCACCCCGTGGAGCACGTGGTAGAGCCCCTGGTACTCCCGGGCCCGCTCCATGGCCACCACGTCCTTCGGGTCGGCCACCACACAGATGACGGAGGCGTCCCGCTTGGGGCTGGCGCAGATGGAGCAGGGGCCGTCCCCCTCCGTCAGATTCTGACACACCGGACAGCAGTGGATGGCGGACTTGGCGGACAGAATGGCCTGGGCAAAGGCGGCGGCGTCCTCCTCTGGGAGGGAGAGGACGTGGAACGCCAGCCGCTGGGCGGATTTGACGCCGACGCCGGGCAGGCGGGCGAACTGCTCCACCAAATTTTCCAGTGCGGGGGGGAAATACTGCATGGGAAAGACCTCCGGAGTCGTAAATAGTACACGGTGTGAACAGGGGGAGATCAGCGCTCCCGCTCCAACACGACGGCAAACAGATAGCTGACACCGGCCGGAAAGCCGGCGGGATAGGGCGTGAGGGAGGTGGTCCGCCACCCGGCCAGGGCCATGTCGTTCATGACCTGCTCCGCCTGCTCCAGGCTGTCAGCGGAGAGGATCTTATACTCTCTCACCGCGCACCCCCCCTGACACGCGGAGGGCCTGAATGGCGGCGGGGATGTCCTCCGCCCCGTAGACAGCGGAGCCGGCCACCAGCACGCTGGCCCCCGCCTCCACCACCAGGGGGGCGGTCTTGGGGGAGATGCCCCCGTCCACCTCCAGTTCGCAGGCGGGGTTGTACCGCTCGATGAGGGCGCGCACCTGGCGGATGGTGTCCAGCTGGGACTCCATGAAGGCCTGGCCGCCGAAGCCGGGCTCCACCGTCATCACCAGCACCAGGTCCAGCTCCTCCAGATAGGGGAGGATGGCCTCCGCCTTGGTGATGGGCCGCAGGGCCACCGCTTTTTTTACGCCGCACTCCCCCATGACCCTCAGAGCCTGGGCGATGCGGGTGGGGTGGTCGGCCTCCAGGTGGATAGAGAGCAGGTCCGCCCCAGCCTTGGCAAAGGATTCGATGTACCGCACCGGCTTTTCGATCATCAGATGGACATCCAGGAACATGTCGGTGCACCGGCGGATGGACTGGACCACCGGGACGCCGATGGTGAGATTGGGAACGAAAGCGCCGTCCATCACGTCCACATGGAGGTAGTCGGCATCGGAAACCCGCCGGATATCCCGTTCCAGATTGACAAAATCGGCGGAGAGGATGGAAGGTGAAACTTTTATCATGGTTTTGACCCCGCTTTCCGAAAAAATGAGAGGTTTTGATCAGGGCTGTAGGGGCTGGGCCAGGGGCAGAGGGCCGGTCCGACGCATAGGATGCAGAGCGGAGAGCGGGAGGGCGGAAGCACTCCCCGGAGCCCCGGACCCGAGGCCTGCTCCAGGCTGATCCCACGGCCGCCCGGCGGCCCCGGCCGATCCGGATGGCCCGCCGCTTTTCAGATACCCCCCGCCGGGCTCTGCCCGGCGGGGGCAGTGGCTGTGCGCCGGCGGGGCGGGGCCCCCGGGCTCACCAGTGGTTGTAGCTGAGGATGTCGTCCAACTCCTTGCGTACCTTGGGCCGGGGAGCGGTCTCCTTGGCGGGATAGCCCACGGTGACGATCAGGCGGACGGGCCGCTCCTCCGGGATGCCGAAGGACTGGTGCAGCTTGGCCTGGTTCATGGTGCCGATGAGGCAGGTGCCCAGCCCCATGGAAGTGGCCTCATAGCACAGGGCCATGGCAGCCATGCCGATGTCCATCTGGGCGAAGTGCTGGGCACCGTAGTGCTCCGCGACGCCGGGCTTGACGTGTGCCTCATCCTCACAGATCAGGATGAAGTTGGGCACCCGGTCTCCCCAGGGGCAGCCGGTGAGCCCGTCGTCGTCCAGCGCTTCAATGAGCTTGGCCCGGGCCTCTGGCTCGTCGATGATGATGAAGCGCCAGGGCTGGGCGTTGCAGCCGCTGGGGGCCAGCCGGGCTACGTCCACCAGGTGGGCCAGGGTCTCCCGGGGCACGGGGCGGTCGCTGTACACACGGCAGCTCTCCCGGGTCGCCTGCAAAGCCTCAAAATCCATTTCAAAGATCCCCTTTCTGTTTTGTTGGATACGGTCTGACGTGGGGGCTTCCCCAAAAAGAGCGCGAGTCAACAGGGCCGGATCAGTGATAGAAATCGGTGGTGTCCACCTCGTGGGCCTGGTAGCCGGCCTGGCTCAGCGCCTCCAGGATGCGGTCCTTGTGGTCGTGGCCGAAGGCCTCCAGGGTGACCTTCAGCTCCACGCCGCTCTGGCGGTTGATGTTCACGAACTGGTTGTGCTCCAGCTTGATGACGTTGCCGTTCTCCCGGGCCAGGATATCGGCGATGCTGAGCAGGGCACCGGGACGGTCGGGGAGGAGGACGGAGAAGGTGAAGATGCGGCCCCGCATGATCAGGCCGTGCTGGACCAGGGAGGCCATGGTGATCACGTCCATGTTGCCGCCGGAGAGGACGCAGACCACGTTCAGCCCCTGGCAGGACAGGTGGCGCAGAGCGGCCACGGACAGCAGGCCGGAGTTCTCCACCACCATCTTATGCTTTTCCATCACATCCAGGAAAGCCTCCACCAGCTCCGTATCTGGGATGGTGATGATCTGGTCCACATGGTCCCGGATGTAGGGGAACACCTTGTCTCCAGGGGTCTTGACGGCGGTGCCGTCCGCGGTGGTGTTGGCGGTGGGCACGGACACCCGCCTCCAGGCTGGCCTTCATGCAGGACGCCCCCTCCGGCTCCACGCCGATAACTTTTACGTTGGGGTTGAGCAGCTTGGCCAGGGTGGACACACCCGCCGCCAGCCCGCCGCCGCCGATGGGCACCAGGATGATGTCCACGTCGGGCAGGTCCTGGAAGATCTCATAGGCGATGGTGCCCTGGCCGGTGGCCACCTCCAGGTCGTTGAAGGGGTGGATATAGGTCAGCCCCTCCTCCTCCGCCAGCTTGGCGGCCAGCTCGGCGGACTCGTCAAAGACCTCACCGTGGAGAATGACCTTGGCCCCGTAGTCCTTGGTGTTGTTCACCTTCACCAGGGGCGTGGTGGTGGGCATGACGATGGTGGCGGGCACGCCGGCGGCCTGGGCAGCGTAGGCCACGCCCTGGGCGTGGTTGCCGGCGGAGGCGGTGACCAGGCCCCGTTCCCGCTGTTCCTGGGTCAGGGTGCTGATCTTATAGTAAGCGCCCCGGATCTTGTAGGCGCCGGTGACCTGCATATTTTCGGGCTTGAGATAGACCCGGTTGCCGCAGCCCTTGGACAGGGCCGGGGAGTCGATGAGACTGGTCTCCCGGATCACGCCCTTTAAGACGCTCCGGGCGTTTTTGAACTGTTCCAGTGTGGGCATGGTCAAAACTTCCTTTCCGCGCTTGGACGACGTATTACATAAAGTGAATCATACCCAATTCCGGGAGGAAAGTCAATGGAGGGGGCGGGAGCGGGAGCGGATTTTTTTAGAAAAGGGTGGAATTTTGCGGGAAGGGGGAGGGGGACGCTTGCGCAGC
>ENA-UEYL01002061-UEYL01002061.1-human-gut-metagenome-genome-assembly--contig:-NODE-2061-length-15627-cov-18.699035_pt1 | contig 15627 bp, 9 predicted proteins | sample MGYA00242941_ERZ507946 | MGnify/ENA primary metagenome ERZ507946 (study PRJEB26167, sample SAMN06115482) | human gut metagenome | host: Homo sapiens | place: China:Guizhou | collected 2015-03-11...
GTCAGCACCGCGCTTGTACTTGTCGTTACGGGATGGGTGCACCAAATCGTCCGCAAGTTCAGGCTGGCACGTCAGATTAAGCTGGCGCGCAAACTTCACCTGACGGATTTCCATCTGTCGGAGAAACTGCACCTTAAAGATAAAATCAACTTAACGAATAAAGACAAATGAGTTTCTTAGAGAATAATTTCTTCCTGCTGGCTATCACCTTCGGGATTTTCTTCTTTGCCAAATTGCTTCAGAAGAAAACAGGACTGGTATTATTAAATCCTATATTGCTGACCATCGCCCTATTAATCATCTTCCTTAAAATGACAAATATCTCATACGAGACCTATAATAAAGGAGGACATCTGATCGAGTTCTGGCTCCGCCCGGCTGTTGTTGCTTTAGGCGTACCTTTATATCTTCAATTGGAGATGATAAAAAAGCAGTTATTGCCAATCCTTCTGTCTCAACTGGCAGGCTGCATTGTCGGAGTTATTTCAGTAGTGCTGATTGCGAAGTTTATGGGAGCTTCCCAAGAAGTAATCCTGTCTCTGGCTCCCAAATCGGTTACGACTCCGATTGCGATGGAAGTAACCAAAGCCATTGGCGGTATTCCGTCACTGACGGCGGCAGTTGTTGTGGCAGTAGGTTTATTAGGAGCAATCTGTGGTTTTAAGACCATGAAAATCATGCGTGTAGGCAGTCCGATCGCCCAAGGGCTTTCGATGGGGACAGCCGCTCATGCTGTCGGAACTTCCACCGCAATGGATATCAGCAGCAAATATGGGGCATACGCCAGTCTGGGACTGACACTGAATGGAATCTTCACTGCACTGCTCACACCTACGATCCTTCGATTATTAGGTGTCTTGTAAAAACAAAATCTCTTGATTTTCCGTTATATAAAGAGTTAAACGCAAAAAGCAATTTTATGATTCCATTTAAAGATATCACATTAGCAGACAAAGACACAATCACCTCATTCACGATGAAAAGTGATCGCCGCAATTGCGATCTTTCATTCTCCAATCTTTGCAGCTGGAGATTCTTATACGACACTCAATTCGCAGTGGTCGACAACTTTCTGGTATTCAAGTTCTGGGCGGGAGAACAACTTGCTTATATGATGCCCGTAGGCACAGGAGATTTGAAAGCAGTATTGTGGGAACTGATAGAAGATGCCCGCAAAGAGAACCAGCATTTCTGTATGCTGGGAGTGTGCAGCAATATGCGCGCTGATCTCGAAGCTATCCTTCCGGAACAGTTCACTTTCACAGAGGACCGCGACTATGCGGATTATATTTATTTGAGAAGTGATCTTTCTACGCTAAAAGGGAAGAAATTCCAGGCGAAAAGAAATCATATCAACCGGTTCCGCAACACTTATCCGGATTACGAATACACACCGATTACCCCGGACCGTATTCAGGAATGTCTGGATCTGGAAGCAGAGTGGTGTAAAGTGAATAATTGTGACCAACAGGAAGGGACAGGCAACGAACGTCGCGCCCTGATTTATGCTCTCCACAACTTCGAGGCACTCGGACTGACGGGAGGTATCTTGCATGTGAACGGTAAAATCGTCGCATTCACATTCGGTATGCCTATCAATCATGAAACATTCGGCGTACATGTAGAAAAAGCGGATACCAGTATTGAAGGTGCGTATGCCATGATTAATTATGAATTTGCCAACCGGATTCCCGAACAATATATCTATATCAACCGGGAAGAGGATTTAGGTATTGAGGGCTTACGCAAAGCCAAACTGTCTTACCAGCCGGCAACGATTCTGGAAAAATATATGGCTTGCCTCAAAGAGCATCCCATGAATATGGTAAAATGGTAAATCCATTATAAATATGATGATAAAGGAGCAAGTAAAAGCATTGTGGAAAATCTGTTTTGACGATAGTGAAGAATTCGTTGAAATGTACTTCAGACTGCGCTATAAAACAGAGGTGAATGTCGCCATCCAAAGTGGCGATGAGGTAATCTCTGCGCTTCAGATGCTTCCTTATCCGATGACTTTCGGCGGAGAAACAGTGCAGACTTCCTATATTTCAGGAGCCTGCACGCATCCCGATTTCCGAAGCAAAGGGGTCATGCGAGAGCTTTTATCACAGTCTTTCGCCCGGATGCTGCGGAATGGAGTACATTTCAGTACATTGATACCGGCAGAGCCCTGGTTGTTCGACTATTATGCCCGCATGGGATATGCTTCCGTATTCAAGTATTCAACTAAAGAGATCGTTTTGCCGGAGTTTATTCCTGCTAAAGAGATAGCGGTCAGTGTGGTTCCGGAATTTCAGGAAGAGATTTATTCTTATTTGAATAAGAAGCTTTCCGAACGGGCTTGCTGTATTCAGCACACGCTGGAAGACTTTCAGGTTATTATGACTGATCTTGCCATCAGCGGAGGATACTTATTTGTAGCCAGACAAGAAAACGATATCAAGGGGATGACTATTATATATAAAGGAGACAAACATATCATTATCAATGAGCTTTGCGCTGAAGATAAAGATGTGGAATATAGCCTATTGTATGCTATCAGGCAACACACCGGATATAAGTGCATGGTTCAACTCTTACCTCCCGAAGATCAACAGCCTCAACATCCGTTGGGCATGGCACGTATCATCAATGCCAAAGAAGTGCTGCAAATCTATGCCGCGGCTTTCCCCGAAGATGAAATGCAGTTGGAATTATCGGATAAACAACTGTCGGTAAATAACGGTTATTATTATCTGTGTAAAGGGAAGTGCATGTATAGTACCGAGCGACTGCCCGGTACACATATACAGATGAATATTAGCGAACTAACAGATAAAATACTCCAGCCGTTAAAGCCATATATGAGCTTGATGATGAATTAAGACACGAATTACACCACCTAGGAAGAGTACGAAAAAAGAGTTGCAGATAATTCCTTCATATCTTTACTTATTTATATTCATATCTGTTTCTAATACATATACCATTTGAGGGTCAATTTCCGCTGTACGTTCACCATCTCCCTGACGGGTGTGTTGCACAAAGAGGTGAAGTTTCCGCTGTTCCTTCCAGAGCTCCGTATCATGGGACGGTTCCCAGGCATCCACGGAAAAGTCGGTCAAATCCGTTATCGTCCATTTACTAATGCCGACGTCGGACGCATGTGCCATCGATACACGGCTTCCCCGTTCTTCGTCGCGGAAAATATAAAAGACTTCCCCACCCTCTACCACAATACGCGGACGGGCAATAGGTATCATTTTCGTACCGCCACCCTTCAAGGTAAAAGGTGTTTTGCGATCTGTGATCTGCCGTTGATACCATACTTTCCCATCGTTCCAGACGATACGATATTGGGGCACGTTACTGTCGGGATCCCGCCAATAAGTGGCTATATACGGATTTCCTTCTGCATCGGCACTCATACTTGTTTGATTAATCAACTCACAGTTTTGAGGCAAACGACAGGCATACTCTGCATTAGACAATTTGATAGGAAGTTCATATTGCTCTCCACTTGATTTATACCAAGTCACTCCATTATCAAACGAACGGGCATAACATATATCATGGTTTGTTTCCACATGCCAGCTTTCGCGCCACACCCACGAAAGATGGATGGTTCCTTTCTCATCGACATACATTTGCCAATAAGCATTCCGTTTATTTTCTCCGTCAATCAGTATATCCTGAATACGAGTCCATTTATGTTCTTTCAGCGAATAACGGTTCATCACCAAGTTACCACGACCGGAAGAACCGGAACGATAAACAAACAGTAAATCTCCTCCGGATAAAGAATAAAACTCCGGATAGGTTACATTTCCTTCATCAATTCCGGTCATCGGTATTTTATCTCCCAGTTCCAGAGAACCGGGAGCAATGCTCCGGCAATAATTCAGTTTATGTCCATGATGATCGAAAGATACGTGTATGTAACCTTCTCCATCCACCATCATACTGATTACATTATGAGCATCCTTTACATTTCCCTGATATTGGGTACGGTGTAAAGTCCATTGTTTCGAATCCAGTTTCCGTTTTCCAAGTATCAGATAGCCGTCGTTATCGTAATAACTGATATATTGTTCCTCACCGTGCGTCACCAGCGAGTTATTCCGAAAGACCGTCGTATTGACCGAAGTACAGCTATATCCCTTTCCTACTTCCACCAAACGCTGGGAACAGACAAGAGTAGGAACAAGTATTATTCCGCAAAGTAGTAGTAATATCCGTTTCATGCTTATCTTCTTTTTTATTTGTCAAAGATGGAAAGAGTCCATTTTTCATGCCAGGGAATTGTTATCTTTCCGTCTTTTACAAGTACAGGCAGCCATACATAGCGGGAGTCTTCCAAGTCTTTCTTTTTCCAGCGGTCGAACATAGCGATGTATGCGTCCTTCTTTCCGATAACAGGCTGAACGTAAGTACTCTGCGCGTAAAACGTTTTATCCGCATCCGGTCCCGTACAAGGATTACCGATCGTTTTCCACGTTCCCATAATAGAATCGGCCACTGCTATTTCGGCCACATTCGGATCCCAGCCTGTGCAACCGGAGCTTAACATATAGTATTTACCATTATATTTAAACACAGCCGGAGCTTCACGAGACTCTTTGACGAAATTACGAGTAAACCGTCCGCTGGGTTTCAGATAATCATCAGTCAAAAGACTAATATACATGGTTTCATTATTTTCCGAAGAATAGAACTGATAAGCACGTCCGTCATCATCCACAAAAACTGTCTGGTCGCGGCTCATCGCATTGTTCGGACGGAAACTTCCCTGATAGACGAACGGTCCGACAGGAGAATCGGCAACCGCCACTCCGGCACAAGCCTTACTGTAATCGGCACTTTCCACATGTGCCCACATTACAAACTTACCGGTCTTCTTATTAAAGATGACTTTCGGACGTTCCAACACTTTGGACGGATGCAGGTCATGATTCGGATCGTCTTTGACTGCCGGAAGCACAATTCCTTCAAATTTCCAATTCAGCAAGTCTTTAGAAGAGTAACAACCTACTCCGGTCACGTCTGTACGATAACACTCCCACGTAGCCCAGTCCGGCAAAATCGTTTTTCCTTTCTTATATTCACCATACCAATAGTAAATACCATTGTGATAAAGAAGTCCGCCACCATGGGCATTGATCGGATTTCCATCCGTATCATTCCACACTTGTCCGGGGATAAACGTCGTGTTCTTCTGTGCCTGCATTGATACAGGCAATAACAACGCACAAACGACTCCTGATAATATACACTTGATTATTCTGCAATGTCTATTCATATTCATGATATTAAATAAGATTTCTTGTTTACAAAGATAGATGATACATTAAATATAAAGGTACACTTATGTGTCAAAAAAGGACTAAAAAACAATCATTCTCCGCTAAATGCACGATATTACAGAGCATTTGCACTTCGATTTTAGCCCGCGTTTACCATATAATACGATAGGGATAGGGATTTCACCTATCAGTTCACTCAATAAAAAGAACCTACCCGATTTCAACACAAAGTGATTTTCTGGTCGAGCAGGTCATTTATATATACACATAAAATGCTTTTCTGATAATCCGGTTTCCTAATCCTATATGGCACTTCTCTATCTATGCTTCTGAAGACACACCTTACCTGCTTCCTTATTCATTACTAACTGCCCTCTCTTTCATTAATAACAAACTTTCTTTTGATTATAGGTAAACTTCCTATTACCAGTATGTAAACTTACTTTTCATTAAATGCAATCTATAAATGAAAGTTGCGTTTATAAAAACAAAACTTGCAATTATATAAATGGAAGTTTCATTTATATAATCAAAGCTTGCATTTATAGTTTTCTTATAATGCAAAGAAAGTTTGGGTCCTATACAAAGGAAGTTTATCCCTTATAGAAAAGAAGTTTTCCTATAATAGTTTGGAAGCTATCTATTAACACTTCTTCTGCCAACTATAGATGAAAGAGTTAGCAGAAGACTGGACAAGCTGTGAAAGCCAGAATAGAAAGGTGAAAGGAAGGTGAAAGCCAGCCCTTCACCCGCTAATGCCGATGAACAGGGCATTGTGAAAGGTGAAGGGTGTTTTCTTGAATATGATTATTTTAGTATACCAGCGTAAGGCAATGTCTGCAACCACAACTGAATGAATTATATCCACGAAACATTTCTCAAATATGGTTTCATTCAAAGAATAAAGAAAGCAGTCTATATTGTTTATATTCAAACAATTATTCATAGCACAATTTGTGTAGCATAAAAAGTGCTACATAAATTATGCTATAAATATTGATTCTATCAAACTTTTACCGAACAATCATTGCCACATGATCCCACAACAAACGATAGAGATATCATCTATTTGTTTACCAATACAGCACCTCCCTGTGGAAGAATCTCCAGCTGCACTTTACCGTTCTCTTTCACTTTCAACGGCACAAGCTGTGGCTCTCCTTTCTTATCATCCTTATACAGGGTAACCGTTTTTCCGGCAAACATCTCTAAATCCAGTTTCAACTTTACTATTTCTTTCCCGGCATTAATGGCCGCCACATACCAAGTGTCACCGTGACGACGTGCCAAGACTACATATTTCCCCGGATATCCATCAATGAAGCGTGTCTCGTCCCAAGTGGTAGGAACTACTTTCATATAGTCCATACAAACAGGAGAAACATCTTCCAGGTTGTTGGGAGCAAGCGCAAAGTTTTGTACCGGATTCTGGAATAATACGGTAGTGGCCAGTTGGAATATATCAGTAGTGCGACGCGTAGTTCCTCCGTCATTGTTGCGGTTCAGTCGTTTGTTCAGGAAACAGCCGCCGAATTCCATGCTACCCACCGTATTACGGATAAACGGATGCAGACAAGCATTGAAAGCCTCTTTATCGCAGAAGTGCTGGTTGAATACCATATTCTCGGATGCCAGTACGGCTTCACTACCAACATAATTCGGATACATGCGTTCCCATCCGCGAGGGATTGTACAACCGTGGAAGATCACCATCAGGCCGTGATCGTCGGCATCACTCAAGATATCTTCATACAGGCGCATCGTTTCTTGCTTGTCGCCACCAAAGAAATCGACTTTGATGCCTTTTACTCCGAGACTCTGTAACCATTTCATCTCGCGTTTGCGGATAATGGCGTTGTCCATGTGATTAACCGGTCCTTGCTCAATATCATTCCAATAACCGGAAGAGCTATACCATAAGAAGAGTTCCACGCCTTTACTACGTGCGTATTCTACCAAAGACTTCATGCGGTCGCGACCGATGTTCGTATCCCACCAGTTATCAATCAATGCATACTCATATCCCATTGCCGCAGCAAAATCAATATATCGCACCTGATCGTCATAGTTGATACTACCATCCTGCCAAAGAATCCAGCTCCATGTGCCGCGTCCGAAACGGTAGTCATATTTTGTTTCATAAAGAGGACGCACGACATCCCACGCAACAGTTGTTTCCACAATCGGTTTCAAAGTCTCGCCGACAGTGATAGTACGCCAGGGAGTAGCTCCCGGCAAGGCAAATGCCGGAGCAACCGTTCCGTTGCCGTTATTTTCTTCTGCCATCGGGAAAGCAACCGTATACAGATTACCTTCGCTCACATCGCTTAAACGTGAGCCGCAATATCGACTGTCCAGTCCTGTCTCGCTAACCAGCACCCAACCATCGTCACCGATACGGAACAGGCAAGGGAATGTGTAACCATGCCCGTATTGAGAACGGTCGCTCATCGGAGCATCTGCCTTGTATTCTTCCTCATAACTGGGTTTTGTACGCTTCCATCCTATCATGGCATCGCTTTGCGGACACAAGAAAGTAGTAGTCTGTTGCGGGAAACGGAAGCCGGTTTCTTCAGCAGTCACCGTTACACTTCCTTTTCCATCCTGACGCGGCAGGGTATAACAGAAAGCTACATCATTGTTGCTGACACGAAAGACAACATCTATTTTCTGCCCTTTCGGATTCTCAAAATGACAGTTCAGTTCGTTTGCCTGATAATGCACTTGTGAGGTTTTAATACGATCCTGATGGTAGACGGTATCAATCGGGGTGACCGTATGCCCTGTCAGTTTCATTCCTTTAGCAAAGTCACCGATATTCGTGTTCATACCCAAAGGTGATTTCTCCAGCATGGTTTTCCCATTATAGGTAATGGAATAACTTGGCTTTTCGGCAGGGGAAGTAAAGACAACCAATTGCAGTTTTTCATCCGGTCCTTTCACGACCACGTCTTGTGCCATCAGCGAAGTCAGACAGCAACCAGCCACCAGTAGAGTGCTTATTATCTTCTTCATATTATTCATGTTATTATGTTCTTCATTTATTTCCTGTTATTTCTCATTTGCCTTTTTTATCCGGATCACCGTAAAAGAGTAGGCAGACAATTGGCAATCAAACTTTTCTGCCACTTCCACTGTATCTTCAACAGGTAGCGGAGTATCTGCCGGTTTGCCGGTCAGTACGGTTCTCTTTGCAGAAGACTGTATCGCACCGATTCCGGAAAGGTCGACATGGGTATTAACCTCTACTGGAAGTAAGTTGACCAACTTCACAATCACATCTCCACTTGCCGAATCGCGGACAATGGAAGAAGCAAAACGTTTCTGCACTTTATCGTCTTTATTATCCAAAGTGATCTTCGACGGCAAATATTCGTTTCCGGCATTCTGTCCGTAGAGTTTCTGCACATAATATCCGGTGGTCGGTTTCACTTCCCGGTTATTGAAGTAAATCAAATCCGGATTCCATTGGGTATGTCCTTCTTTGGCGAGAAGAGGAGCGTAAGAAGTCATGTGTACAACGTCTCCATTGCGTTCCAGGGCAGCAAGATAAAGAGCTTCCGTCAGTGCAGTTTCGATATTCGCTTTTCGTCCCGGGATATGAGTCGCATATTCGCCCAGATATACTTTTGTCTTTTTCGAACGGTCGTATTTATCGTAGAAATCCTGATTGTTCAGGAACCATCCCGGAGTCTGATAATAATGTTCGTCCACCATCGGCACACCCAGTTTGTCGGCCAGTTTCCATCCTTCTACGTAGTCTGTACCTTCATTGAACGGTCCTACTGTACCTACAACGATCATTTCCGGATATTTTTCTTTGATGGCATTAAATATCATTGTAAAACGTTCTTCGAAGATATCGGTGATGAGATCTTCATTTCCGATACCAATGTATTTCAGGTTGAAAGGTTTCGGATGGCCTGCTTCGGCACGTACCTTTCCCCACTTTGTCTTCTTAGCGTCGCCGTTTGCCCATTCTATCAAATCAAGAATATCCTGAATATAAGCACCCATTTCGCTCATAGGGATACCGCCTTGCTGTCCGCCTCTCAAGTCACCGTGACAGGCAGAGTTCTGGCAAGGAACACCGGCAGCCAATACCGGAAGCGGTTCCGCACCAATATCTTCGCAGAATTGAAAATATTCAAAATATCCCAGTCCCATGCTTTGATGATACCCCCAAAGGTTGCGTTGAGCCTTTCTTGCTTCTAACGGACCGACTGTGTTTTTCCATTGATAGATATTCTTCAGACCATCACCATGAGCCACACAGCCACCCGGAAAACGGATGAAACGGGGATGAATGTCAGCTAACACTTGAGCCAGATCCTTGCGGAGTCCGTTCTTGCGTCCTTTAAATGTATGCTGCGGAAACAGGGAAATCATATCCAGATTCAATTCTCCAGCAGATTGGGGAATGATTTCGAGGCGAGTATCTGCGGTTGCTTTGGCAGTAATCACTGCTTTATACGTTTTCCATTGACGGGAAGACACAGTCAGAGGAGTCTCTCCACATATATTTCCTTCTCCATCTACCAAACGAACCTGTAATTTATTTGATTGACCCTGCGGAACCCTCGCAAATATGAAAAAGTCATATTTCTCTCCGACATTCAGCGCGATACCATCAAAGCCTGTATTTTCTAACGCGGCTCCCGGTCGTTCTACATTCAATACGGCATAGTGCGGATTATTGGCATGAATAGGATCGGTAGTAGCAATAGTGAAAGTGGTTTTATCTCCTTTCAATGTCCACGAATGAGTACTATTCCAGTTCTTATCTCCTTCCCTGTCCGAAGGGTCATACTCGAAGTCGCGGTTTTGGATAAGTTCTGCATAGAGTCCTCCGTCTGCCGAATAATTAATATCTTCAAAGAAAGCACCCAACAAGACATCGCTGATGGTCTTGGCACGTTCGGGTTGTACGGTGACCGTTGCTTTTACAGGCTTCAAACCGGCAAAACGTTCTCCATCCTGTACCGGACGTTCTCCATGCAATGAGTTCCGATATTGATTCCAGCCATAATTCTTATTTAATCCATCTACCAAAGTCCACGCTACCCGGTTGATAGTTCCTTTCTGCTCCTCTCCGGCAACTACGGCTTTCACTCTTGTTCCGTTAAAATCGGAAGTAGTACGGGGATATTTCTGGCTGGTCCAGTTTATCAAGTCCTTAGAAGTGGCCTGACCGTATCCATCACGATCATTCAATTTCCAGGTACATATCCATTCGCCAGCGGGCGACTGTTTCAAATAAGGGTCGAGCATTTTCTTCTGTGATCCCCAACGGCTGTAATCACACCGGAGATATCCGTAGTTCCGGCCGACTTCAAACCAGTTTTCCTTATCCATGCTCCAGGCAAAACGAAGCCCGCTACGTCCGTCGTCTCCGGAAGTAGCGAAGGAAAAGAGATAAACCGAATCGGGGGTACTCGTCATTTCTTTGATTGCAGCTAAAGTGACTTGCTGAAACGACAAAAACAAGACAACTAAAAACAGGAATAATTTTCTCATGGTATCTATTGCATTAAGATTATCAATCGCAAAGTTAAGATTTTCATTATTCTAACTGATATATTTCAAGCTATAATTGGTTGTTTTACACTTAAAAATATATAAGAAACAAGTAAACAAGGGTAAAATATACACTTTTTCCAATATCGTATACTATTTTCCTGGATTACACTAGTGAATCCACCTTATCTTAATAACTCAAAAAAGACGAAAGGATGAATGTATTTATCTGGAAATAAAGACTACCCGCTTAAAATTCATTGAATTTGTAGATGAGAGGTGCCCAAATTTCCTTTCAACGAAATCATCTTCGCGACAAGAAGCTGTGGCGAGGATGATTTCTAATTTAGATGGGTTTTGATCTTCCTCCTTTAGATCAGAAACCTTCCGGTTTACCATACGCCTTGAAAAGGCGTTGCAATTCTTTTTGAGTAATCGGAATAACAGTGCCGTGGCGTGGATGGAAATCCATACTGATAGCATGGTCAATCACTTTGAAGTGTTCCAGATCAGCACTTTCCGTAAACTGGTATTTGCCTTTCATATACACATCATACATCAAGATATACTTATCCGAGCCAATCAATGGAAAGATGCCCGCACCCTCTACTGCATCCTTCGTCTGCTGCTTATAGTCATCTGATTCCGTCCACTGCCCGGAGGTCAGAGAGGAAGTAGTAGCCTTCTTAATGCCATTTCCATTCCCTTCCGTTTTATAGAATAGGTGATAAAGCCCGTCTTTATAAATGATGTCTCCGTCAATACATGACTTTTCGTTTTTCGGAAGAAACAGCGGTTTCGGTTCTCCTTCTATATCGGTGAAATCCTTGTTAGCATAAGCATAATAAATGATGTCCGGACCATTGCCATGTTGCATGGACCAATAGATCATGTATTTTCCGGCTTCCTTGTCATAAATCGTTTGTGGCGCCCACACACGTTTCAGGTTTTCCTGATCGGGATATTTCTTCTGGATATTCACGATATTGGAAGTCCAGTGTACAAGGTCTTTCGATTTCAGCAATACCATGGCGCGATTAGAACTCCATCCATTGGCAGATACCATGTCTGTAACTACCATATAAAACGTCTTCCCGTCTTCACAACGTAAAATATGAGGATCGCGCACTCCGCCTGTTGAACTAATCACACGGGAATCAAGTACCGGTTGATTTCCATTCAAGGCTTTATAATTATATCCATCGAGACTAACAGCCATCCTGACGGCTTCTTCACTCATGCGATTGCCGGTGAAATAAACAAACAGGTAGGCAGATTGTTGGCAATATCCAGTCAACACTCCTACGAAGAGGAGTGCGAAAAGGATTATATTTTTCTTTATATCTATTATCATTTCAATACTTGTACATCAATAGTTTAGTAATTAAAGTCGGCAGATTTCACATACACCCGATATTCTTTAATCATGCCCGGATATTCTTTCTCGGCACGGGGCAGATAGCGGAAGCCAGTCACTGTTTCCACTTTACTCAAGTCAATCACCAATTGATGAGGATAAGGGACATTATCCACAGTCATCCAGAAAGTAGATTCCTGCAAATCGAATATTTTATCGGCTGTACGGTTGCCGCTGCGTGTTTCTTCACTATCGGCATAACGAATCTTCCAATGCTCACGAGATACCGGTTTGCCATCAGCTCCCAGGACATCGAACTCTGCCACTGCTGCGATGTTATCATTTGCTTGCGGAGAAAGCGCTTCCAAACAGAAATAACGTCCTTTCGCCGGAGCAGCAAATCGTACTTCCTGCCAGCCGTTGCCCGGAGTGAAAGCACCTTCGTGTGTTACTTTCTCACCTGCCAGTTTCAGTTTTTCTCCATCCTTGCGGTGTGTTTCGGGAGCTTTTTCACGAAGCATATCAAGAATAGGTTTCTTCAAGCCTTTGATAGAGGCTTTGGCAGGACCTTTCAGATCCAACACAAGAATTTCATTCTCTCCTTCTTTCAGCCAGCAACCCGGCATAAAGAGGGTCTGTTGTGGACCGATTTCCCAAAAACGTCCCATTGCATGACCGTTCACCCAAACCATACCTTTACCCCATGTGCTCATATCCAGAAATGTATCTCCTACTTTATCCAGTTTAAAAGTGCTCTTGTAGTAAGCAGGCATAGCCGGTAGTATTTTTGTATCGTTATATTTCTTGTCTTTAATAAAAGAATAATCTACTGGAAAGTTGTACACAGTCCAGTTTTTCAATTCCTTAACCTGATTACCCGAAACTAGTTCCACCTTTTCTGTAATACCTTTGCGGTCGTGAATGGATTTGTCAAAGTTGACACGTCCCATTGCTTCCACCAGAATATCCAGTTGCGTACCTTTCTTCAAAGCAGGCAAAGTCGTAGTAAATTCTCCTTTACGACGGTCCAAACGCGCCAGAAGTTTGCCGTCGGCATAGATTTGCGCCCAGTCGTGCACTTCCGTAATCTTCAAAACGGTTCCTGCGGGGGTTGCTTCAGGCAATGTGGTCCGATACAGAATAGTTCCCCATCCCTGATTGAATTGTTCCATCGGTTGAATATCCACTGTTTGTTTGGCTTCCGGCAAATTCGAGAATAGCGGAGCCACTTTATTAAAATGAATTTCGGGAATCTCAAGAACAGGCAAAGCGGCGGGGATTTCAGGCAATGATTCACTGGCCGGAAGATAGTTTTTCAATAAATTGCGAAGCAAGAAAAACTTTTCGGTCGTCCATCCGGCTTCACTGATCGGAGCGTCATAATCATACGAACTGCACATAGCGGAATAAGCAGGGTTGTTTGCACCTCCCCAATGACCGAAAGTCGTTCCTCCGTGAGTCATATAGAGACTGAAAGAAATATTCCGGTCGAGCATATCCTTGATGCCCTGTACCATATCTTTTGCAGGACGTGTTTCGTGTTTCCACCCCCAATGGTCGAACCATCCGCTCCAGAACTCACTACACATCAATGGAGTTTCGGGACGAAACTCTTTCAGTTTCTTAAACTGCTGGTCGATATTAGCCCCAGTTCCGAAATTCACAGTCCAAATCAGGTCGTCAAGTGCGTTATTGGTAAAGTTACTGCTCCAGTCACATTGAAACAGAGGTACATCGGTGAAACCGGATTCACGAACCAAATCACGCACGGCAGAAACGTATGGTTTATCGGTTCCGTAAGAGCCATACTCGTTCTCCACCTGAACCATGATAATGTTTCCTCCTTTATTCACTTGCAACGGAGCCAGTTGCTTACCGACTTCTTTCATAAAAATGCCTACCCGTTCCATATAATAAGGATCAAGCGTGCGCAAAGCTACGTCTTTTTTCTTTAACAGCCACCAGGGAAGTCCCCCCATCTCCCATTCCGCACACACATACGGACCGGGACGGACAATGACGTACATTCCATGTTGCTGCGCAAGTTTACAGAAAGCGGCAATATCATTCTGCCCAGAGAAGTCGAACTTTCCTTCTTCCTGTTCGTGGATATTCCAGAAAATATAAATGCAAATCGTATTCATTCCCAATGCTTTGCACATCTCTATGCGATGACTCCAGTAAGCCTGTGGGATACGGGTGTAATGCAACTCCGCCGCCTTCACCACAAATGGTTTTCCATCAAGCAGGAATGTGTTCTTGCCCGCCTCAAATTTGTGGGCAGTGGTTTGCGCCTGTGCACTACTAAAGAGAATAACTGTAAAAAGTACCAGTAAAGCAATGATTTTGTTTTTCATGGTTTATTCAAAAATAGAATTTTAATAGTATACGGCAAAGGTAGGCGATTCACCTAAAAAGGAGGGCATAATTATCATTCAAAAAGGGTTAGAAATAAAGCAAAATAGCGCCAATTGACGCTATTTTGCTTTATTTCATTTATTCCCGATCGCAGATATACCTGGCAGAAACATAACCATTAGTCACAAAAGGATTATCCATATCTATTGTTATTGCCCTAAAGATAATAAATAAAACACCAATGGTCAAATAATGATAGTCATAAAACAACCCTCATTATTTGACCATTGGCTTATCACTATAAAATCAGTTTTCTTTTGTCAGCAGACTTTCCAATTCTTCCGCGTTCAGACGAAGATAAAATTGCCCGCGATAGGCTACGGAGATACCGCCTGTTTCTTCCGAAACAATAATAGCATGAGCATCCGACTGTTGAGAGATTCCCATTGCTGCGCGATGTCGCAAGCCCAGTTCTTTCGGTATATTCAAATCATGGGATACAGGAAGAATACATCCTGCCGCCTTGATACGTTTTTTGCTGATTACCATTGCGCCATCGTGCAACGGACTATTCTTGAAGAATATATTTTCGATTAAACGTTGGTTGATCGCCGCATCAATCAGCTCGCCCGTACGGACGACTTCGTCTAAAGGAACGTTATGCTCAATGACAATCAATGCACCGACTTTTTGCTTCCCCATATTCAAACAAGCCATTACCACCGGCATGATATCGTCATGCTTCAACGACTCTTTTTTCGAACCGTTAAAGAGACGGGCCAGTGCGCTGACATGTCGGTGAGATCCCAAAGTCAAGAGAAAACGGCGTATCTCATCCTGAAAAAGAACAATCAACGCGATCACACCCACATTCATCAATGTGTCGAAAATAGAGCCCAACAATTTCATTTCCAGCACTTGCGTCACCACCAGCCAGATCAGGATAAAAACCAGAATTCCGGTGAACACCTTGATAGAACCGGAAGCTTTCATCAATTTGTAGGTATAGTACAAAACAAAAGCTACCAGCAGAATATCGATAAAATCTTTTATGCCAAACTCAAAAAACATGCACCCTCCTCTTATTTGTCATATCCACTCTCTATTTTT
>ENA-UEYL01002067-UEYL01002067.1-human-gut-metagenome-genome-assembly--contig:-NODE-2067-length-15587-cov-8.083495_pt1 | contig 15587 bp, 15 predicted proteins | sample MGYA00242941_ERZ507946 | MGnify/ENA primary metagenome ERZ507946 (study PRJEB26167, sample SAMN06115482) | human gut metagenome | host: Homo sapiens | place: China:Guizhou | collected 2015-03-11...
ATGCTGTCAGCGCCCGCCGCCAGCGACTCCAGCCGGAAATACCCGTCGCGACGGCGTCCGTTCTCCAGCAACGTTCCCGTACGCCGGGCCTGCAGGCGGGTAAAAAGCGTCAGGCCGTCCATCACGGCGAAGAAGACGATGCCCGCCACAAGCATCATCACCAGCGTCTCGACCAGCGTCGAAGCACGCAGCGTGTGGTTCAGTCCCGGCATTCGACCAGCTGTTTAAGGGCAATTCGTTTGCGGCTGCCGTCGATGCGCGCCGAGACGGTCACGACCTGCAGGTCCGAAAACCCGCGGTAAGCTTCGACCCAAACCATAACTGTACCCCAGTCGTACGCCTCGGCATAGTCGCCGCAGGGCCACATGCCGGTGGCGTATTTGTCGAAAGCCCGCCCGACGCGGTAGTCGGCCTCGGCCACCAGCAGCGCGTCGCCCTCGCAGTCGCCGTGGCTGATGAACACGGTGCCGTGGGCGGGGTCCACGGCGGTCTCTTCCATCCGGTCCACCAGGGCCATGAGGGAGGCCTTCCGGCCCCGGGCCTTGGAAACGGGGGTCAGGTGGCCGCCGTCATCCACGTGCATGACGGGCTTGATGGCCAGCATGGTGCCGAAGAGGGCCGTGGCGGCGCTGATGCGGCCGCCCCGCTTGAGGTGGTTCAGGTCGTCCACGGTGAACCAGTGGCAGATGTTGCCCTTGGTGGCCTCGGCGAAGGAGCGCACCTCGCCGATGGAGTGGCCCTCCCGTTTCTGCTGGACGCACAGGTACAGCAAAAGGCCCTGGCCCAGAGAGGCGCACAGGGAGTCCACCACGAAGATGCGCGCGTCGGGGAACTCGGCGCGCAGGTCGTCCGCGGCGATGACGGCGGACTGGTAGGTGGTGGACAGGGCGGAAGAGAAGCCGATATACAAAATGTCCTTGCCCTGGGCGAGGATGGGCCGCATGACGGCCTCGAATTCGCCCACGCTGACGGCGGAGGTGGTGGCCATCTCGCCGGCGCGGATGCGGGCGTAGAAATCCTCAAAGCCGATGTCCCGGCCGTCCAGCCAGTTTTGATAGAGGTGCTCGCCCATGTGAAGGCTCAAAGGCACCACGGAAAGCTCCAGCTCCCGGGCCATCTGGTCCGTCAGGTCGCAGCAGCTGTCTGTCATGATCACAAAGTCCCGCATAGCTCAGTCCCGCTCCTTTTCCTTTTTCGTTTTTTTGGCCGATGCTTCTGCCTCCTGCCGCGCCCGCAGCAGGGCCACATACCGGCTGGACGCCGCGCCGGCGGCATAGCTGATGAGGGCAAAGTGGATGGCGGCGTCCGCCAGATCCTCCTGCTCGCCCCGTGCTTCCATCTCCTGGGCGGTGAGGGTCAGCGCCTTGTCAAGACTTGCGCAGAAGGCGGCATAGCCTGCCTCCACGCTGCGCCGGCCCTGGAGCTCCTCCCGGATGAGCAGGTCCATGTCCCGGGTGGACATGACGTGCTTGAGCACGCAGATGGCCGTCAGATACGCCAGGTGCTCCCGGCTGTACTTCTTGCCGGCGGCCCGGGGCACCAGGCCGTTTTTGGTGTAGTTGTTGACCATGGCGGCGGTGAGGGCGTCCTCGTCGTCAAAGCGGATCACCTGCCGGTCCATATAGCTGAGGACCTGATCCATATACAGGGCAAAATCCGGCAGCTGTTCCCAGGGCACGGGCCGCTGGGAGCGCAGCTGAGAAAGAAAATCAGACGGCTGTTCCATGCAGAGGCTTCCTCCTTTGTCACATTCAAAACGATTTCCAATTCAGTATAGCACCCTCATATGATTGTGTAAACCGCCTTTTGTAAAGTTGAGAATGAGTTTTCGAAGCGGTCACTTGCCTACGCAGAACCGGGAGAAAATGCCGGAGACGATCTCCTCCTTGGCGGTGCGGCCGGTGAGCTGGCCCAGGGCGTCCAGGGCCTCCTCCACGTCGGTGAGCACCGCGTCGGGGGTGAAGCCGGACGCCAGGGCCTCCCGGGCCCGCTCCACGGCCTCCGCAGCCCGGCGGGCGGCTTCTTGCTGGCGGACGTTGGTGAGGATGGACCCTTCCGGGGCATCCCCCTGGGGGAAGAGCTTCTCCACGGCCCGCTCCAGGGAGAAAACGTCTCCCCGCAGGGCGCTGACTTCCACCGCTGCGGCGGGCTTGGGCAAAGCGGGGTCCGCGCGGTAGATGGCGCCGCGGCCCAGGTCCTGCTTGTTCAAAACCAAAATCCACCGGGGGCACTGGGCGGCCAGGCGCAAGATTTCGCCGTCCGCTTCCGTCAGGGGACGGGAGCCGTCCACCACCGCCAGGGCAAGGTCCGCCGAGGCCAGGGCCTGGCGGGAGCGCTCCACGCCCAGCTTTTCCACAGCGTCCTCCGTCTCGTGGATGCCGGCGGTGTCGATGAGCCGCAGCCGCACCCCGCCGCACACCACGGATTCCTCCACTGTGTCCCGGGTGGTGCCGGGGATGTCGGTGACGATGGCCCGCTCGTAGCCGGCCAGGGCGTTTAAAAGGGAGGACTTGCCCGCGTTGGGCCGGCCCACGATGGCGGTTGCCACGCCCCGGCGCAGCACGTCGCCCCGGCGGCAGGTGGCCAAGAGGCGCGCCAGGGTATCGTGGGCGGCGGTCAGGGAGGCGGACACCTCCTCCGGGTGGATGTCGGGGATGTCCTCGTCCGGGTAGTCCACCACGGCGTAGAACCGGGTGGCGATGTCCAGCAGAGCGTCCGTCACCGCCTGGAAGTCCCGGCGCAATGAACCGGAGAGCTGGGCGGCGGCGTTGCGGGCGGCAGCGGAGGTCTCCGCGTCGATCAGGTCCACCACGGCCTCCGCCTCCGTCAGGTCCAGCCGCCCGTTCAAAAAGGCCCGTTTGGTGAACTCGCCGGGGCCGGCCTGCCGGGCGCCGGCGGCAAACAGGGTGCCGAGGAGCTCCCGCAGCACCACCGGGGAGCCGTGGCAGTGGAACTCGGCGCTGTCCTCGCCGGTGTAGCTGTGAGGACCGGGGAAGGTGACGGCCAGGCCGTGGTCGATGACGCGGCCCTGGGCATCCAGCATATCCCCCAGCACCATGGTCCGGGGCGTCAGGTCCGTCAGAGGACGGCCGCTGTTTGCCCGGAACACGGCGTTGCAAAGAGAAAGGCACCCGTCTCCGGACACCCGGACGATGCCGATGGCGGTGGGGGCGGTGCCGGTGGCGATGGCGGCGATCACGTCCATGGGATCAGCTCCTTTTCCATAAAATAGTTGGTGAGGACCACGCCCCGGCGCTCCACCTGGTGGGGTTCCACGGTCCGATAGCCCCGGTGGGCAAAAAAGGGCCGGGCGGTCAGAGAGGCGTGAACAGTGATGCGCTGCCCGGTGCACTGGCGCTCCAGCACGTCGCACAGCACGGTGCCCACGCCCCGGCGGGCGTGGCGGGGGTGTACATATAAAAGATCCAGATAGTCTCCCTCCAGAGAGGCAAAGCCCGCCAGGGCGCCGTCCTCCTCCGCCAGCAAAAACGTCTGGCACTGGAGCCGCCGGGCCCAGGGGGCTTCGTCCAGGTCTGCGGGCGCCCAGGCGGAAAGCTGGTCTGGGGTGTAGTCACCGCGGCAGAGGGTGTGGACGGATGTACGGAACAAGTCCAGCACGGCGGGCAGGTCCGCTTGGGTGCAGGGGCGAAGATCCATGGCGCGCTCCTTTCAAAATACGCTGTACGCTGGTACGATGCAAGGGGACTATTGTATCCGGCGGGCGGGTCGGTTACAATCATACAATAAGGCTATCTTTTTCAGTAATGTTTCATTATAAAAGGATCGGCGCTTCTTTGCAAGCCGGCAGAGTTCCGCTTCCTCCGCCGCAGGCCGCTCCCGGCGGGGGTCAGATTTTATAATTGAAAAGGAGAATGCGTATGAAAAAGAAGATCGCATCGCTGCTGCTGGCCCTGACAGTGTGTCTGGGGCTGTGTCCCGCTGCGCTGGCGGCGGAGCCGGAACCCGCGCTTTACTATGTGGAGGCCAGCCATGACTATGTGGAGGTGAGCACCCAGACTGCGGTGGACGGCAAGGAATACCCGCTGTTCATTTATCCCGCCGGTACCACGTTTGCCTTTGGGGAGCAGAGCGAGGGAGTCTCTGCGCTGGTGCTCATGGTCTGGAAGTTCAGTACGCTGGAGGCAGGGGCCAGCTTCTATGATCCCAATTTCACGACCGGCCCTGTGGAAAATAAGGTGTTCACTCCGGAGCCTGGTGTGGTCTACCTGCTGGAGGAGACCAACACCGTGGACTCGTTCCGGGACACCTATATCATGGTGCAAAGCGGCACTCCCGCTGAAGAGCCTGCCGATGACGGCCAGCAAGCCCCGGATGAGACGGCGGCCAAACACTTTACCGATGTGCCGGAGAGCGCCTACTATTATGCGCCCGTGCAGTGGGCCGTGGAGCAGGGCATTACCGCTGGCCGGACGGAGACCACCTTCGCCCCCGGTGAGAATTGCACCCGGGCCAACATCGTCACCTTCCTGTGGCGCGCGGCTGGTTCTCCGGAGCCTAAGCTGACGGAGCAGCAGTTTATGGATGTGGCGGACCCCGGCGCCTATTACTATAAGGCCGTCCAGTGGGCGGCGGAGATGGACATGTGGAGCTTCGGGACCTTTGAGCCCAATGATCCCTGTGACCGCCTGACCGCGGTGTACTTCCTGTGGCGTGCTGCCGGCAGCCCGGAGATGGAGGGCCAGCTGCCCTTTACCGACGTGCCCTTCGGGGACGGGGATGACAGCGGCCAGCCCCTTTACCGGTACGCGGACCAGGCGGTGCTGTGGGCTGTGGAAAACGGGGTCACCACCGGCAAGACGGCGACCACCTTTGCCCCCAGCGAGATCTGCACCCGGGGACACATTGTGACCTTCCTGTACCGCGCCGAAAACGCCTCCGCCCAGTAAAGTACATAGAGAAAGCCGCAGCGGCCGCCCATCCGGGCGGCCGCTCTTTTCATGCCTCTATGACATGAAAACAGGACGGACGCTCCAGCGTCCGTCCTGTTTGGATTCAGTGAAGCGGCGAAGCTTACTTGATGCGCTCGCCGGCGGCCTCCTTGGCCTTGATCTCTTTCATGGCGTCCTTGTGAGAGAGGTTCACGCGGCCCTTCTCGTCGATGTCGGTGACCTTCACCCACATCATGTCGCCGATCTTGCAGGCGTCCTCCACCTTCTCGATGCGGTGGTCGGCCAGCTTGGAGATGTGCACCAGGCCGTCCTTGCCGGGAGCCAGCTCCACGAAGGCGCCGAAGGTCATCAGCCGCACCACGCGGCCGTAGTACAGCGCGCCCACCTCGGGCACGAACACGATGTCGTCGATGCACTTCTTGGCGGCGTCGCAGGAAGCGGCGTCCACGCCGGCGATGAAGATGGAGCCGTCGTCGTTGATGTCGATCTTGGCGCCGGTGTCGGCCACGATCTTCTGGATGACCTTGCCGCCGGAGCCGATGACCTCCCGGATCTTGGAGGGATCAATGTGCATGGTCAGCATCTTGGGCGCGTACTTGCTGACCTCCTTGCGGGGCTCGGAGATGGCGGGCAGCATGATCTGATCCAGGATCTCGCACCGGGCGTCATAGGTGATGTCCAGGGCCTCCTTGATGATCTCCATGGTGAGGCCGTCGTTCTTCAGGTCCATCTGGATGGCGGTGATGCCCTTCTTGGTGCCGCCCACCTTGAAGTCCATCTCGCCGTGGAAGTCCTCCACGCCCTGGATGTCGATGAAGGTGGTGAAGGAGCCGTCGTCGTCCTGGATCAGGCCGCAGGAGATGCCGGCCACAGGGGCCTTGATGGGCACGCCGGCGTCCATCAGGGCCAGGGTGGAGCCGCAGATGGAGCCCTGGGAGGTGGAGCCGTTGGAGCTCAGCACCTCACTAACCACTCGGATAGCGTAGGGGAACTCCTCCACGGAGGGCAGCACGGGCACCAGAGCCCGCTCCGCCAGAGCACCGTGGCCGATCTCCCGGCGGCCGGGGGAACGGGCAGGCTTGGCCTCGCCCACGGAGTAGCCGGGGAAGTTGTAGTGGTGCATATACCGCTTCTCCGTCTCCTCCCAGATGGTGTCCAGCTTCTGGTTGGCGGAGAGGGTGTCCAGGGTGCAGACGGAGAGCACCTGGGTCTGGCCCCGGGTGAAGAGGCCGGAACCGTGGGTCCGGGGCAGCACGCCCACCTCGGCGGCCAGGGGCCGGATCTCGTTCTTCTGGCGGCCGTCCACGCGGTGGCCCTCCAGAAGCCACTGCTTGACGATCTTCTTCTGGAACTTGTAGGTAAACTCCTCCAGGTACTGGTCCATATCCGGATATTCCTCCAGATACTTCTCGTGCCACTTCTCGATCATGGCGTTCCAGCGGGCCTCCCGGATGTTCTTGTCGTCGGTGTCCATGGCGGCCTTGGCCTCGTCCATGAAGTCCGCCACGATCTTGTCGAACAGCTCCTGGTTGAAATCCGCGTGAGGATACTCAAACTTGGGCTTGCCCACCTCGGAGACCATCTGATCGATCAGGGCGATGATCTTCTGATTCTCCTCATGGGCCATCTTGATGGCCTCGAACATCTTGTCGTTGGGGACCTCGTTGGCGCCGGCCTCGATCATGACCACCTTTTTGCGGGTGGAGACCACGGTGACGTCCAGGTCGCTGACCTTGCGCTGCTCGCTGTCGGGGTTGAACACCAGCTTGCCGTCCACAAGGCCCACCTTCAGGGCGCCCACGGGGCCGTTCCAGGGGATGTCGGAGATGGCCAGGGCGGCGGAGGTGCCGATCAGGGCGGCGATCTCCGGCGTGCAGTCGTGGTCCACGCTCATGACCGTGCACATGACGGACACGTCATTGCGGAAGTCGGAGGGGAACAGGGGCCGGATGGGCCGGTCGATGACACGGCTGGTTAGGATGCCCTTCTCGCCGGGGCGGCCCTCCCGCCGGTTGAAGGAACCGGGGATGCGGCCCACGGAGTACAGCTTCTCCTCAAAATCTACGCTCAGGGGGAAGAAGTCGATGCCGTCCCGGGGGCGGGGCGCCGCAGTGACGCAGCAGAGCACCCGGGTGTCGCCGTAGCCCACCATGACGGCGGCGTTGGCCAGCTCCGCCAGCTTGCCCACCTCCATGGTCAGGGGGCGGCCCGCCAGCTCCATCTCGTACTTGTGGTAGTTGGGGAATTGTCTCTTGGTGATAATGGTTGACATGTCTGGTCTCCTTTTTCGTATGATCTCCGCGGGAGCCAAACCATTTAGCACTTGAAGCAACGGCCGGATCCCCGGTCCCTCCTTCAACTGCTAAAAGATCGGCCTGCCCGCGGGCGTTGAAAGAATGCGGGAAGAGGGTGGTGCGGCAAAGGCGCACCACCCTCCACATTGACTCACTTCCGGATGCCCAGCTTGGCGATGAGGGCACGATAGCGCTCGATGTCCTTCTTCTGGAGGTAGTCCAGCAGACGGCGGCGCTTGCCGACCATCTGCAGCAGGCCGCGGTTGGAATGCTTGTCCTGGGGGTTGTTCCGCATGTGCTCGGTCAGCACGTTGATCCGCTCGGTGAGGATGGCCACCTGGACCTCGGGAGAGCCGGTGTCCCCCTCGTGGGTGCGGTTGGCGTCGATGATCGCGGTCTTCTGTTCTTTGCGCAGCATGAAAATTTCCACCTTTCTTCATATATACCCGCAGGGCTGCGCTCCGGGATCGGTGAAAGTCCACGGAGCGAAGGGCTGGGGCCGCACATACACGTGCTGTTGCATGATACCACAGAAATTCCCAGTTGTAAAGATAAAAATGTGGAGTTTTCCCCGGATCGGCGGAAAATTCCCCGTTTTTGTCCCCCGAATGGGCTTGACAAACCGCTTCTTCTCATGATAATCTAACCGTACTAATACGGTTAATACAGTTGCAGGGGCTGCACCGCGGCCCCGCGGAAGGGAAGGTGAGCGGATGATCAGCCTGAATTATCGGGACTCCCGGCCCATTTACGAGCAGATCCGGGACGGACTGCGGAAGCTGATCGTCACCGGTGCGCTGAGCGCGGACGAAAAGCTGCCCTCAGTGCGGGCGCTGGCCGCCCAGCTGGCCATCAATCCCAATACCATCCAGCGAGCTTATAACGAGCTGGAGGGCGAGGGATACATCTACTCGGTCCCCGGCAAGGGAAGCTTCGCCGCCGCGAACGCGGCGGCGGACTCCGCCCGGCGGGCGGAGCTGCTGACCCAGGTGCGGGAGCTCCTCTCCGAGCTGCGGTATCTAGGGGTAAGCCAGCAGGAGCTGCTGAATCTGGTGAAGGAGGCGAGTCCGTCATGATCGAAGTGAATGGCCTGGTGAAGCGGTTCGACGGCTTCGCAGCCCTGGACGGCGCCGCGCTGTCGGTGCCGGCGGGCAGCGTCTACGGCCTGGTGGGTCCCAACGGCGCCGGTAAGTCCACCCTGATCCGCCACCTGACGGGCATCTTCCGCCAGGACGCGGGCACGGTGCGCATCGGCGGCGAAGATGTGTGGGAGAACGCCGCCCTGAAGGCGCGGATCGCCGCCATCCCTGACGACTGGTACTACTTCCTTCAGTCCTCCATTCGGGATATGATGCGCTTTTACCGCGGATTTTATCCCGCTTTTTCCATGGAGCGGTATGAAAAGCTGAAGGAGGTCTTTCAGCTGGATGAAAAACGGCCTATCCGCCGCCTCAGCAAGGGTATGCAGAAGCAGGCGGCCTTCTGGCTGGCCCTGTGCTGCATGCCGGACTACCTGATTCTGGATGAGCCGGTGGACGGTCTGGACCCGGTGATGCGCCGGCAGGTGTGGTCTCTGGTGCTGGCGGATGTGGCCCAGCGAGGCACCACGGTGCTGGTTTCTTCCCACAACCTGCGGGAGCTGGAGGACGTCTGCGACCACGTGGGCATCATGGACCACGGCCGCGTGCTGCTGGAGCGGTCCCTGGCCCAGCTGCAGGACAACATGGTAAAGCTGCAGGTGGTGTTCCCCGACGGGATGACGGAGGTGCCGTCGGACCTGCCGGTGCTCCACGCCAGCCAAATCGGCCGCATCCATACCTTCATCATGCGGATGAGCGCCCAGGAGGCAGAGGACCGTCTGGCGGCGTACAGTCCCCTGCTGGTGGACGCAGTGCCCCTGACCCTGGAGGAGATCTTTATTTATGAGCTGGGAGGTGCGGACTATGCAGTCAAAGACATCGTACTTTAACGCCACGCTGTTCCGCAAGAACCTGACCCGGTTCTGGCCGCTGTGGGGCCTAGCGTCCTTTGTCGGCGCTCTGTTCCCTCTGGCGGTGCTGCTGGATATGGTGCACCGGGGCTGGAACGTCCTCTCCGCACCGGACTTCACCGGTATGTACTATGATGCGGTGAGCGCCGTGCCCGTCATCAATCTGGTCTACGCCGCCCTCTGTGCCATGGCGGTGTGGAGCTATCTATACAACGCCCGCAGCGTGGGGCTGATGCACACCCTGCCTATCCGGCGGGAAGGGCTGTTCCTCACCAACTTCCTCTCCGGCCTCTCCATGACCCTGATTCCCTACGCGGTCACCGGAGTCCTGTGCGTCGTGGTCTCCCTGTGCGGCGGGGCCTTTGACGCCAAGGGGCTGGCCGTCACCGTCCTGGCAGTGCTGGGTGAGAGCTTCTTCTACTTCTCCAGCGCCACCTTCGTGGCCTTCATCACCGGCAACGCCTTCACCATGCCGCCGCTGTACGCCCTGCTCCACTTCCTGGCGGTGCTGCTGGACTGGCTGATCTCCTCCTTCGCCCAAGGGTTCATCTTCGGCTTTTCCACTTATTACACCGGGGTGGTGGAATGGCTCTCCCCCACCGTGTATCTGGTCAACAACGTCCGGTGCGCCCGGCAGTATGTGGAGGTCCAGCAGACGTTCCCCGATGGAACGCCTTACACCTCCCGCCTTTTGACCTCCGCAGACCTGGAGAGCTTCTGGCTGATCGGCGTCTACGCCCTGGTAGGACTGGCGCTGGCTGCCCTGGCCCTCATCCTCTACCGCAGGCGCCGCAGTGAGACCGCCGGCGACGTGGTGGCCGTGGGCTGGCTGCGGCCGGTGTTCCGGTACGGTGTGGCAGGGCTCTGTGCCCTGCTGGGCGGCCAGTTCCTCTACTCCCTGTTCTGGTATGGCTTCCAGCAGGGGGAATACTACGACACGCTGCCCATGGTGGTCTGCCTGCTGGCGGCAGGGGCCATCGGGTATTACGGCGCCTCCATGCTGCTGGCCAAGGCCTTCAAGGTGTTCCGGGGCAGCTGGAAGGGCCTGGGCATTGTGCTGGCGGGCTGTGCCCTGGTCTGCTGTGTGCTGCATTTCGACCTGCTGGGTGTGGCGGACCGGGTGCCGGAGGCCTCCCAGATCCAGACCCTGGAGATCCGGATTGCCGACAACACCTACACGCTCACGCCGGAGAAGGACGCGGACCTGCTGGAGCAGGTCAGGGCCCTCCATCAAACGGTGGTTGCCGACGAATCCTATGTTCGGGAGATGGAGGCCCGCAGATCTTCCACCTGGTCTGAGGATGAGACCCCCAACACGGCATACACCGGCCTGAATCTCACCTATACTCTGAAAAGCGGCACCCGGATAGACCGCTGGTACTCCCTGCTCATTACCCGGGACCGACTGGCCCAGCCAGAGACCTATGATTATCTGCTGGACCAGTTCGTGAACAGCGATACTGTAAAAGCCCGGCGCCTCCATCTGGATGACGATTTCTGGACGGTGAGCGGCGGCAGCCTGTACATTGACACTCGTGGCGAGGGCTACGAACTGGGCAGCCGGGAGGGTGACGCCATTCTCAAGGCAGTGGGCCGGGATCTGACCGCCGGGAACTGGGGGGATTACGACTGGTTCTCCGGCGACAGCGGCAGCAGCTATGCCATGGACCTGGGGCTGGACTTTGAAAGTGCAGACAAGGAGCGTTACGACTGGATCTCTGTCCATGTGACCCCTGCCATGACGGAGACGGTGGACTGCCTGGAGCGCCTCGGCCTGGTGACGAGGGCAGATCTCGTCACCTACCGGCAGCTGTATCCGGAGGACTATGGGGCGGACGGCTCCTCCATCTGGCAGGAGGTTCCGCACACGGGTGAGAATGCGGTGGTCTACACGGAGGACACCACTTCCGCCATGGTCTCCCCGGCATGAGGGGGGCAAGAACGCGGCGGCGCCGGAATCCCCGTTTTGCCGCTTTATGCCTGCTGCTGATCTTTGCCGCTGTGGGCGCCGCCGTCTGGCTGTGGGCCGGCCGGGGCCTTCCGGGAGAGGGCGTGGAGGTGCCGGACTATGTGCAGGCGGACCTCCTCACCGTGAACCCCTGGTCCCGGCCCGGCACGCCCCTGGAGAAGATCGATGGGATTGTGATCCACTACGTGGGCAACCCCGGCACCACGGCGAAGGCCAACCGGAACTACTTTGAATCCCTGTCCTCTGGGGAGACGGAGACATACGCCTCCAGCCACTTCATCGTGGGGCTGGAGGGTGAGGTCATCCAGTGCATTCCCCTGACGGAGATCGCCTACGCCTCCAATATCCGCAACGAGGACACTGTGGCCATCGAGGTCTGCCACCCGGACGAGACCGGGGCATTCTCCCCGGCCGCCTACCAGCAGGTGGTGGAGCTGACGGCCTGGCTGTGCCGGACCTTCGATCTGGATCCGGACACTGATGTGATCCGCCACTACGACGTGACGGAGAAGCTGTGTCCCCTCTATTATGTGGAGCATCCGGAGGCCTGGGATGCCTTCCGGGCAGACGTTGCAGCAGAGATGGAGCGCCAGACCGAAGTCTCCTGACACGGAGCTTCAAAAATTTTTTGGTCCTCCGTGAAACAAAACGGCATTCTTGATCGTCTTATAAAGCAGAGGGAGATTTTACATCAAAGGGGGCCTTTTTCCATGGAGCAAAATCCGGCTGCCGCCACGCTCTGGCGCATGTGGGTGGATACCAAGCGGCGCATTGTCTCCTTCCACGAGGAGAAGGACTGCCAGCTGCTGGAGTTCCGCAGCCACGAGATGTTTTTGAGCTGCGTGGACCAATACGCCTGCAAGCAATACCGTTATCAATGACCCTGCGGGGCCTTTTCGTCCATATCCCGGCGGCTTCAGCCGCCTAAGGAGGCTTTTTGATCCATGTGGCAAAAACGCGGGCCAGCACTGCTGTGTCTCCTGCTGGCCACCGCACTGACGGTCTTTGCCGCCGCCCGCTCCCCCGCCGCTCCGCCCGGCGAAGTCCCTCCTCCGCAGACGCTGGAGGAGGAATCCCTGCTCTATGAAGAGACGCCGGTCCAGATTATCTCCCTGTTGGACCTGGAGCCGGTGGATACCCGGGCGTCTGCCAATCCCGTCCGGGTGGGGGGCGGCACCCTGGACCCTGTGGACCAGGCGGAGATGGCATCCGTTCTGGCGGAATGTACATTAAAAGACAACACCATCGTCAGGCTCTACGTTACAGCGGAGGGCCTGATCGATGGCGCTTTTTTGCGCCCTGGCGCCGGGTGGATCCGATTTGCCCGCCTGTACCGCGGCGCGGACCAGGGCCCCAATTACGCGGAAACCGCCGCCCTTACCGCCTGCTCCGGTATTCTGGGGCACGATGGCTTTCTGCTGCGGACCGACGGGCACTGCTCCGGCGTTTACTCCTATGATTACTACTGGTTCGACACTGCCGGGGACTTGCAGGTCCTTACCGCCAGGATGGACCCGGTGGCCCTGGACCTGGACGGGGACGGAACGGCGGAACTGGTCTGGGAGATCGCCGAGTGGCAGGGCGCGTTTTCCTTTTACTTCCGGCGGACAGACGGCGCCATCTGTTGTGTGACGCCGTCCGAATACATCGACGCATCGGGCCTGTTCCTGGCTGCGGTGGAGCAGGAGGGGCCCGGCCCGGTCCGGCTGATCTACCGCTATCACGGCACGGACGAGGATCAGGAACAGTTCTGCGCCGTGACGTTTCGGGACGGTGCCCTGGAGATTGAGATGGACCTTGTCTATGTCCCGGCCTCGCTGGAAGACACAGTCCCCCTTTCAGATCCCACAGCTGGCGGGGCCGCCCTGCCCCATGTGTCCATTACCGGCCCCGACGGCTGGACCATGGACGGTGCCGGGGAGGCGGCCTATCTGGATCTCTGGTCCCTTCTCTGGAACAGCCCATATCCCTCCTCGAAGGGGGCGGTGATCGTCCCCACCGATGCGCCGCTGGATGCGGAGACCACCTATACCGTCACCTTCTCCGATCCGCAGGCCGGGAACTCCTTTTCCTGGTCCCTGGACGCCGAGGGCATCTGCCGCCTGGACGGCATAGAGGGCAACTGCCGGATGGTGTCCACCGGTGTCGGCTCCCTGCCCGCATACTGTCACGATGTGCTGGAGCTCTACTGCCGGGCCAGCCGCACCGCCCGGAACTATGACGCGCAGGGCCGATGGCTGGGATGGGATTTGGTCCCGGATACGGTCGCCCCGGGCTAAAACGGGTATCTTTTGCAAAAACCGCCTTGACAAACGGCGAAAATGTGATACGATAGTCCGGTAAATGGAACATTCCGGCGTGGAAAAGGACGAGTAACCGGCATCCCTCCTGCAAAGAGAGCCGCCGTTTGGTGCAAGGCGGACGGGAGCTGCGGCGAAAATCACCTTGGAGCCTCCTGCTGAAAGACGACGCGAGTAAGCGTGGACGATTGATGCCCGTTACAGCATCGGCCCGTGGCAGCGGGCTGTGAGGGGCTGTTTCCCGCAAGGGCGCAGCAGCGAGAGTGGTACCGCAGAGTGTTTGCAAACGCTTTGTCTCTTGAAAAAGAGGCAAGGCGTTTTTGTTTTCTGAAGGGATGTGTATTCTGGTGAAATGCCCAAACTGCGGAAAGGAAATGGAAGAGGGAACTCTGCACACCCGGAATTACCCTTTCTGGACGCAGCAGGAGCTCCGATTCTTTCGGGCCCCCACAGACACCGTGGAGCTGGGCCCCATTGGCGATGACACCACCAGCGTGTTTACACGGGATCCGTTCCCGGAATTTCCCCATGCCATGCTCTGCCGGGAATGCGGCCTTGTCACCTTCCCGTGCAGCTTGATTGAAACCTCCAAAAAAGATAGCAAATAGGAGCTGGAACAGGAGGAGCTTTATGAAGTGTCCGTATTGTCAGCAGCAAATGCAGGAGGGCTTTCTCAGCAGCCGCTCCCCCGTTTTCTGGTCAGAGGAGGTGTCAGGCCTTCCCCTTCCCGCCAGGAAGGGAGATTTGCTTCTGGGTGGAAAGCTGGGGCTGGTTGTCCGCCCCCGGGCTTACCTCTGCCGGAGCTGTAAAACCGTCATTACCCAATATCAATAAAAATTCAGCAAACAGAATGGAAATAGGAGGAAAGATATGGACTACAACAAGACCATCAATCTGCCCAAGACCGACTTCCCCATGCGGGCGGGCCTGCCCAAGCGGGAGCCGGAGATGCTCAAGCGCTGGCAGGAGCAGGACGTGTACAACGAGCTGCTGAAGAAGAACGAGGGCAAGCCCCTCTTCAATCTCCACGACGGCCCGCCCTTTTCCAACGGCGGCATCCACATGGGCACCGCCATGAACAAGGCCCTCAAGGATATCATCACCCGATCCTACGCCATGCGGGGCTACTACACCCCCTATATCCCCGGCTGGGACAACCACGGTATGCCCATCGAGTCCGCCATTATCAAGCAGAACAAGCTGAACCACAAGGCTATGAGCATTCCGGACTTCCGCTCCGCCTGCCATGACTTTGCCCAGCATTATGTGGGCGTGCAGATGGACGCCTTCAAGCGCATGGGCGTCATCGGCGACTGGGAGCACCCCTACCTCACCATGAACCCCGGCTTTGAGGCTGAGGAGGTGAAGGTGTTCGGTGCCATGTACAAGAAGGGCTATATCTACAAGGATTTCAAGCCCGTCTACTGGTGCCCCCACGACGAGACCGCCCTGGCGGAGGCGGAGATCGAGTATCAGGACGACCCTTGCACCACTGTGTATGTGAAGTTCCCCATGCACGACGATTGCGGAAAGCTTTCCGGTTATGACAAGCTGTTCTTCGTGATCTGGACCACCACCATCTGGACCCTGCCGGGCAACCTGGCCATCGCCCTGCATCCCGACGAGTCCTACGCTGTGGTGAAGGCCCCCAACGGCGAGGCCTATATCATGGCCGAGGCTTTGGTGGAGAAGGTCATGCACTTGGGCGGCTTCGACACCTGGGAGGTGGCGGAGACCCATCCCGGCGCCTTCTTTGAGAACATGCTGGCGGACCACCCCTTCCTGCCCAAGACCTCCCGCCTGCTGCTGGCGGATTACGTCACCATGGACTCCGGCACCGGCTGCGTCCACACGGCCCCCGGCTTCGGCGCGGATGACTACGAGACCTGCAAGCGCTACGGCGTGGAGATGGTAGTTCCCGTGGACGACCAGGGCCGCCACACGGAGTACGCCGGCAAGTACGCCGGTATGAAGACCGATGAGTCCAACCCCGTCATCCTGGCGGACATGAAGGAGAGCGGCATGCTCTTCGCCAGCGAGGACATCATCCACAGCTATCCCCACTGCTGGCGCTGCAAGGGCCCCATCATCTTCCGGGCCACGCCCCAGTGGTTCTGCTCCGTG
>ENA-UEYL01002073-UEYL01002073.1-human-gut-metagenome-genome-assembly--contig:-NODE-2073-length-15565-cov-4.915935_pt1 | contig 15565 bp, 9 predicted proteins | sample MGYA00242941_ERZ507946 | MGnify/ENA primary metagenome ERZ507946 (study PRJEB26167, sample SAMN06115482) | human gut metagenome | host: Homo sapiens | place: China:Guizhou | collected 2015-03-11...
CGCGGCGAACATACCGTGCGGATGCAGAAACGCACCGAAGGCGAGCAGGGGCGCACGACGATCCATGCCTTCCTGCTCGACAGGGGAGGACGTCTGCTGCCTGCGGCGCCCGCGCCCGGACGGCATATCGAATTTATCGGCAACTCGCTGACCTGCGGTTACGGGACCGAGGGGCTTTCGAAGGACGAGCCGTTCAAACCCCAGACCGAGAACTGCAACAAGGCGTACGCCTGCATCATCGCCCGTTATTTCGGCGCCGACTATACGCTGATCGCCCATTCGGGACGCGGCGCGGCGCGCAATTACGGCGATAAGAACACCACTTCGCAGAATACGATGGCCGACCGCATCGCCAATACGTTCGACGAGGCGGCGGAACCGGCGTGGGACTTCGCGGCGTCGCCGTACCGTCCCGATCTGGTCGTCATCAATCTGGGATCGAACGACTTCTCGACCCTGCCGCATCCTTCGCGCGATGAGTTTGCGGCCGCCTACACCCGCATCCTGCAGACTCTGCGCGGCGCCTACGGCGACGAAATGCCGATCCTCTGCGTGGCGCCGCGCGTCAGCGAACCGGCCTTCACCTATATCCGTGACCTGTGTCAGTCCGCCGTCGTGCCGAACCTCCATTTCGCGGCCATCCTGCCCGGTTACTGCAACGACGGAAGCGAGCTCGGATCGTCGGCCCATCCCAATTACGCCGGCCAGCGCAAGATGGCGATGCTGCTGATCCCCTACGTTTCGACGCTGACGGGATGGGAGGCGGAGATCAAACCGGTCGAATAGGCGTTTGGCCGTATCGCGGCTTTTTGCTACTTTTGTCCCCCGGTTAGGAACGGAGTAGCGAATTATGGAATCTCACAAGAACAAATTGCCCTCGGCATGGGTGTCGGCGCTGCCGCTCGCAGTGCTGACACTTCTTTTATATGTGGTCATCCGCTGTTTCGGGGGCGATGCGATAAACGGCGGAAGCCAGATCGCGCTGCTCTCGGCCACGTCGGTCTGCGTGATGCTCTCGATCGGCATCTACCGCTGTAAGTGGTCGGTGCTTGAGGATGCGATCATCGACAACATACGCGCCTCGGCGTCGGCCATCATCATCCTGCTGCTGATCGGCGCCATCGCCGGATCGTGGATGGTGAGCGGCGTGGTGCCGACGATGATCTATTACGGGCTGAAAATCCTGCATCCCTCGTTTTTTCTCGTCGCCTCGTGCGTCATCTGCGCCGGCGTGTCGCTGATGACCGGCAGCTCGTGGACGACGATCGCCACGATCGGCGTGGCGCTGATGGGCATCGGGCAGGCGATGGGCTTTCCCGAAGGGTGGATCGCGGGCGCGATCATTTCGGGCGCCTATTTCGGCGACAAGATTTCGCTGCTCTCCGATACGACGGTGCTCGCTTCGTCCACCGTCGGCGTGCCGATCTTCACGCATATCCGCTACATGCTCTACACGACCGTTCCGTCGTTTGTCGTCGCGCTGGCGGTCTTCGTCGTCGCGGGACTGACGCTGAGCCATACTGGCGGTGCGCATGCCGAACTTTACGCCGATTCGCTGCGCGGCGCTTTCCGCATTACGCCGTGGCTGCTGCTGGTGCCCGTGGCGACGGGCGTGCTGATCGTGCGGAAACTTCCGGCCATCGTGACGCTTTTCTGCGCCGCGGTCTTCGCCTGCGTCGCCATGCTGCTGGCGCAGCCCGAACTGGTGGCGAAGGTGGCCGGAGTCGAAGGGCTGAACTTCATGTCGGGATTCAAAGGCGTGCTGATGAGCTGTTTCGGGCCTACGGCGCTGGAGACCGGAAGCCCGCAGCTCGACGAACTGGTGGCCACGCGCGGCATGGCCGGCATGCTCAATACCGTATGGCTCATCATCTGCGCCATGTGCTTCGGCGGCGTGATGACCGGCAGCGGCATGCTGGGGGCGCTGACGGCCGTTTTCCTGAAATTCGTCCGCCGCACCTTTTCGGCCGTGGCTTCGACGGTCGGGGCCGGAATCTTCTTCAACCTCTGCACGGCCGACCAGTATATCTCGATCATCCTTTCGGGCCGTCTGTTCCGGGAACTCTATGCCGAACGGGGGCTGGAATCCCGTCTGCTGAGCCGCTCGGTCGAGGACTCGGCGACGGTCTGTTCGGTACTCGTGCCGTGGAACTCGTGCGGCATGACGCAGGCCACGGTGCTGGGCGTCTCGACGTTCGTCTACATGCCTTACTGCATCTTCAATATCGTCAGTCCGCTGATGTCGCTGTGCGTGGCGGCTCTCGGCTGGAAAATCAAAAAGGCCGCATCTTCTGTCGGCCGCAGACAATGATTATGGAAACGACTGTAAATACCGATCTGGTCATTTTCGACCTCGACGGCACGCTGCTCGATACGATCGGCGATCTGGCCGTCGCCTGTAACGCCGTTCTGGCCCTGCGCGGCCTTCCGCAGCACTCCTATGAGGAGTACTGCCATTTCGTCGGCAACGGCATCATGCGGCTCGTGGAGCGCGCCCTGCCCGAAGAGCTTCGCACGCCCTATACCGTTGCGGCCGTGCGCGCCGATTTCGTGAAATACTATACCGAGCATATCGACGCCTATACCAAGCCTTACGACGGGATTCCGGAGCTGGTCACGGGGCTTGTGCGGCGCGGCGTGCGTATCGCCGTGGCGTCGAACAAATTTCAGGCGGGAACCGAGAAGCTCGTCCGGCTGTTTTTCCCCGACGTTCCTTTCGCCGCGGTCTTCGGCCAGCGCGAAGGGGTGCCTCTGAAGCCGGACCCGGCCGTGGTGGAGGAGATTCTCTCGCTGACGGGCGCGGCGAAGGAGCGGGTGCTCTACGTCGGCGATTCGGGCGTGGACATGCAGACCGCCGCGGCTGCGGGCGTACGCTCGGTGGGCGTCACGTGGGGTTTCAGAAAACGCGGGGAGCTGGTCGAGTCGGGCGCCGTGCATATCGTAGACCGGCCTGCGGAGATTCTCGCCCTGCTGTAATCGGGCAGTTCGGTTCGAAAAAACGACAACCGGCCCTTGCGGACCGGTTGTCGCTTTTTCAGCAGTAGGTCTTCACGTCGTCGAGCGTGATGCGCTCTTCGCTGAGGATGATGAGCCGCTCTATGACGTTGCGCAGTTCGCGATGTTGCCGCTCCACCGCATCGCCTGCAGTTCGCGCAGGGCGTTGCTCTCGATGCGTTTGGGCGGGATGCCGTATTCGGCGCAGATCGTGCGGATGAAATGGTCGGCCAGCAGCGGAACGTCCTGCGCGTGGTCGCGCAGTGCCGGAACGCGCACCACGATCACGCCGATACGGTGGTAGAGGTCTTCGCGGAAGTTGCCCTTCGTGATCTCGTCGCGCAGGTTCTTGTTCGTGGCGGCGATCACCCGCACGTCCACGTCGATGTCCTTGTCGCTGCCCACGCGGCAGATCTTGTTCTCCTGCAGCGCGCGCAGCACCTTGGCCTGCGCCGCCAGCGACATGTCGCCGATCTCGTCCATGAAGAGCGTGCCGCCGTCGGCCTGCTCGAATTTGCCTTTGCGCTGTTTGATCGCCGAGGTGAAGGCACCCTTCTCGTGTCCGAAGAGTTCGCTTTCGATCAGCTCCGAGGGGATGGCCGCGCAGTTCACCTCGACGAACGGCGCCGCGGCGCGCGAGCTTTTGGCGTGCAGCCAGCGGGCGACAAGCTCTTTGCCGGTGCCGTTTTCGCCCGTGATCAGTACGCGCGCCTCGCACGGCGCCACCTTGTCGATCAGCTGGCGGACGTGTTCCATCTGCGGCGAGGTGCCGATGATTTGTTCCGTATGCATATTGCGCGAACGGCGCGAGCGGCGTGCGGGAGCTGCCGCGGGTGCGCAGGCGGGTGCGGGCGCCGGGTTGTCGATGGTGCGGTGTATGGACTGCAGCAGGCGGTTCATGTCGATGGGCTTGGTGAGGTAATCCTGCGCACCGTTGCGTACGGCTTCGACCGCCGAGTCGATCGACGCTTCCGCCGAAAGAACGATGAACGGGATTCCGGCGTCGGGAATCTTGCAGCCCCGGTCCGAAAGGATGACGTCGAACGGTATTTTCTCGCACATCGTCGATGCAGCCTCCTCATCTTCGGCGGCTTCGGTCGAGAAGCCTTCGAATTCGAGACGCTCGCGGAGCGTGTTTCGCATACTTTTTGATTGGTCCAGAATTAAAACCTTTGCCATAGCTTGTTTTTACTGAAATTTTACCTACTTTTGTCCCAAAGTTATGACTTTCTGCGGTGCAAAACCAATCTTGAGGGGCCTTGCCGAACAGGGTGGAGAGTCGGATAAAACGTCTTGAATCGGTCCATCGCGACAACCCCGCCGGACGCTCCGGCGGCCGTTTTGCAACAGTGCCGAGGACCACAATTACAATATGAAAAAGAATTACAATTACACACGACGCAAGTTGTACCTGCCCGAATACGGACGGCATATTCAGGAGATGATCGACTCGCTGCAGCTGATCGAGGACCGCCGCGAGCGCAACCGTCAGGCCCGTGCCGTGATCGCCGTGATGGGCAATCTCAACCCGCTGCTGCGCGATACCGCCGATTTCACCCATAAGCTGTGGGATCACCTCTTTATCATGTCTGATTTCCAGCTCGATGTGGATTCGCCCTATCCGCAGCCGCGCCGCATGGCCTATTCGCAGGGACGCATCGCTTTCAAGCACTACGGCAAATACGTCGAGCGGATGATCGGGAGTCTGGCCGGCGACAAGGACCGCAGGGAGGTGTCGCGCACAGTGGACAATCTGGCCCGGTACATGCGCTCGAAGAGCTACGAATACAATCAGGAGCATCCCAACAACGAAGTGATCGTTAAAGACATCAAACGCATGTCCGGGGGTGCTATTGAAATAGATGAAGTTGCTTTAAACAATCTCCGAAGCGACTATAAACAGCACTTTACGGCACGTCCCCAGAAAGGTCCCCAGCAGCGCAATCAGCAGCGTCAGCAGAAAAACCGCAATCAGCAGCACAACCGCAATTTTTCGAAAAACAACGGTCCGCACCGCAATTCGTCGAAATAAGAGGTGCGTATTTTCGGAAATTTGCTATATTTGTGAGCATTTTACTGCAGAAACGTGAGATTAATGAACAAACAAACGCTTTTCGTCTCCCTGACCGCGGCCGTCATGTTGTGTGCCTGCCAGTCGTCGAAGGTGAAGATTTCAGGCCGCATCGTCGGCAACGACGCCAAAAATGTTTACTTGGAGCAGGTGTCTCCCCTGTCGCAGTCGGTCATCGACTCGGCCGTGCTCGACAAGGAGGGTAATTACCGTTTCGAGCTGAAGGGCGTGACCCGGACGCCTTCGCTTTACAATATAATTTACAACGGCGAACGTATTCCGCTCTTTCTGGCGGGCGGCGACCGCTTGTCCGTGAATTCCGTGGGCAGTTTCATCCGCAACTATACGGTCGAAGGGTCGAAGGAGACCGAGCTGCTGCGGCAGTTCTATCAGGCTTTCGTCGGCGGCGCCCAGCGGCTCGACAACATCGCCGGCCAGTTCGCCCGGACGAACCTCTCCGAAGAGGAGCGCAAGGCGCTGGTGAAGGAGTATACCGACGAATACTACCGCATCCGCCGCGAACAGCTGCGCTTCATCATCGAAAACAAGTCTTCGCTGGCGGCGGTTTATGCCCTGTACCAGCGGTTGCCGGGCGACACCTATCTGTTCAACGGTGACAGCGACGTGGTTTATTACCGCACGGTGGCCGAAGCGCTCGAACAATCCTATCCCGATTCGCCTTACCTGCAGTCGCTGCTGGCCGAGATTACGCGCATGGACGCCCGCATCAGCCTGACGTCGCGCATCTCCGAAGCGGGGTATCCCGATCTGGAACTCTCGGACATTTACGGCAAGAAGGTGCGGCTCTCGTCGCTGACGGGCAAGGTCGTGCTGCTGGACTTCTGGTCGGCCGAACTGGGCAACAGCAATACGCTCAATGCCGAGCTGAAGGAGGTCTACAAGAAATACGCCGACGCTCCGACGCCGTTCGAGGTCTATCAGGTGGCCGTCGATTCGTCGAAACCCCTTTGGATCACCGCCGTGCAGGAGCAGCAGCTGCCTTGGATCTCGGTGAGCGATCTGCGCGGTCAGGCTTCGACGGCGCCCCGGCTCTACAACGTGCAGAAACTTCCGGCCAATTTCCTGATCGACCGGGAGGGCACGATCGTGGCCAAAGATATTTACGGCAAGAGTCTTGAGCGGAAGCTCGACGAACTGACGAAATAGGGGCGTGTCCGAATCCCGGATGCTTTCCGGCTGCGCTCGGACAAGCCTTGGAAAATGCGGCGTTTTGCCGTGCGAGTCCCCGGCAACGGGGATTCGGTCAATTGTTTAGAACGATTTATGAACCATTATTTCGCATCCGACATCCATCTGGGCGCAGGCGGCGAGGCGTTCGCCGGGGAAACCGAACGCCGTTTCGTGGCTTGGCTCGACGATGCGGCGAAGGATGCGGAGTCGATATTTCTGGTCGGAGACCTTTTCGACTTCTGGTTCGAATACCGCGAGGTCGTGCCGAAGGGCTTCGTGAGGACGCTGGGCAAGCTGGCCGAACTGACCGACCGGGGCGTGCGGGTCGTCTTTTTTACCGGAAACCATGATATGTGGGTCGGCGACTACCTCGCCCGCGAATGCGGTGTCGAAGTCTACACTTCGCCACAGCGGTTCTGCCTGAACGGCAAACATCTCTTTATCGCCCACGGCGACAACATGAAGATCGACGGACAGCCGGTGCTCAAACTGCTCAACACCGTATTTCGTTCGCGGACGCTGCGCTGGCTCTTTTCGTGGCTGCTGCATCCCGACTGGGCGATGCGTTTCGGCCATTGGTGGAGCGGCAAGTCGCGCAAGTCGCACGCCGCCGACACCCTCGACGTCTCGCTTACCGAGCCGCTGATCCAATACGCCCGCGAATATGCCGCCATGCACGATGTCGATCATTTCGTTTTCGGGCATATGCACTTCCCGCGCGACTTCCGCGAAGGGAATCTGCATGTGATAAACCTCGGCTGCTGGGAACAGTATCCCTCTTATGCCGTTTTGGACGCGTCGGGCGAACTGACGCTGAGGAGGCTCGAAGCGTTCCGTTAGTGCGGGGGCGCGGGGCGGCCCGCTGCTCCGCGCGGAAGAAATGTCTATTTGAGCGGAAAAAATGTCTATTAAAGAAGAACGATGAAACAATACCTCGATCTGCTGCGCAGGATCAAGACCGAAGGCGTCGTGCGCGGCGACCGTACCGGCACCGGTACCAAAGGCGTCTTCGGACACCAGATGCGCTTCGATCTGGCGGAGGGTTTTCCCCTGCTGACGACCAAAAAAGTATTTCTGAAGGGGGTGATCCACGAACTGCTCTGGTTCTTGGCCGGCGATACCAATATAAAATACCTCGTGGACAACGGGGTGCATATCTGGGATAACGATGCATTCCGCTATTACAACGAGCTTTGCGTGCGCCACGGCGTGCTGCCTGTCGACCGCGACACGTTTCTGCGGGCGGCGCAGGAGGGAGTCGAATCGCCGGTCGAAGGGTATAAATTCGGCGATCTGAACCACGTTTACGGCTATCAGTGGCGCAGCTGGCCCAAGCCCGACGGCACCCTCGTCGATCAGATCGCGCAGGCGGTCGGGCTTATCAGGAGCAATCCCGAATCGCGGCGCATTCTCGTCTCCGCATGGAACGTCGCCGAGGTGGAGGATATGGCCCTGCCGCCGTGCCATGTGCTGTTCCAGTTCTACGTGGCCGAAGGAAAACTCTCGTGCCAGCTTTACCAGCGCAGTGCCGATACGTTTCTGGGCGTGCCGTTCAATATCGCCTCCTATGCCCTGCTGACGTTGATGACGGCGCAGGTCTGCGGCCTGCAGCCCGGTGAATTCGTCCATACGCTCGGCGACACGCACCTCTATCTGAACCATCTAGAGCAGGTGGACGAGCAGCTTGCGCGCGAACCCCGTCCGCTGCCCGTAATGCGGCTCAATCCTGCCGTGAAGTCGCTCTTCGACTTCCGCTACGGGGATTTCACGCTCGAAGGCTACGATCCGTGGCCGGCGATCAAGGCGCCGATGTCGTTCTGAATCGTTTCGCTCCCGGCAGGGGCGGCGAATCACTTGCGCGCTGATCCGCCGGAACCGAAAAACAACAGGCGTCCCCTTTGCAGGGACGCCTGTTTTCGCTGACTGTTTCGCTGACCGTTATTTCCGGACGATGCTGATTTTCCCCGGCTTCTTGTAGCGGTTGTTTTCGATGACGACCTGCTGCGAGCTGCGGATGTCGATCGTCGGGAGGTCGTTGTAGGGCTTGTACTTCTCCGATAATTCGATGGTGTTGTCTCTGAAAATCAGTCCTCCGACGGATTTCGCCCGGAGCAGCTGCTCGTTGAAGGTCCGGAACAGATTGCCTTCGATGGTGATGTTGCGTTCGTAGGGATGGCCCGGAACCTCTTTTTTCTGGTGCGGGTTGATGAAGATCGTCGGGAAATCGGCGCCGCCGTATGTGCCGTCGAGAAACCTGTTGTTGCGGATCGTCACGTCGCGCACGGCTCCCGATTCGTACCAGTGGTCCATGTCCCCCTCGAACAGAATGGCGGACATCATGGACGAGAAGGTGTTGCCCTCGACGACGACTTTCCGGGGCGTGCTGACCAGAATGCTTCTCGCCCGGTTGTTGCGCACGACGTTGTTCCGGAAGATCAGTTCCGGGTACCACGACATGTTTTCCAGCCCGTCGCCGACCGTGAGTCGGCCTTCGACGGGAGCGGTGAACGTCAGCCGGATGTAATGGGCGTTGATGCGTTCCGATTTTTTCACCCGCAGGGTGTGTTTCGTAAGCAGGGTCTCTGCGTCCACCACGTCGATTTCGTCGCCCTTTCCGGCGAACTCATATCCGGCCTGCTGGGGGTGGTTGATGCGGGCGATGACCTGATCGGGCGCCGTGATGCCGGTCACGCGGACGTAGGAGCCGTGTACGTTGGTCGCATCGTCGAGCATGTTCTCGAAAACGCACTCTTCGATCAGGACGGTTCCCCGGCAGTTGCAGAAGTGCGTGGCGTCCGCCGTGGTCGTTATCATCCGGGGGCTTCCCTTCCGCAGGACCACCTGCAGCCTGCGGACGGTGACGTTGTCGGTCTTTTCGGCGATCAGCCCCATGCCGCCGCAGTGGTGGATGGTTACGTCCTCGACCAGAACGCCGGACGATGCGGTCGCGTGGATGGCGGGCGAATGCCGGTTCTGGGTAAAGACGCCTTTGAACGTCAGGATCGTTCCGACGGGCGGCAGGGCGCGCACGAACCGGGTGTGGAGTTCATAGCGGCCGGGAGCCGTCGGCGTAACCCGTATGTCGAAGTTGTCCGGCTTGGGGATGTAGTAATCGTCGCTGCGGTAGGCGGTGGCCATGGTACCGGGATCGAAAACGATGTTTTCGCCCGGAATACGCTCTTCCCAGCCTTCCGCCCGCATGATGAGCTTGCCGTTCTCGACCGCATGGCCGAACTCGTCCGGAATCTCGATCTCGATACGCTGCGTCTCCGCATCCGCGGCCGTCACCTTCGCTTCCAGCGTGAAGGGAACCTCCCAGTCTACGGTGAAATTGCGCAGCGTCACGCCGTGCGAGTCCTCGATCAGAAACGGGATGATCCGGCCGTGGAAAATGAATTCCGCGCCGCCGCCGTCGATCTCGATATTCCGCCGTCCCGTCAGCGGGAATGCGAAATGCCGGTATCCGTTGTCGTGGTTGGTGATGCAGTGGTATTTTCCGGCGGCGAATTCCGGCCGGAAATGGTAGGTGCCTTGGGGGAATACCAGTTTTACCGGTTTGTCTGCCGGAAGGCTTTCGAGCAGGGTGTAGACGAACGGGGTCATGTCCTGCGTGTCGTACCGGCCTTTGTAGTCCGCGATGTCGATTACCCCGGTTCGGGCGGATGCCGTACCGCAGACCATACTCACGAGGAGTATGACCGTTCCCAAGCGTGGTTTCATGCGCATGGCTATTTCTTTATGTTGTTCTTTTCCCAGACCGGTGCACCCGTGTCGGCGCCGTACCGCTCTCCGTGGCTGCGCGTCAGCTCTTTTGAGTTTTCGACCTCGTTGTCCGACATTTTCAGCCCGTCGACCGACGTGACGACGATTGCCGGGCAGGGGCAGTCGGTCACCTTGTTCTTCTGGACGGTGATGTTCATGAATGCGCCCGGATCCGCGACTTTCGCGTCGCCCGTGATGTAGAAGAGCGACAATGCTCCGGGAGGCATGCGCGGATTGCCGCGTTCGAACATGCACTCCTCGATCGTATTGCCGACGATCTGCACGTTCGAGGAGAAGCCTCCTCCCATCCATTCGATTTCGGGCGACATGAGGATTCCCTGCATGGCGCATCCGGTTATCCTGTTCGACGCCACCACTCCGTCGATACCCTTGATCAGGATTCCGCGCGAGCGTACGTGGCCCACTTCGTTGTCTTTGACGAGGAATCCGCTGCCGACGGCGTCGGCGTTGAAAACCACGTCGCCGGGGCCGATTTCGAACGGCATCTGCTTCACCTTGAGCCGGAATCCGAGTTTGTAGGAGGCTTTTGACAGTAGCGAGGGATAACCCGTCGTCACGGCGTTGCGCTGCTCTTCGGTCGGGTCGAAGCGGCCGACCGAAACCAGCCGGAGTTCGCCTTTGCGTTTCCCGTCGTAACCGACCACGACGAGTCTGTCGCCGCGCCGGAATACGGGGTGGGTTTCGCGCGTCACCAAGTCGATCGTACCCTTCGCGGCGTCGGCCGATCCGACCGGGAACGAGCGTCCGCAGACGATGATGCAGTCGTCGCCGTTGTGGCCTACCTTGCACCCCGTGACGGTCGGGCCTTTCCGTGCCTGACTGCTGTGTATGCCGTCGGCGTTGCCCGAACGCAGGCGGGGCCTGATGCCCTGCGGCATGGGGCCGCGGTCGACGACGCAGTTTCTGTATTCGTTGGCGTAGCCCTCCTTCTCGAAAAACGAGAAGGTGTTGGACCCGTATACCGTGACGTTTTCGAGTTTGGTGTTGTAGCACTTGTTGAGCATGACGGTATGGACGCCGGCGTTCGGCTTGTCGGTCTTGACGTCCATGACCACCAGATCTCCGACTTGCTCGCCTGCGCTCCACGTTCCGTTCTTGACGGCCCGGAAGAGGTTGTGACCGAGCTGCTTGAGCGCGGAGTAGTTGCTCGTGTAGGTGGTGATGCTGTTGCGCTTGAGCAGGCGTGTCTGCGGATCGTAGAACTGCACGCGGTTGGCGGCCAGACCGGTTACGGGATACCCCTCGTCGATCCGGACGTCGAACCAGCTTCCGTCTTCGGCCACGGCCGTAATTTCGCCCTGCGTAAAGCAGAGCGGATCGTAGTCGATGGTCAGGTCGCGCAGCTCCACCCGCACGCAGTTGTAAAAGCTGAACGCCTGCTCCTGATTGTTGCAGATGACCGTCGATCCGTTGCCGTTGATGTGGACGTCGGTCAGGTTGTGGAACTTGTACGGCCCGTTGCTGCGCACGTCGAGCGTGTAGGTGCCTTTGGGTATTTCGATGAGGTTCCGGCCTTTCTGCCGGTCGAGGACCTCGTGAAGATCGGGATGATTCTGCGCCGCCGCGGATGCCGCGAGACATGCGGCAGCGCAGAAAACAGTCAGTTTTTTCATCTGAATAGGGTTCGTTGTCGGAGTTCGTCGGCAGGAATCGTCAGATCGTCTGCGTGTACCCCGGATTCTGGCTCAGGTTTTTGTTCACTTCGCGTTCGCGCTTGGGCACCGGCATCCAGATCTTGTACGGTTTGTAGTTGTTCTTGATCGGCTCTATCTGCGGGGCGAAGTAGTAGTATTTGTTGCCGGCGTCGTTGACGGTTTTCATGTTGCCGATGACTTCCGTCATTTTGCCCGTGCGGATCAGGTCGATGCGTCGCCACCCCTCGACGCAGAGTTCGCGCGAACGTTCGTCGAGCAGCTCTTCCATGAAGTCGGTCTTGTAGTAGGCCGAATTCATGGCGTTGAGCGCCGATTCGTCCAGTTTGCCGTCCGTATCGGTGCAGGCGCGTTCGCGCACCTCCTCGACCAGTTCGCGCGCAAGGGATTCGTCGCCCGTCTTGTAAAGCGCTTCGGCGTACAGCAATACGATGTCGGCGAAGCGGAGCATCGGGAAGTCGATGTTGCTTGCCCACGTCGGAATGCCCTGCGACGTTCTGACCGCGGGGTCCGATTGGCGGAATTTGCCGTGGCAGAGGTTGGCGCCCGATGCGTAAAGCGCCACGGGACTGAAGTATTTGGCTCCGTTGATCGTCGTGTAGTCGGTGACGTTGTTGCCCAGACTGCCGCAGAGGTTCCAGCCCATGCGGCTGTCCTCGGTCACATATTTGTCAGACAGCTCGCCCGTCGGGCGTATCCAGCCGTAACCGCCTCCGTTGGTGCCGACGTTGCCCTGCGGCCCGGCCCAGTAGGCGAAGAGGAAATATTCGTTCGAGCCGCCCGCTCCGGTCTGTACGACCATCATGCACTCCTCTTTCTGACTGCTTTTGGTGTCGGCCAGAAAGTTGTAGTGGTAGGGCTTGATGAGCTTGTAGCCGCTGTGTGCGTAAATATCTTCGGCGATGGCCGCGGCTTTTTTCCAGCACGCTTCGGCATCGACCCAGTCGAAACTGTTGGTCGGCGAGCCGAGTTCCCGCCCCACGCGGTTCTCCTTGCAGGAGGCCAGATAGGTATACATCTTGAGCAGATAGCCGCCCGCGGTCCATTTGTTGACGCGGCCGTTTACGTTCGAATTGCGGTCGGGAAGTTCCTTGTAGGCTTTGTCGAGGTCTTCCTCGATGCAGGCGTAAACCTTGTCGAGCGGTTCGCGCGGAGCCTCGGCCGACGAGTTGGGCGTATTGGGCAGGGGCACTTCGCCCCAGAGCCACGCCTGATAGAGCCGGTAAAGGCCGCGCAGCAGCTTCGCTTCGTTGACGATCTCGTCGCGGCGTTTGGGATCCATGTCGATGGCCGGCACTTTCTGGATGATGTGGTTGGCCCGGTCGATGCCGACGAAGAGTCCGAACCATGCCATCGAGACGAAATCGGCCTCTTCGTTGTAACCGCAGCTGGCGATGATCTGATGGTGCGGGTCGCTGATGCCGTTGGGAGCGATCTCGTCGCCGAGCATCATCAGGTAGTGCATGCCGCGTCCCCAGAGGGGCTGGTTGCCGGTTCCCTGAATCGCACCTGCGTTGAGTATGTCGTATACGCCCGTGAGGGCCAGTTCCGCATTCGCGGCGGTGGTGTAGAGGTCGTCGCCCGAAACGAACGAATAGGTCTTTTCGTCGAGGAAGCTGGTGCAGCCCGCCGTCGCCGTGCAAAGCAGGAGCGCAGCCGTGTATTTTAGTGCTTTCGAATAGAACGTTTTCATATTCATATCGCTGTTTTAGTATTTGATTGAAACTCCGAAGAATACGGATCGTGCGCGCGGGTAGTTGGTGTAGTCCAGTCCGGGAATCAGGCGGTTCCAGAACGACACCTCCGGGTCATAGCCCGAATAGCCCGTGCAGGTGAAGAGGTTTTCGGCCGTGACGTAGATCCGCAGGTGGGAGAGTCCTATTTTGCGCGTGATGTGCGTGGGCAGCGTATAGCCCACCGTCAGGTTTTTCAGGCGGAGGTAGGAGCCGTCCTCGACGTAGTAGCTCGACATTTCGGTCTTGCCCTCGCCGTTGAGCGACGGATACCTGTTGCCCGGACGCTCCTCCGTCCAGCGGTTGCGCCAGTAGTCCGTCGAGACGTTGTTGTAGCCCACGAAACCCTCGTAGCGGTAGCGGCCGATGTTGATGATGTCGTTGCCGTAGGACCACTGGAACATGAAGCTGAGGTCGAAATTCTTGAACGTAAAGCTGTTGGTCATGCCGCCGAAGTGCTTCGGGTCGCTGTTCGCAATGACCGTTTTGTCGTTGTTCGGGTCGATGACGTTGTCGTTGCCCGCGATGTCCTTGAACTTCATGTCGCCCGGCTTCACGGTGATTCCCGCGAACGACGGCACGCCCTCTTTCAGGTTGCCCCGCTCGTCGAAGTCGGATTGCTGGTAAATGCCGTCGAAGACGTATCCCCAGCCCGAACCGATCGGGTGTCCCACAATGACGCGGCCTACTTCGGTGATATGTCCGCCGGCGACCTTGACCGGGATCGAGCTGACGTCGCCCAGCGATACGACCTTGTTGCGGTTGAGGTTGAAGTTCAGGCTCGTAGACCATGTGAAGTTGCGTTTCTGGATGTTGACCGTGTTGATCGTAAGCTCGAAACCCTTGTTGTCCACCTGCCCGATGTTCTGCCACTGACGGTAGGAGCCGATCTGGCTGGGAACGTCGGCATGCAGGAGCATGTCCTTGGTCTTTTTGTAGTAAACGTCGGCCTCGATGCTCAGACGGTTGCGGAACATGCTGATGTCCAGACCTCCGTTGAGCTGGTAGGTCGTCTCCCACTTGAGGTCGGGATTCGATATCTCAGAAGGAGACAGGCCCAGCTGCACGGAGTTGTTGTCGCCCGAATAGTAGGTCTTGTCGGTACGGCTCAGCGACTGATAGGCCGGAATGCGGTCGTTACCCGTCACGCCGTAGCTGAGCCGCAGTTTCATGTCGCTGAAAATCTTCTGCTGCTTCATGAACTCCTCCTTGCCGATGCTCCATGCGAAGGCGGCCGAGGGGAAGTAGCCGTACTTGTTGTTCTTGCCGAATTTGGACGAACCGTCGCGGCGGATCGAAGCCGTGAAGATATACTTTTCGGCGAGGGTGTAATTCAGGCGCAGGAATTCCGATTCGGAGGTGTTGCGTTCGCGGTTGGTCTGTACGTTTTCGGGGAATACGGAACCCTGACCGATGTCGAACGCTCCGTTGAAGCTCTGGTTTTCGAATCCTTCGGCGCGGGTGCTGAGACGCGTGGCGGTGTAGCCGCGCAGTTCGAATCCCAGTACGGCGTTGAAATAGTGCTTGCCGCGCGAGATGGCGTAGGTCAGTGTGTTGGAGGTCTGCCACGATTCGGCGCCGCTTTCCGCTACGACGGCCATGCCGTTTTTGGAGTACCCCCACGAGGTGGTCGAGGGATACCACTCCTCGGTCTTCGAATTCAGGATCGTGCCGCCGCCGCTGATGCGCAGCGTCAGGTTGTTGAGGATCTTGTATTTGAGGTAGAGGTCTCCGATCGTACGGTTCTGGGTGGAAGCCTTGTAGGAGTCGTTGATGAAGGTGATGGGGTTGGTCAGATTGTAGTTTTCGGGATTGGAGGCTTCGTCATCATCCTCGCTCAGGAAGATCGGCTTGTAGAGGACAAAGCTCTGCACCAGTCCGTTGTACGAGTTGGCGCCCGCATTGGTGACGGCTCCCTTGGTCACGATGTGGGAGAAGTTGATCGTACCGCCGATGGTGAACCGCTTGCTGAGGTCGCTGTCGAAACGGATGCGGCCCGTGAAACGTTCCATCTGGTTCTTCTTGACGATGCCCTCCTGATTGAGGTAGCCTGCCGAAGCGGCCACCTTGGTCTTCGCGCTGCCGCCCGAAGCGACGCCGATGTTGTAGCTTTGGATGATACCCGTGCGCATGACCTCCTC
>ENA-UEYL01002074-UEYL01002074.1-human-gut-metagenome-genome-assembly--contig:-NODE-2074-length-15564-cov-4.473106_pt1 | contig 15564 bp, 15 predicted proteins | sample MGYA00242941_ERZ507946 | MGnify/ENA primary metagenome ERZ507946 (study PRJEB26167, sample SAMN06115482) | human gut metagenome | host: Homo sapiens | place: China:Guizhou | collected 2015-03-11...
GGGATTCATCGGCTATCCCCTGGTGGAGGCCATCTTCGGACACACGGGCCTTTTCTACGCCGTGATTTTGGTGATGCCCTTCAACCTGCTCAACTACTCCCTGGGCCCCCTGATGCTCAGCGGAAAGATCCGCTTCCACTGGAAGCAGCTGCTCTCGCCCTGCATCCTCATGGCCCTGCTGACGCTGATTCTCACCCTGGCGGGCATCCATGTCCCGCCCATGATCGGCGCCATGGCGGAGATCGTGGGCGATGTGAACATCCCGCTTTCCCTGCTGGTGCTGGGCTCCATGCTGGCGGGCATGTCCGCCCGGAAGGTGCTGACTTCCGTGCGGATGTGGATTCTCTCCGCGGTGCGCCTGCTGGCCATGCCCGCGGCGCTGGGCGTGGTGCTGCATCTCATGGGCACCGATCCCCTGGTGCTGGGTGTGGCAGTGGCCCAGATGGCCATGCCCGTGGCGGTCAACGGCACCATGCTGTGCCTGGAATTTGACGGCGATGTGGAGGCCATGGCCCAGGTGACCTTTATGACCACCGTGCTGTCCATCGTAACGATTCCGCTGGCCGTATCCCTGTTTGTCTGACGATACGCCCGCGGCCAAAGAGAGAAGGAGGAACCCATGCCCCATATTCAACAGCTTTCTCCCCATGTGGCGGATCTGATTGCCGCCGGAGAGGTGGTGGAGCGTCCGGCCAGCGTGGTCAAGGAGCTGGTGGAAAACGCCATTGACGCCGGGGCCACCGCCATCGTGACGGAGATCCGCCGGGGCGGAATGGGCCTGATCCGGGTGACGGATAACGGCTGCGGCATCGCACCGGAAGAGCTGCCCACCGCCTTTTTGCGCCACGCCACCTCCAAGCTGCGCCGGGAGGAGGATCTGGCCGCCATCGGAACCCTGGGCTTCCGGGGCGAGGCCCTGGCAGCCATCAGCGCGGTGAGCCGGGTGGAGATCCTCACCCGGACGGCCGGGGCCCAGCATGGCGCCGTGCTGCGTCTGGAGGGCGGCATTGCCGGACAGGTGGAGACCGCCGGTGCCCCGGAGGGGACCACCATTGCGGTCCGGGATCTCTTTTACAACACCCCCGCCCGGCTGAAATTCATGCGCAAGGACAGCGCCGAGACCGCCGCTGTGGCGGGACTCATGCAGCATCTGGCGCTGTCCCACCCGGATGTGTCCTTTAAATTCATCAAAGACGGGGTGGAGGCACTCCACACTCCCGGCGACGGGAAGCTGGATTCGGCCATTTATGCCGCCCTGGGCCGGGACTTTGCCCGGGGGCTGGTGCCGGTCCGGGGCCGGAGCGGAGAGGTGGCGGTGGACGGGTTCGTCACCGCGCCGCTGCAGGGCCGGGGCTCCCGGTCCATGCAGGTGTTTTTTGTCAACGGCCGGTTTATCAAGTCCCAGCTCCTGACCGCCGCCCTGGAAGAGGGATACCGCAACCAGATCATGAAGGGGAAATTCCCCGGCTGTGTGCTGGCGGTGACGGTACCGGTGACGGCGGTGGACGTCAATGTCCATCCCGCCAAGACCCAGGTGAAGTTTGCCCGGGAAAAAGAGGTATTCGACACGGTGTACCACACGGTGCTGGACGCTCTGGACGCCTTCGGCGGCGCGGTGCCCGCGCCGGAGAAGGCGGTGCGGGAGACGGTGAACCCCCGGCAGGACTTCTTCCAGACCATGGATGCCAAGACTTACCGCACGGCGGCAGCCCAGCCTGCCCAGACGCCCAAGGCGCCGCCTGCCCGGCCTGCCTGGAACACGGAGTGGAAGGCGGGCGCCCGGGTGGCTGACAGCGGGGCAGCGCCCCGCACGCCTGCGCCCCGGCCCGCACTGGGCGGCGCGCCGGTTTCGGTCCGCCAGATTGCCCGGGAAGCGGCTCCCGCCCGGACGCCCGTGCAGGCTGCGGTCCCGGAAGAGCCGGCGGAACCCAAAACGCCGGTTACTCCGGCTGCGGAGCCCGTCCGCCCGGTGGACCGGGCACCCGAGGCACCGGCGGAGCGGCCTGCCCCGCGGCAAGGCGGACAGAGTGCCCAAACGGCGGTACCGGCGGTCCAGGCACAGGAGAAACTCGCAGGATTTGCCGGGGAGGCGGCCCGGCCCTTTGTTCCGGCCATTCCCGACGGAGATCAGGTGCCGGGTCAGCAGACCCTGGCCCGGGAGGCCCCCTGGCGCATTGCCGGAGAGGTGCTGCATACCTATATTGTCTGTGAGAGTGCCGACGGGTGCGTGTGGCTGATCGACAAGCACGCGGCCCATGAGCGGATGAATTTTGACCGGCTCATGGCATCCCGGACGCCGCCTATGCGCCAGACGCTGCTCCAGCCGGTGGCGGCGGATGTGAGCCGGGAGGACCGGGCGCTGCTGCTGGAGCATGCCGCCGTGCTGGAAGAGATGGGCTTTGGCTGCGAGGATTTCGGCGAAGGCGCGATTTTGGTGCGGGAAGTCCCGGCGGATCTGGACACCGGAGACATCCAGTCCACGCTGGAGGAATTGGCTGAGGATCTGCGCAGTGGCCGGGACCCGGACCAGCGGCGGGAGAACCTGCTCCATACCATTGCCTGCAAGGCGGCCATCAAGGGCGGCTGGGAAAGCGACCCGGCGGAGCTCAAGGTGCTGGTGGCGCAGGTGCAAAGCGGTGCCGTGCGGTTTTGTCCCCACGGGCGGCCCGTGGCGGTGAAGCTCACCGGCCGGGAGCTGGAGAAAATGTTCAAGCGTGCGTAAACCAATAAACACGTCAGGAGGCGGCGGAATGAAGCAGGAAAAGCGGTTTGTGCGGGTCCATACGGAGAGCAGCGGCTTTGAGGTGAGTTCCATCTGGGTGGACCGGAAGACAGGCGTGAGCTACTTTTGGCACTCCAGCGGCAATGCCGGCGGGCTGACGCCGCTGCTGGACCGGGAGGGACGCCCGGTAATCACACCGATTGCATATGAGGAGGCGTAAACCATGAAGTTGTTGTTTGTGGATTGCTGCATCAGCCAGCGGGGAGAGAACTCCCGGACGGCTGCCCTGGCCGAAGCCTATCTGGAGGGGTTCCGGAGCGCCCATCCGGATGCCCAGGTGGAGACGGTGACGCCTGAGACTCTGCTGAACCTGCGGCCCTTTGATGTCCCGGCGCTCAACGAGCGGGATGCGCTGGCCTCCGTGGGGGCGTGGGATGCCCCGGTCTTTGATCTGGCCTGGCAGTTCCGCCGGGCGGACCGGATTGTGGTGGCGGCGCCCTTCTGGGATCTGAGCTACCCGGCAGCCCTGCGGACGTATGTGGAGTACATCAGCGCCAACGGCCTGACGTATCACTATGATGCTGCCGGCTGCCATGGCGACTGTGCCGCCGACACTCTGGTGTATCTCACCACCGGCGGCGACGTGGAGCGGGAAGAGAGCGTGGGCGTGGTGCACTGGCGGCAGCTGGCCGCCATGTTCGGCATCGGCCGGTTTGACTATGTGTTCGGCGGCGGACTGGATCTGGACCCGAGCAAGGCACCGGAGCTGGTCAGCGCGGCGTCCGAGCTGGCTCGTCGTCTGGGTGCGGAAGCGTAACGGCAACGCCGCCGGTGTGCGCGTGTGATGCTGCGGCAGGGAGGATATGCAATGGCGGGAAAAATTGTGTGTGTGGTGGGCCCCACGGCCTGTGGAAAAACCACGCTGGGGGTACTGCTGGCCAAGCAGCTGGGCGGAGAGGTGGTCTCCGCCGACTCCATGCAGATATACCGGGGCATGACCATCGGGACGGCCGCCCCCACGCCGGAGGAGATGGACGGCGTGCCCCATCACATGATTGCCGTGGCGGACCCGGCGGAGCAGTGGTCCGCCGCCCGGTATGCCCAGGCGGCGATCCCGGTGGTGGATGACATCCTGGCCCGGGGGAAGGTGCCCATTCTGGTGGGCGGAACAGGGCTGTGGCTGGACGCCGTGGTGCGGGGCCATGGCTTTGCGCCCGGCCAGGCCGGCGGCGCGGTGCGCCGGGAGCTGGAGGAGCAGCTGCGCCGGGAGGGCATTGCGCCCTTGCTGGAGCAGCTGCGCCAGGTGGACCCGGAGTCCGCCGCCCGGCTGCATCCATCCGATGAAAAGCGGATTTTGCGGGCACTGGAGGTCTACCGGGAGACGGGTATGACCATCACGGCCCACAACGAGGCCACGAAGGCCCTGCCGCCCCGGTACGACGCGGTGTGGATCGGGCTGCAGTTTGCCGACCGGGAGGATATGAAGGCGCTCATTGACCGGCGGGTGGATCTGATGGTGGAGGCAGGGCTGCTGGAGGAGGTCCGGCAGCTGCTCTCCGCGGGACTGCCCCGGAACGCCACCGCCCTCCAGGCCATCGGCTACAAGGAGTTTTTGGCGGTGGCGGAGGGAACGGCCACGCCGGAACAGGCCATCGAGGAAGTGAAGCTCCGGTCCCGGCAGTATGCCAAGCGGCAGCTGACCTGGCTGCGCAGAAACCGGGAGATTCACTGGATTGTTTGGGAGAAAGAGCGGGACTTTGGAAAAGCCCTGCAAATTTCGACGGAAATCCTGACCGCCGCGGGGGTATGCTAACCTCGGGCGGACGGAACATTATCAGCGTCCGACTCAATAGAACAGAAAAGGGAGCGGACGAACCATGCAGAATAAAGCAAACTTACAGGAACTCTTTCTTCTTCGGGCACGGCGGGATAAGGTGCCCGTGACGGTATTTTTGATGAACGGCTTCCAGATGCGGGGCATCATCACGGGCTTTGATGCCTTTGTGGTGGTGCTGGACAGCGATGGCAAGCAGCAGGTGATCTATAAGCACGCCATTTCCACGGTGGCGCCGCTGCGGCCGGTGGATCTGTCGGAGACAACATAAGTCCGACGGAGGCACTGCTGCCGGCGCGCCGGGCCGTGGATGGCCGGGGAGGCAGATAATGAAGGAAAACACTCTGGGAATGAGACTGCTCATGGCAGTGGTGACGTTGGCGGTGTTGGCGTATTTTGGGATACAGGGCTGGCGTTACCTCAGCGATCCGCTGACCACCACCCTGGCCTACACCTACGAAGTGGAGGAGAGCATGGACCTGTCGGGCTACGTGGTGCGGCAGGAGCAGGTGATTACGGACAGCAGCGGCAGCAGCGGATTGATGCAGATTCAGCGCGGAGAAGGGGAGCGGGTCAGCGCCGGAGGAACCGTGGCGGCGGTGTACGCCGATCAGGCGTCTTTGGACCGGCAAAATGAGATGGAACAGCTGCGCACCCAAATTGAGCAGCTTCAGTACGCCCAGGAGGCGTCGCTGGGGTCGGAAGCATCCTTGAAGCTGGACGCCCAGATTATGCAGAGCATTCTCGACTACCGCTCCAGCATTTCGGCGGACAAGCTCTACGATGCGGAAAAGGAGGGGTCTCAGCTGCGGGCCCTGGTGCTCAAGCGGGACTATACATATGCCGATACGGGAGATTTGGAGGCGCAGCTGACCCAGCTGCAAACGCAGCTGCAGACGCTGCGGTCCCAGGCGGCGGGGTCTGTCCGGCGGATTACGGCGCCGCAGTCGGGACTGTACTCGGCCGTGGTGGACGGCTATGAGTCGATTCTGACGCCCCAGAGTCTGGCGGAGATGACGCCTTCCCAGCTCAACACGCTCCAGCCGGCCCAGACCGACAGCACCCAGGTGGGGAAGCTGGTTCTGGGAGAGAGCTGGTACTATGCGGCGGTGATGTCGGCGGACGCGGCCCAGGAGCTGCAGGAGCAGGCCCAGGAGCTCAAGTCCTCCGGGCGGCAGCTGTACCTGCGCTTCACCAAAGGCGTGGACCAGGATCTGCCGGTTACCATTGCCTCGGTGGGGCCGGAAGAGAACGGCCGGGTAGTGGTGACCTTTGAGGGGACGGAATATCTGGCCCAGCTGACGCTGCTGCGGGCCCAGAGTGCCCAGGTGATCTTCACTGCGTACAGCGGCATCCGCATTCCCACGGAGGCGCTGCGCTCGGGCTACGTGACGCAGGACTCCGAGGGAAATCTGGTGTCCCAGGAGGGTCTGGGTGTCTACTGCGTGGTGGGCATGAAGGCCCGGTTCAAGCCGGTGGAGCTGGTGCACCGGGGCGAGGAGTTTGTTTTGGTCACAAGCGGCGAGATCTCGTCGGAAAGCCAGCGTCTGCGGCCGGGAGATACAGTCATCGTGGCGGCGGAGAATCTATACGACGGAAAAGTTTTAAATTAGAGAAGGGAAGTCGGCAAAGCATGTCCATTGCAGAGAATATTGCGCAGGTGCGGGCGGAGATTGCCCGGGTATGCCGGGAAGTGGGACGCGACCCCCAAGAGATCACACTGGTGGGCGCCAGCAAGATGAACGACGCAGCGGCCTGCCGGGAGGCCATTGCGGCCGGAATTGACGCCCTGGGAGAAAACCGGGTGCAGGAGATGACCGCCAAGCTGGAGCAGGGCGCCTATGAGGGAGCGCCGCTGCATTTTATCGGGCATCTGCAGCGCAATAAAGTCGGCAAAGTGGTGGGCCGGGTGGCCCTGATCCAGTCCGTGGGCTCATTGGAGCTGCTGGAGGAGATCCAGCGTGTGGCGGCGGCCCGGGACGTGGTGCAGGATCTTTTGCTGGAGGTCAACATCGGCGCGGAGGAGGCCAAAAGCGGCTTTTTGGCCGGGGATGTCCTGGCGGCGGCCCAGCGGGCCGCGGAGCTGCCCAATGTCCGGGTCCGGGGATTGATGACGATTCCCCCGGCAGATGCCCAGAGAGAGGAAAATATGCGGTATTTCCGGGAAGTTCGGGCACTTTATGTTGACATGAACGAGAAATTGTTTCATAATGAATTAGAATATCTGTCAATGGGCATGAGCGGCGATTATCAAGACGCCATTCGCGCCGGCGCCAACATGGTCCGGGTGGGGACCGCTATTTTCGGGGCCCGCCACTATAATTGAGAACGCCGATGGGAGGCATTGCCATGAGCATATTGGACGAGCTGAAGAAGCTGGCCCATCCCTATGAGGATGAGGACGAAGAATTTGAGGACTTTGACGACACTTCCGGAAAGGATGTCTTTGAGGACCGGCGCGTCAAGCCGGAGGAGCGGCGCAACAAGGTGGTCAACATTCACGCCACCACGCAGCTCAAGGTGATTCTGGTGAAGCCGGAACGCTTTGAAAACGCATCCGAAATTGCCGATCAGCTTAAGGACAAGCGGACGGTGGTGCTGAATCTGGAGTCCACCAACAAGGACGTGGCCCGGCGCCTGATCGACTTTTTGTCCGGCGTTGCCTATGCCGGCGAGGGCAAGATCAAGAAGGTGGCGGCCAATACCTACATCATCACGCCCTACCATGTGGATATAGAGGGCGACCTGATCGATGAGCTGGAAAACAACGGCCTTTATTTTTGAGACTTGACATAGGGAGGAACGAACAACATGCTGACGCCCCAGGAGGTTTCTACCCATTCCTTTACCAAGGCGGTGATGGGCGGCTACAACATGGCCATGGTGGATGAGTTTCTGGATGAGCTCACCGATGACTATACAGCCCTTTATAAGGAGAATGCGGCCCTGAAGGCCAAGATGAAGGTTCTGGTGGAAAAGGTGGAGGATTACCGCGCCACGGAAGACTCCATGCGTGCCACCCTGCTCACGGCGCAGAAGATGGCCGATTCCATCGTGCATGAGGCGGAGGCCAAGCGGGACGCTCTGCTCTCCCGCGCGGAAATGGATGCCCGGGAGAAGATCGCCCAGCTCCAGAAGGAGACGGAAGCGGTGCAGGAGCGGCTGCGCCAGGGTCAGGAGGAGCTGGCCCGGTTCATCGCCTCCTGCCGGGAGGTGTGCGCCAAGGAGCTGCACCTGCTGGAAGAGCTGCCGGAGCTGCCTGTGGAGACCGCGGCTCCCGCCGAGGCACCGGAAGCCCAGGTAGAGAAGATTGAAGAACAGGTGCTGGCCGCCTTTGCGCCCGCGGAGGAGAAGGCCCCCGAGCAGCCTGCGGAATTTGAGCAGCCTGCGCCGGAGGAGAAGGCGTATCCCGAGGAGGATCCCTTTGCCAAGAAGGAGCCTCTGGAGGCGACCCGGCGGATCAATCTCAGCGACCTGAAGTTTGGACGCAATTATAAAGGTGAGAAATAAGAAAAGCGGCTCTTCGGAGCCGCTTTTTCCAAAGGAGCGTGCCTATGGTTACGGAGCAGCCCATTGTGGCGTTTCTTTATGATTTTGACAAGACCCTCTGCACCACCGACATGCAGGACTATGCCTTCATCCCCAGCCTGGGGATGACCCCGGCGGAGTTCTGGGCCGAGGCCAACGACTTCGGCCGCCGTCACCGGATCGACGGGATTCTGGCCTATATGTACACCATGATCCGGGAGGCGGAGCGCAAGCACCTGCCGTTCACCCGGGCCGACCTGGTGGAAAAGGGGCGCAGCATCGTGCTCTTTCCCGGGGTGGAGAGCTGGTTTGACCGGATCAATGCCTTCGGCCGGGAGCAGGGGGTCCAGGTGGAGCACTACATCATCTCCTCCGGACTGCGGGAGATCATCGAGGGCTCGTCCATCAGCGGTGCGTTCAAGGAGATCTACGCCAGCGAGTTTTACTATGATGAGACCGGGCGGCCGGTCTGGCCCAAGCTGGCGGTGAATTTCACGGCCAAGACCCAGTTCGTCTACCGGATCAACAAGGGTGTGCTGGATGTGTCCGATGACAAGACCCTCAATGACTCCATGCCCGACGACAGCAAGCGGGTGCCGTTTCCCAACATGATCTACATGGGGGACGGACTGAGCGATGTGCCGTGCATGAAGATGATGCGGGCGTACGGCGGCCAGGCCATTGCCGTCTACCAGCCCAGCAACCGCGCTGGCGTGGAGGACCTGCTGGCCAAGGGCCGGGTGGATTTCATCTTCCCGGCGGACTACCGGGAGGGCACGGCGCTGGACACCACGGTCAAGGACATCATCCGCAAGATGGCGGTGACCGACCGGCTCTGGCAGGAAAACGTCCGGCAGTGCCGGTCCATTGGGGGCGACGTGCTGCCCTACCAGGTGGAGCTGTTTTAAAAGGCTGAGAGGAGGGCTGCGGCCCTCCTTTCGTTTGCCCAGGATTCTCTTTACAAAGCGTATCCTTTTTGTTAAACTATACCCTGCGTAATTAAAAAGAGAACGAGAAATAGAGAAAACGAGAAAGTGAGGCGCGTCCTTCATGACGGAATTTTCCCGCACGCTCTCCCTGCTGCGGCAGGAGCGCGGCGTGTCCCAGCGCACGGCGGCCGGAGACCTGGGGATCTCCCAGGCGTTGCTGAGCCACTACGAAAACGGTATCCGGGAACCGGGCCTTTCCTTTGTGGTCCGGGCCTGTGAATATTATCACGTCTCGGCGGATTTCATGCTGGGCCGGACCCTCTCCCGGGAGGGCAGCATGCTTAGCAGCGAAGAGGTGCTCTCGGCGGCTGAGCCGGGCAATGTCCTCCAGGGCAGCGTACTGGCCACGCTGCAAAGCAAGCTCCTCTCCGGCGCGGTGGGCGTGGTGTTCGGCCTGCTGGGAAAGCTGGGAGACAAGGCGGCCATCAACGCCGCGGCGGAGTATCTCTCCGGCGCGGTGTATCAGCTCTACCGCCATCTCTACCGGGCCGCGGGCGGCAATGAGGCGTACTTCTCCCTGGACCCGGCCGCCTGCACCATGGATACGGCGGCGGCGGACATGAAGCTGGCCCAGGTGCGCTTTGCCCGGGCGCTGCGCAGTCTCAACGCCCGGAAGGCGGAGTTTCCCGATCTGTCGCCGGAGGCCCTGACGGCGGCGTATCCCGGCCGCTGCCAAAGCCTGACCCAGGTGCTCAGCACCACGGATGCCCGCCTGAGCGAGCTCAACCGGATGTGATATGAGTTTTCAATCCTTTTCCTTTCTGGCCTTCCTGGCGTGCACGGTGCTGGTGTGTCTGGCTTTGGCCCGCCGGAGCCGCCCGGCCGCTGTGGCGGCTTTGGAACTGGCCTGCGTGGTGTTCTATGTGGCCGGGGATGGCTGGCGGAGTCTGGCGGTGCTGGCGGCGGGGGCTCTGGTCACCCGGGCCGCCCTGGTGCGTCTGGCGGATGCGGCTGCGCCGCACCGCCGCCGGACACTGGTGCTGGCCTGCATCTGGCACATCGGGGTCTTGGCGGCATTCAAATACACCGCCTTTTTCACCGGCGGAGCGGTCTCCGTGGGCTGGGCGCCGCTGGGACTGAGCTTTTTCACCTTCCAGCAGCTCTGGCTTTTGAAAGAGGTCTATGACGGCAGCTTCCGGCTTCCCGCGCAGGATGGGCTGGTGCTGTACGCCCTGTTTTTCCCCACGGTGACCTCGGGGCCCATTCTGCGTCCCGAGGCGTTCTTCCCTCAGCTGGAGGGGCCCCGCTTCCTCCATCCCGACTGGGAGGATGCCGCGGCAGGATTGGACGGAATCGTCCGGGGCATGGCGAAAAAAGTCCTTCTGGCCGACGCTCTGGGCGTTTTGGTGGACAATGGCTGGGCCGGGGTGGAGGCACTCACGGCACCGGCGGCCTGGCTGGTGATCCTGGCCTACACCTTCCAGCTGTATCTGGACTTTTCCGGCTACTGTGACATCGCCGCGGGCGCGGCCCGGCTGCTGGGCGTGCGTCTGCCCATGAACTTCGATATGCCCTACCGCAGCCGCTCCGTCGGGGAGTTCTGGAAGCGCTGGCACATGACCCTGACCACATTTTTGCGGGAGTGCGTCTACTTTCCGCTGGGGGGCAGCCGCCGGGGAACCATTCGGGCCTTCGGGAACATCCTGATCGTGTACCTGATCAGCGGCCTCTGGCACGGTGCGGGCTGGACGTTTGTGATCTGGGGCGCGCTTCACGGCGCGGCGCAGATCGTTGAACGGATCTGGAGCGGCCGGCAGCGTCTGCCCGGCTGGCTGCGCTGGTGCGGTACGTTTTTGTTCGTCAATCTGGCGTGGGTGTTTTTCCGGGCGCCGGATCTGGCCGCGGCGGGATCGCTGCTGCGGGCGGCGGTCCTGGGCACTGCGGCCGCGCCCCAGGATTGGCTGCTGGAGGGTTTCCTCTCCACGGAGCGGGAGGCCCTGGCCCTGCTGGCTCCGGAACTGGCCCAGCCCATTGCCTGGGCAGCCATGGCGGCGGTGCTGGTGATCGCCGCGGCGGTGTCGCTGCTGCCCCGGAGCGGGGAACGTCCCCTTCGGCCTTCGGCGGTGCGCTGCGCGGCGGAGGCGGCGGTGCTGGCCTGGTGTGTGCTGTCTTTTACCGGCATCACCTCATTTATCTATTCCAATTTCTGAAAGGGGGAGTCGCCCATGGTGACCGCTTACCGGCGCTGGGCCTGCGGCCTGCTGGCCGGTGTCCTGGTGCTTTTGATCGCCGCCGGTGCCGTGGTTTGGGCTGCGGACCCCTGCTTTTACCTGCGTTTGCCGGAGGGCGGAAAGGCGGTGGCCTTCAATGAGCGCTACCAGAACGCCGGGCTTGCCCGCCAGGCCCAGGCGGATACCGTGGTGCTGGGCACGTCCATGGTGGCCAACTACCGGCCCAGCCAGATTGCGGAGGTCTTTGGCGGCAGTGCGGTACGGCTGACCGTGCCGGACGGCTACCTCAGCGAGTTTGATACTACGCTGGAGGCCGTGTTTGCAGCCCACCCGCCTGAGCGGGTGATCTTCGGCCTGGACGCCAACATCCTGGTGCGGGATGAGAGCGGTCTGACCGGCGCGCTGCCGGAGTATCTTTACAATGCCAACCCGCTGGACGATGTGCGGTATTTCCTCAACCGGGATACGCTCTATTATAGCGTCTATACTCTGCTGACCCTGGGGCAGGGCGGCGGCACGCCCATTGATGAGCTTTTTACCTGGGACGAGGATATCTGGTGGAACCACATGACCGCCCTGGATAATTACGACCGGCCGGAGATTGCGGACGAGACATTGCCCCGGGATGCGTATTTGGACTGCGCAGCGGCGAATCTGGAGGTCATCTGCCGCTGGCTGGAGGCCCATCCGGAGACGGAGTTCGATGTATTTTTCCCGCCGTACAGCCTGCTCTACTGGGATAAGATCAACCGCCTGGGGCAGACGGACGCGGTGTTCGCCGCTCTGGAGCTGGCGGCGCAGACACTGCTGCCCTACGAAAACCTGCATCTTTACGGGTTTTTGATGGATCCGGAGATTGTCACGAATCTGGACTATTACTGCGACTATATCCACTGCTCCGGTGAGGCGGATCAGATGGTGCTGGAGAAAATCGCGGCGGGGGAGTGCCGCCTGACGGAGGAAAATCTGGAGGAGACCCTCGCCAACTGGCGGACATTTGTGGTAAACTATGACTATGACCAGCTGTGGACCGACGCCTACTGGTGGGCGTGGAACATTGACCACGGCGCGCCGGTGGTGTGGAAGCCCTCGGCATGAGGGTGCTCCGCCGGGACGGCTGAGCGGCGGCTGCAATTGCCGCCCTGCTGCGCCGCCTGCGGGAGCGCTGCGATTTTTCTTTGACTTTTCGGCCCCCGTGCCGCGCAAAGGCGGCGGGGAGCTGTGCTTATGGAGGTTTCGCCTATATGACAAAGCAATCCAATATCCGCAATTTTTCCATCATTGCGCACATTGACCACGGCAAGTCCACTCTGGCGGACCGCCTGCTGGAAAAATGCGAAGCGGTGAGCCAGCGGCAGATGGAAAACCAGCTGCTGGACAACATGGACCTGGAGCGGGAGCGGGGCATTACCATCAAAGCCCGGGCGGTGAAGCTCAACTACAAGGCCCGGGACGGGCAGGTCTATGAGCTCAACCTCATTGACACCCCGGGCCATGTGGACTTCAACTACGAGGTCTCCCGGTCGTTGGCCGCCTGCGAGGGCGCCGTGCTCGTCGTGGATGCCTCGCAGGGCATCGAGGCCCAGACGCTTGCAAATGTGTATCTTGCCCTTGACCATGATCTTGATGTTGTCCCGGTCATCAATAAGATCGACCTTCCGAGCGCTGATCCGGATCGTGTGGCGGAGGAGATTGAGGACGTGATCGGACTTGAGGCTCACGACGCACCGAGGATCTCCGCGAAGATGGGACTCAATATCGAGGATGTTTTGGAAGCAATCGTCCATAAGATCCCGGCTCCGAAGGGAGATCCGGAGGCACCGCTTCAGGCGCTGATCTTTGACTCCCTCTACGATTCCTACCGCGGTGTTATCGTATTCTGCCGTATCAAAGAGGGAACCGTAAAGAAAGGTACGCTGGTGCGCATGATGGCAACAGGAGCACAGGAAGAGGTGGTTGAGGTTGGTTACTTCGGTGCAGGCCAGTTTATTCCGTGCGATGAGCTGAATGCCGGCATGGTTGGCTACATCACAGCCAGCATCAAGAACGTGAAAGATACCCGCGTGGGTGATACGGTGACGAACCGCTTAAATCCGTGCGCGTCCCCGCTTCCGGGATATAAGAAGGTAACACCGATGGTGTACTGCGGACTCTATCCGGCGGATGGAGCGAAATATCCGGAGCTCCGTGATGCCTTAGAGAAGCTGCAGTTAAACGATGCGTCCCTGTTCTTTGAGCCGGAGACATCCATCGCGCTGGGCTTCGGATTCCGCTGCGGATTCTTAGGGCTTTTACACCTGGAGATCATCCAGGAGCGCCTGGAGCGCGAGTACAACCTTGACCTCGTGACGACAGCACCGGGCGTTGTATACCGGATCCACAAGACGAACGGCGAGGTGATCGACCTCACGAACCCGTCCAACATGCCGGATCCGTCCGAAATCGAATATATGGAGGAGCCGATCGTCTCCGCAGAGATTATGGTGACCACAGAATTTGTGGGCGCGATCATGCAGTTATGCCAGGAGCGCCGCGGCGTTTACCTCGGCATGGAATATATGGAAGAGACGCGTGCACTCTTAAAGTATGAGCTCCCGTTAAACGAGATCATCTACGACTTCTTTGACGCGCTGAAATCAAGATCCCGCGGTTACGCGTCCTTCGACTACGAGTTGAAGGGATACGAGCAGTCACAGCTTGTAAAACTCGATATCCTGATCAATAAGGAAACTGTGGATGCCCTTTCCTTCATCGTGTTTGAGGGATCCGCTTACGAGCGCGGCAGAAAGATGTGCGAAAAGCTGAAGGATGAGATCCCGAAGCATTTATTCGAGATTCCGATCCAGGCCGCTGTGGGTGGCAAGATCATTGCCCGTGAGACGGTGAGAGCCATGAGAAAGGATGTCCTCGCGAAGTGCTACGGCGGCGATATCTCCCGTAAGAAGAAGCTTCTCGAGAAGCAGAAGGAAGGCAAGAAGCGTATGCGCCAGGTCGGAGATTCCACAGAAGGCGTTTATGAGCGTTCTGAAGCTGGACGAGGAGTAAATTAAAATATTGATTCAGATAAAAAGTCCATTTCAGATCGTTCGAAGAAATGGACTTTTTTGCACATAGATGAGGAACTATTATGAAGCTTACAACATTATGCTACATTGAAAAAGATGACAAATACCTCATGATCCATCGTATCAAGAAGAAACACGACGTCAATAAAGACAAGTGGATCGGCATTGGCGGGAAGTTTGAGCGGGGGGAGAGCCCGGAGGACTGCATTTTAAGGGAGACGAAGGAGGAGACAGGCCTGACACTCACAAGCTATAGACTTCGGGGCGTTCTGACTTTCGTGTACAATGATGATGATGCCGAAATGGAGTACATTTTCCTCTACACGGCAGATGGCTTTACAGGTGAGCTGGCAGACTGCAATGAGGGGACTCTGGAGTGGGTTTCTAAGACTGAGATCAACAGCCTGAACCTCTGGGAAGGCGACCGGATCTTCCATCGGCTTCTCGACGAGGAAGCACCGTTCTTCTCTTTGAAACTCCGCTACCAGGATGATCTCTTAAAGGAAGCGGTCCTGGACGGAAAGCCGCTGGAGCTTCTTGATCTCCTCGATGAGAATGGAGAGCCGTCGGGACAGGTGAGAGAGCGCACGCTGGTCCATCTCAACGGTGACTGGCACCGGACGAGCCATGTCTGGGTCGTAAGAAGACGGGGGGACGGCGGACATGACCTGCTTTTACAGAAGCGGAGCCGCGAGAAGGACTCCTTCGGGGGCTGCTACGATATCTCCAGCGCCGGGCATATTCCGGCGGGACAGGACTATCTGGAGTCGGCGCTCAGGGAGTTGAAGGAAGAGCTGGGAATTGCGGCAGAGCCGGAAGACCTGCGGCTTGTCGGGGTCCATGACGGACGCTATGAAGGCGAGTTCCATGGACGGATCTTTAAGAATCATGAGAAGAGTCATGTTTTTGCTTATGAAAAGCCGGTAGAGATCGAAAAACTCAAGCTTCAGAAAGAAGAAGTGGAGTCTGTGAAGTGGATGCGGATCGAGGATGTCCTGGCGGCGGTGAAAGCCCATGATCCGGGATACTGCCTGTTCGAGGACGAGATCGAGATGCTCAGTGAGGTTCTCGCATGAACGGGGGCATGGAATTATATCTGCACATGCCGTTCTGTGTGAGAAAATGCGCTTACTGCGACTTCCTTTCATTTCCGACGGACCAGGAGACCCAGAACCTGTACACGAGGCGGCTCAGGGAAGATATTGACGCCATGGGAAAAAAATACGGGGACATTCCGGTAGATGCGATCTTTATC
>ENA-UEYL01002080-UEYL01002080.1-human-gut-metagenome-genome-assembly--contig:-NODE-2080-length-15534-cov-4.232322_pt1 | contig 15534 bp, 19 predicted proteins | sample MGYA00242941_ERZ507946 | MGnify/ENA primary metagenome ERZ507946 (study PRJEB26167, sample SAMN06115482) | human gut metagenome | host: Homo sapiens | place: China:Guizhou | collected 2015-03-11...
GCGCCGCTCTTGACGCCGCAGCGTCCCTCCGCGACAATCTTCGCCAGCAGGGGATCGCCCTCCTTGCGGTCACACAGCGTCTCATTGAGGTACTGGTTGACCCGGTTGTACGTATCCAGTCCGCCGAAATCGCACACCCGGAAGGGACCCAGCGCCGCATACCGCAGGCCCAGTCCTGCCTTGAGGACCGTGTCGATATCCTCCACGTCCGCCGCGCCCTCTTCCACCAGGTACAACGCTTCCCGCAGCATGGCATACTGCAGGCGATTGGCCAAAAAGCCCGTGATGTCCTTCTTCACAATCACCGGCTCCTTGCCCAGATCCTTGACCAGCTGATACATCTGCTCCACATAGGGCTGCTGGGTCTGCTCGCCCCGGATGATCTCACAAAGGGGCATCAGATGGGGCGGATTGAGCCAGTGCTGGCCCATGAACCGCTCCGGCCGGTACACCGCCTGCGCGATCTGGCTGATGGGCAGACCGCTGGTGTTGGTGGCCAGCAGGGCCTCCTCCGGCGCCAGGGGACTGGCCTCCCGCCAGAAGGTCCGCTTGGCCTCCAGGTCCTCCACGATGGTCTCCAGCATCAGAGCGCAGGTACTCATGCAGTCCCGGTCCAGGGTAAAGGTGATCCGGCCCACGGCCCCGGCCGCCTCCTCCGGGGAAAGCATCCCCTGCGCGCACAGCAGCTCCTGGTTTTTCAAAATGGTTCCCCTGGCCCGGTCCAGTCCCTGCTGCGAACGGTTATATAAGAAGACTTTCCATCCGCCCTGGGCATAAACCTGGGCCAGCGAAGCCCCCATAATGCCCGCTCCCACAATGACCACATGCCGTTGTTCCATCTCATCCATCCCTTTCCGCCTCAGATATCGGCTGTTTGTCCCATTGTACCCAATCCCCGTTTCCTTGGCAAGCATCTTTCCCGCCGGTACGGTTGATTCTCCCCGGATTTTGTGCTATCTTGGAACCGGCAAAATGCCAGTTTCCATAATCAATCCCAGACACTTCTATACAATCCGCAAGGAGTTGGAACAACGTATGAATATCGCACTGCAATTCGCCATGCCCGCCGAGCTCCACGCCCTGCCCGGCGCCCGGGACCTGCCCGTGGTGGAAACCGTGGCCGGCATCCCCTTCTTTCAGGCCGCACCGGGCGTTCTGGCCTGTGCAGGCGGCGTGAGCAAGGTCAACGCCGCCATGACTGCTCAAATTCTCTGCCTGCACTTCGGTGCGGATCTGATCCTCAACGCCGGTGTGGCCGGATGCCTGACCGACCTGCCCACCGGGTCTCTGGTGGTGGCCTCGGAATTTGTCCAGCACGATGTGGACACCACTGCCGTGGGCGATCCCATCGGACTGGTCTCCACCGTCAACCGGGTGGACTTCCCCACCTGGCAGCCGGAGCATTGCGCCGCGCTGCTTGCAGAATTGGGTTACCCCGCCTCCATCGGCCGGGTAGCCACCGGCGACTGGTTCGCCGTCCGGGGGCAGCGGGCCGCCTGGCTGCGGGACACCTTCTCCCCCTTGCTGGTGGAGATGGAGGGCGGCGCCATCGCTCAGGTCTGCCTGCGCAACGGCGTGCGCTTCGCCGCCGTCAAGTCCGTCTCGGACCATCTGTTTTCCGACAACCAGGCCCAGGAGTACTTCGACTTCGGCGAAGCCCTGGAACGTCTGGGCAAGATCGTACTGCCCCTGGCTCTGAAATTAAAGGAGGAAGCGTAATATGGAACGCATCGCCAGCTTTACCGTCAACCACAACACCCTGGTCCCGGGTCTGTACCTCTCCCGCCGGGACGGGGACATCGTCACTCTGGACCTGCGGTTCAAAAAGCCCAACACCGGAGACCTGCTCTCCAACAGCGAGCTTCACTCCACGGAGCATCTCATCGCCACCCTCCTGCGCAACTCTGCGGACAAGGAGGCCGTGATCTACTTCGGCCCCATGGGCTGCCAGACCGGCTTCTACTTCCTCTTTGACAGCCGCCGCCTCTCCCTGGCCGGTGCCATCGCCCTGCTGCAGCAGGTGTTCCGCCAGGCGGCGGAGTTCTCCGGCCCCATGCCCGGCAAGAGCCCCGTGGAATGCGGCAATTACATCAATCTGGATCTGGAAACCGGGAAAGCCGTGTGCCGCTGGTATGCTGATCTCCTCGACGGATGGACCGAGGAGCAGCTCTCCTATCCGGAATGAGCGCCCTTCCCCGCTCCGGCGTAGAGGCACTGGTGCGGTTCTACGGCGCGGATGTGCTTTCCAGCTTCCGGATACAAAGCCAGCAGCTGTTTTGCCAGCACGGCACGGTCAGCGTATTTGACCACTCCTTCGCTGTGGCCTGTCTGGGACTGTATCTGGTATTGATTCTGGGACTGCGGGTGGACCGCCGGGCCCTGGTCCGGGGCGCCCTGCTCCACGACTTCTTCCTCTACGACTGGCATGTGCGCGACCCCGGCCACCGCCTCCACGGCTTCACCCATCCCCGGCGGGCCCTGACCAACGCCAAACAGGAGTTTTCTTTGAACTCCGTAGAGCAGGAGGTCATCGCCCGGCACATGTTCCCCCTGACGCCCCGGCCGCCCCGGTGCGCCGAGAGCGCGGTGGTGTGCGCGGCGGACAAGCTGTGCGCCCTGTGCGAGACGGTGCGGCTCCACGGCCTGTTGGCCCGGCTGACCTATGCACCGGAGCGCAGACAACGCATGCGGAATTTTTTCGTGTTTTCCCGATTTTTTCCGAAAAAGCCGTTGACATTTTGAAAATCCGCTGATATACTTGATAAGCCGCTTTGAATGGGTCTATAAGTGTGCCTCGGCACCGCCCCCGACAGCGAGCCCGTAAATGAAGGAGTTGAAATCAGTAATGAACGCAATCATCGTTACCGGCGGCAAGCAGTACAAGGTCTCCGAGGGCGACGTGGTCTACATCGAGAAGCTGGACCAGGAAGCCGGCGCGACCGTGAAGTTTGACCAGGTCCTGGCCATCATCGACGGCGAGAAGGCCACCTTCGGCACTCCCGTTGTGGAGGGCGCCAGCGTGGAGGCCACTGTCGTGAAGAACGGCAAGGGCAAGAAGATCCGCATCTTCAAGTACAACCCCAAGAAGGGTTACCGCAAGCGTCAGGGTCATCGTCAGCCCTACACCAAGGTCGAGATCTCCAAGATCTCTGTGTAAGGTATGACCACCGTCACATTCCGCATGGAGGGCGACCGGATCACCGGGTTTGACTCCAAGGGCCACAGCGGCTACGCCGAAGCGGGCGCGGACATCGTCTGCGCGGCCATCACCAGCGCCATCCGCCTGGTGGAGGCGACCATCAACGACGTGCTGGGTCTGGCGGCATCCGTGAAGGTTCGGGAGGAAGACGCATCTATTTCCCTGCGGCTGCCCGGCGGCCTCTCCCCTACGGCGGAGAGCACCTGCCAGACGCTGATGACAGGTTTGATGGTCTACTTTGCCCAGCTTCACGATGAGTACCCTGAAAACATCGAAGTTCTGGAAGAGGATTGACCTCCTCCCCATCTAAAATCTCAAGAAAGGATGGTCCCGATCATGATTCGTATTGGTCTTCAGTTCTTCGCCCACAAAAAGGGCGGCGGCTCCACCAAGAACGGCCGTGACTCTGAGTCCAAGCGCCTTGGTCCCAAGCGCGCCGACGGCCAGTTCGTCAAGGCCGGCAACATTCTTGTTCGTCAGCGCGGCACCCACATTCACCCCGGTGTGAACGTGGGCATCGGCAGCGACGACACCCTGTTCGCCACCGCGGACGGCGTGCTGCGCTTCGAGCGCCTGGGCAAGGATCGTAAGCAGGCTTCTGTTTACACTGCTGAGTAATGGAAAGAGCCCCGAACGCAATGTTCGGGGCTCTTTTTCCGGTAAGGCATCCCCATCCGGGAACACGGCATGCGTATTCCGGGATGGGGACACCGCAACGCTGCCATACTATCTACATCTACGGGAGGTACGAGTGCAATGGCAACTTCATTCATCGACAAGGCCCGCATCACCGTCAAGGCCGGCAACGGCGGCAACGGTGTGGTGGCCTTTCACCGGGAAAAATATGTAGCCGCCGGCGGCCCGGACGGCGGCGACGGCGGCCGGGGCGGCTCCATCATTTTGCAGGTGGACGACAACATGTCCACCCTGATGGACTTCCGCTACAAGCGCAAATACGTCGCCCCCAACGGTATGGACGGCCAGGGCGGCCGCCGTTCCGGCAAGGACGGCGCAGACCTGGTCATCCGGGTGCCCCGGGGCACTCTGGTCCGGGATGCCGAGACCGGCGAGATCATGCAGGACATGAGCAGCAAGGAACCCTTCGTGCTGTGCAAGGGCGGCCGGGGCGGCTGGGGCAACATGCATTTCGCCACCCCCACCCGGCAGGTGCCCCGCTTTGCCAAAGCGGGCCTCCCCGGTGAGAGCCACGACGTGATTTTGGAGCTCAAGCTCCTGGCAGACGTGGGCCTCATCGGCTTCCCCAACGTGGGCAAGTCCACGCTCCTCTCCGTGGTGTCCAAGGCCCAGCCCAAGATCGCCAACTATCACTTCACCACCCTCTACCCCAATCTGGGCGTAGTGTGGGTGGACGAGGGCGTCAGCTTCGTCATGGCGGACATCCCCGGCATCATCGAGGGCGCCAGTGAGGGCGCGGGTCTGGGCCACGATTTCCTGCGCCACGTGGACCGCTGCCGTCTGCTGGTCCATGTGGTGGACGTGTCCGGCAGCGAGGGCCGGGACCCGGTGGCGGACTTTGATGCCATCAACGAAGAGCTGGCCCAGTACAGTCCTGAGCTTGCCACCCGTCCCCAGATCGTGTGCGCCAACAAGGTGGACATTCTGGAGCCCGAAAGCGACAATCTGGAGCGGCTGCGCGCCCACGTGGAGGCAAAGGGCTATACCCTGCTGGAGCTCTCCGCCGCCGCCCATCAGGGTACCCGGGAGCTGGTGGGCAAGATCGCCGAGCGGCTCTCTACGCTCCCCCCGGTCACCGTCTACGAGCCGGAGTATGTGAAGCGTCCGCCGGTGGTGGATACCTCCGCGCCCCTGGATATCCAGCGCGCCGACGACGGCACCTGGATCGTGGAGGGCCCCTGGCTGCAGCGGCTCATGGGCAACGTCAACTTCTCCGACTACGAAAGCCGCATGTGGTTCGACAAGTCCCTGCGGGAGTCCGGCCTGTTCCAGCGGCTGGAGGAGATGGGCATTCAGGACGGCGACACCGTGTCCATGTACGACTTTGAATTTGAATATCAGCGCTGAAAAAAGCGGCCGGGAAACCGGCCGCTTTTTCTTTTTCAGATCTCCACTCTGGGCACCGGCTTGAGTACGCCCGTATGGGGCCCCGATGCAAACCAGGCTGCGATCTCCTCCAGCGCCTCGGGCCGCACACAGCTGCCCCCGTGGGTGAACAGCGCCGCCATCTCCCGCTCCTCCGGTGTGGCGGAATCCCCCTTTTCGGCGATCTTCCGGGTGACGGACGCCCCCATCTTCTTCATGAGCAGGCGGCTGAAAAAGCCCAGCTTCTCCGGGGCGTACCCTCCTTGCAGATAGAAAATACGGGCGCCGCCGTCACTGGTACCGCCGTTGATCTTCGCCTCCGTCCAAAGGTCGCCGTTCCCGCTGGGAGATACGCCCACGATGGCCGCGCCCCGGATGGTATAGCGGTCCATGGCCCGCTCCAGTCCCTTGACGGAGCCCGCCATCAGCCAGCCCATGTAAAAGACCTCGCTGTCCCGGGGCAGCTTCCCTGCCGCCTCCTTGAGCTCATAGGCCGGTACGCCGGTCCTCTCCGCGAGCAGCTGGGCATACTGGCGGGTAAATCCCGTCTGGGAGGTATAAACAATGGCTTTCATTGGTGTTTCTCCTTCTTTTTCGCATTGCGCTTCTTTTCCCCCTCCTGCTGCCAGTCCTCCAGCGCCGCCTGGGCGTTGGTGCGCAGCAGCAGTCCGACGGCGTAAAACAGCGCGTCCCGGGTATCCTTATCCATGTCCTTCATAGCCCGGACCATGGCCCCTGCCGATTTGAGGCGGTCCTCTTTCAGGTCTGTCAGCGTCTGGGCGCCAGAGGCGGTGAGCACGGAAAAAAGGCCCTCCACAAACCGCTCCCGCTGCTCCATGGGCATCTGGCGCACCCAGCTGTGCAGCGCCTTGTCGTAAAGGCGGCTTTGCCGGTCCACGCTGCCCAGGCGCACGAAGTGGTCTCCCAGCACCTCCCAGGAAAAGCCGTCGTGCTGCCAAAGCCCCCGCTGGCTGCTCTCCACCACCTCATAGTCCTCCTCGTGCTCCAGCAGCATCCCCACCACGGAGGAGGCGGGCACGATGGACACGATCCGGTCCGCCACCTTCCGGTGGGCCGGCAGTTCTCGCAGGTCGTGATGGAAGCCGGGGCCGTCGTTGGACCAGACCTGCTCGATGCGCCGCTGGACAGCCGCCGTGCAGAATACGGCGGCGTACACCGCCAGGTTGCCTCCCTTGGAGTGCCCTCCCAGGCGCAGCTTTCGCCGTGGCAGCTGCTTTGCCGCCTGCCGGGTATACTGCACCGCCATGGCCTGGGCCGGGACCTGAGGCATGCAGGCCATGTGCAGGTCTTCTTTCCAACCCGCCAGGGTATCGTCCGTCCCCCGGAAGGCCAGGTACAGCCGCCCGTCTCCCGTGTCCACCGTCAAGGCCGCGAACTGCTCCGCCTGCTCGTTATCCAGCCAATCGGCAAAGCAGTGCAGCTCCATATCCCGGAACCGGGGGCACGCTGCCATCTTCTCCAGCATCAGAGGAATGTCCGACGGCACCAGCACGCCCATGTCAATGTTCTCCGCCTGGCCGTGGCGCCGGAAAAACGCCTCCGACGCCTGGTGCAGCGGCACGCCGCCCTTTTCCCCCGGCGGCGGCACAATGCCGCCGAAATCCAAAAAGGAAAGCTCCGACAAGATCAGATTGTCCACCTCGTTGAAGGGAGCCTGCGCCAGCGTCAGGTCTCCCCGCCAGTCCAGATAATCCAGAAGATTTGCCATATACGCCTCCTTGTCTGATGGCTCTATTATATGCTACAAGCCCGCCCTGCACAAGAGGTCTATCCACCCCGCCGCCGTCATAGAGTGTGCTATCTGATTCTATACGACTGAAGAGGTGGACAATGATGACAAGCGAATGCTGCAACGACATTGTGCTGGAGGGGCAGGTCCAAACGGCGCCGGAGCCCTCCCACGAAAACCACGGCGTGCGTTTTTTCCGCTTTTTTCTGGAGGTACCACGGCTGTCCGGGCACGCGGACACGCTGCCGGTGCTGATCCCGGAATCCTTGGTACAGCAGGTGTGCCAGGGCGAGACCGTGCGCGTACGGGGACAGCTGCGCTCATTCAACAACCGCAGCGGTGTGGGCAGCCGCCTGGTGCTCACCGTCTACGGCCAGGAGGTGCTCCCTCCCTGCGGTGAGGCCGCTAACCACATATCGCTTACCGGAAGCCTTTGCAAGACCCCAATCTACCGGCGCACGCCTCTGGGCCGCACCATCTGCGATCTCATGCTGGCCGTGCCCCGCCGCTATGGCCGCACGGACTATCTGCCGGTCATCGCCTGGGGACAGCTGGCCCAGCAGGTGCGGACATTGCCCACCGGAGCGAGGATCTGCCTGGAGGGGCGGCTCCAAAGCCGCATCTACCAGAAGACCACGGACGCCGGTACGGAGGAACGGGTGGCCTACGAGGTCTCCATGATGCGCCTGGAATCCTAACATAAGGATCTGTGATTTTGTCACTTTACATTTTTCCGCTTCCCGGGTATGATGACGGTATTCCACTGAAAAAAGGAGTCTTGCATGGGAATTTCCGTTCAAACCGGCGTATCCGCCGTCACCGTATTTCTTCAGGGCGCACTGAGCTTCCTCTCCCCCTGCGTGCTGCCGCTGCTGCCGCTGTACGTGAGCTATCTGGCCGGCGGCGCCGGAGAGGATGACGGCAAGGGCGGACTGCGCTATCCCCGGCGGCGGGTGTTTTTCAACACGCTGTTTTTCGTCCTGGGCATCAGCTTTGCCTTTTTCCTGCTGGGCATGGGCCTGAGCGCTCTGGGCACTTTCTTCCGAAACTACCAGGTATGGTTCGCCCGCATCAGCGGTCTCATCATCATTCTCTTCGGCCTCTATCAGCTGGGACTTGGCAAGCGGGCCATGTTTTTGGAGCGGGAGCACCGGCTGCCCTTCCGGCTGGACAAGGTGGCCATGAATCCCGCCACCGCGCTGGTACTGGGCTTTACCTTCAGCTTCGCCTGGACCCCCTGCGTGGGTCCCGCCCTGAGCAGCGTGCTGCTGATGGCCTCGTCCTCCGGGTCCTCCGCGGCGGGCTTTTTGCTCATCGGTCTTTACACCCTGGGCTTCGCGCTGCCGTTTTTGGCGGTGGGCCTCTTTACCGGGACGGTGCTGAACTTCTTCCGCAGCCACCAGTCCATCGTCCGCTGGACGGTGAAGCTGGGCGGCGTTTTGCTGATCGTCATGGGCGTTCTCACCATTACCGGCGCCGCAGGCGGACTCTCTGCCGGACTTGCCGCCCAAGAGCCCGCCGCTTCTCAGGAGTCGGCCGCTTCCCAGGAAGAAGAGCGTCCCTCCGTGCCTGCGCCGGACTTTACCCTCACCGATCAGTTCGGCGAGAGCCATACCCTCTCCGACTATCAAGGCAAAATCGTGTTCCTTAACTTCTGGGCCACCTGGTGCGGCCCCTGCAAGTCCGAGATGCCGGACATCCAGGCCCTTTATGAGGCCCATGGCGGCAACGCCGAGGATCTGGTGGTGCTGGGTGTTGCCCAGCCCGGCGTGGGCCGCGAGGGAAGCCGGGAGGATATCGCCGATTTCCTGTCCGAGAGCGGCTACACCTACCCGGTGGTCATGGATGAGGATGGATCTGTCTTTGCCCAGTACGGCATCCGGGCCTTCCCCACCACGTTTATGATCCTTTCGGACGGCACCGTCTACGGCTATGTGGAGGGCGCCCTCTCCGCCGACATCATGGAGGATATCGTCCGCCAGACCCTGGAGGCGGACTCCTGACCCATTTGCGCAAAAAAAGTGCCGGAGCAGATGCTCCGGCGCTTTTTTACTTTGTGGGGAACCCGAAGGTATGACGCATGTCGAACAAGAAGGCCAGAAAGCTCTTGGGGTAGGGGATAAACGTCCCTGCATCCACCATGGCGTAAAGCTCCTCCAGCGTGACCCAACGCACCTGACTGACTTCCTCGGCCTGGAGCGTCAGCTCCTCCAGGGAGATATCCTTGATGGTAATGAAAAAGTCATCAAAGCCCGCGCCGAAGTTCACTGTCACCGTGGGCCGCACTCCGGTCAGGTCCAGGGGGTAACCCAGCTCTTCCCGGAACTCCCGCTCCGCCGCCTGGCGGCTGGTCTCGCCGGCGTCCACACCGCCGCCGATGCTCACGTCCCACTTGTCCGGCCAGACGTGCTTGGTGGGCGTGCGCTGCTGGATCAGCAGGCGTCCCGCGCTGTCGAACACGCACACATGCACCACCGCCCGGTACTGGCCCGGTGCCTTCTTCCCGTACCGCTCCGCCGTCAGCCCCAGGGGCGCACGGTTCTCATCATACAGGTCTACCAATTCCACGGTGCTTCCTCCCTTTCACTGACGGCGGGCCGTCTGGTAATCGTCGCCTCGCCGGTAAAAGGGGCAGGCGCTGTTGGCTCCCCGGAGGAACCGCTCCATCTCGTCCTCGTCCAGATCCACCGTACAGTAGAACTGGTCCTCTTCCTCGTCATAATCGTAGTAGACGCACTCTTCGCAGTTGCCCGCCATACCGATCCTCCTTTTCCGCCGCTCAAATGTTCTAGATCAGTATAGCATACAAGCCGTCCACATCCAAGTGCTCTTTGATGACCAGCGCCTCCACCGCCGCCCGGGCGTCCGGTGGCGCCGCCCAGCACATGCCGCACCCGGCCGTGATCACCCGGGGCACGGGGATGAGCCGCCCGGGCACGCCCTCGGCCCGGCAAGCCCGTTCCATGGCCATGGCGCCGGTGGTAGTGCGGAAGGTCACGATACACTTTTCCGTCTTCTCCCGCATATTACCGTGCTTCCTCCGCCAAAATCCGCACGGCCTCCGCAGCCGCGTCCGTCTCAGCTTCCGTATTGAACCAGCCCCAGGAGAACCGGACGGCCCCCTGGTCCACCGTGCCCAGGGCACGGTGCAGCCGGGGGGCGCAGTGGGCGCCGGGGCGGGTTGCGATGTCGAACCGCTCCGAGAGCTGGTCGGAAACTTCCGCCGAGTCCTCGTCCCCGATGTTCAGCGACACGATGGCCGCCCGCTCCGCCGTGGAAAAGTCCCCGTACACCCGCACACCGGGCAGGTCCCGCACGGCTTCGTAAAACCGCCGGGCCAGGAATTGCTCATGCTGCCGGATGGTGTCCGGCCCCGTTTTCTCCAGAAATTCCAGCGCGGCGCCCAGGCCCGCCAGGCCGTGGCTATTGAGAGTGCCGGCCTCCAGCCGGGTGGGGTACTCCGCCGGCTGGGTCTCAGAAAAGCTCTGGACCCCAGTGCCGCCCACCAGCAGCGGCCGAAGCTCCACCCCCGGACCTACACACAGTCCGCCGGTGCCCTGGGGCCCCATCAGCCCCTTGTGGCCGGTGAAGCACACCACGTCAATGTGGTCCCGCTCCATGGAGATGGGAAACACCCCGGCGGTCTGGGAGGCGTCCAGGATGAATAAAAGCCCATGTCGGCGGGCAAACTCCCCCACAAAGCTGATGTCCGTCACATCGCCGGTGAGGTTGGAGGCGTGGGTGCACACCACCGCCTTGGTCTCCGGCCGCAGCAGCCGCTCGAAATCGTCGTAGTCCAGCTGCCCGTTTCGGTCCGCCCGCACAAAGTCCACCGCCGTGCCCTGACTGCGCAGGCGGTAAAGGGGACGCAGCACGGAGTTATGCTCACGGTCTGTGGAGATCACATGGTCCCCCGGCCCCAGAGCCCCGGCAATGGCAATATTCAGTGCCGCCGTGGAGTTAGGGGTAAAGGCCACCCGCTCCGGCTGTCCGCCGAACAGCGCCGCCGCCTGGCAGCGGACGCCGTACACCGTCCGGGCGGCGGCCAGGGCCTCCGGGTGGGTGCCCCGCCCGCTGTTGCCGCACGCGTCCAGAGCCGCCAGGATCGCCTCTGCCACGCCGGGGGGCTTGGGCCGGGACGTGGCCGCCTGGTCCAGGTAGATCATGGCCGGACGACCTTTCCCGCTCCGGCCAGCTTCTCAGCGATGGCGTACATATTAGTAACGGAGCCCACCGCCAGCTTTTCCGTCAGGCCGTAGTAATTGAGGCAGGTGCCGCAGGTGAGGATCTCTACGCCCCGCTCCTCCAGGGCCCGCAGATCCTCCAAAGAGTCGGAGCCCTCCACCGTCAGACGGGCGCCGCCGTTATAGAAAAGCACCGTTGCAGGCAGCTGGGGCAGCTGGCCCAGGGCGAACAAAAAGCCCTTCATCAGCGTTTTTCCAAGCTCGTCGCTGCCCTGGCCCATGACGTCCGTTCCCACGGCCACCACCATGCCGCCCCGCTGGTCTGCCGGGGCGCAGTCAGCACACTGGATCTCCTCCACCGGCGCATCCCCCATGGGCTCCGTGACGGTCATGGTGACCGCGAAGAGCTTTTCGCCCCGCTGTTCCACCGTGGAGTCCAGATGGTGGCCTGCGGCACACCGCTGGAGATTCTGCACCGCGATCTCATTGTCCACCAGCACCTCCAGCGTACCCGGCTGGGTCATGGCCCGCAGGGCCTGGGTGGCCTTGACCACCGGAATGGGACACTGCTCCCCCACCGCATTTACCAAAACATCCGCCATAGTTCTCCCTCTTTCCCGCCTTACGCGTCTGATTGGCTCTATTGTAATGCCCGCTCCCTGCAAAAACAAGGGTTATTTTTTCAAAAGAATATCCCTTTCCAGCGCCTTGCTGCCCCTCCTGGGGAAAATTTCTTGACAGCGCCGGGCGCGCAACATAAAATAAGGCATATTCGCGCCCGAGGTCGGGCGTCTCACAGAAGAAGCGAGGTTCCGAACATGAAAACACCGTTTGTCACCAAGGCGCAGCTGGATGCCATCACGGCCCGCTATCCCACGCCTTTCCATATTTACGATGAAGCCGGTATCCGGGAAAATGCCCGGCGGCTGAAAGCAGCCTTTGCTTGGAATCCCGGGTTCCGGGAGTATTTCGCCGTGAAGGCCACCCCCACTCCTGCCATTCTCAAGCTGCTCCATGAAGAGGGCTGCGGCTGTGACTGCTCCTCTTTGACGGAGCTGATGCTCGCCCAGCGCTGCGGCGTTACGGGCGAGGAGATCATGTTCTCCTCCAACAACACCTCCGACGCAGAGTTCCGTCTGGCCCGGGAGCTGGGCGCCATCATCAATCTGGATGACCTGACGCTGGTGGACGCTCTGGCCGGTGCCGTGGACCACATTCCGGAAAAGATCTGCTGCCGCTTCAATCCCGGCGGCGTGTTCACCCTGGCCCAGACCCGGGAAGGCTTCCAGGTGATGGACAACCCCGGCGACGCCAAGTACGGCATGACCCGCGCCCAGATCGCCCAGGCCTTCACCCGCCTTGCCGACATGGGCGTGCGGGAATTCGGCATCCACGCCTTCCTGGCCTCCAACACCCTCTCCAACGAGTACTACCCCGCCCTGGCCCGGATCCTGTTCCGCCTGGCGGTGGAGCTGCGGGACGAGACCGGCGTGCACATCTCCTTCATCAACCTCTCCGGCGGCGTGGGCGTGCCCTACCGGCCCGAGCAGCCGGAAAACGACATCGCCGCCATCGGCGAGGGCGTACGGGAGGCCTATGAGGAGATCCTCACTCCCGCGGGCATGGACGACGTGGCCCTCTATACAGAGCTGGGCCGGTTCATGCTGGCCCCCTACGGCCACCTGATTACCCGGGCCGTGCGGGAAAAGCACATCTACAAGGAGTACATCGGCGTGGACGCCTGCGCCTGCGACCTGATGCGTCCGGCCATGTACGGAGCCTATCACCACATCACCGTCTCCGGCAAAGAGGACGCCCCCTGCGACCACAAGTACGACGTGGTGGGCAGCCTTTGCGAAAACAACGACAAATTCGCCGTGGACCGGATGCTGCCCAAAATCAACATGGGAGACCTGCTGGTCATCCACGACACCGGCGCCCACGGCCACTCCATGGGCTACAACTACAACGGCAAGCTTCGTTCGGCGGAGCTGCTGCTGCGGCAGGACGGCTCGGTGGAGCTGATCCGCCGGGCAGAGACCCCGGACGACTACTTCGCCACCCTGGTCTGGTGAAAAAAAGCAGAGGACGAAAGTCCTCTGCTTTTTCTTTGGCTCTGCTTACTTTTCGGGCACGATCTCGATCCAGTATCCGTCCGGGTCGGAGATGAAGTAAATGCCCATAGCGGGGTTTTCATAGCACACACAGCCCATGGCCTGGTGCTTTTCGTGGGCCGCGTCATAGTCCGGCGTGGTGAGGGCCAGATGGAACTCACACTCACCCAGATCGTACTTCTGGGGATGGTCCCGCAGAGCCGTCAGCTCCAGGCGGAAGTCCGTTTTGCCGTCTCCCAGAAATACGATGGTAAAGCTGCCGTCCTCCGCCTCGGTGCGGCGCACCTCCGTCAATCCCAAGGCCTCCCGGTAGAAGGTCAGGGACTTGTCCAGGTCGGAAACGTTGAAATTAAAATGATTGAATGAAAACATGTGATCACCTCCCGGCCAGTATACCATTTTCTCCCCCGGCACCGCAAGGCATTTTCTTCTCCCGTAAGCAGGCATTTGCTGACATTCACAATTTGTCGAAAAAAGTATGTGGAATTTTCTGCGCTTTTCTGTTTGACGTAAACGTTTTGCCGTGATACACTCTTGATAGTTAGAACAAGCTAACTTTTTAGGAGGCGTTTCTATGACCTTGGATCTGCTGCCTCTGGGTCAGGAGGCTGTTATCACCGCCGTGGGCGGCGCCGGCGCGCTGCGGCTGCGGCTTTTGGATATGGGGCTGATCCCCAAGACCACCGTGCGGGTGGAAAAAGTGGCTCCCCTGGGCGACCCTATCGAGCTGCGGGTGCGGGGGTATTCCCTGTCGCTGCGCAAAGAGGACGCCCGCAACATTGAGGTGGAGGTGAAGGCCAAATGATCTTTGCCCTGGCCGGAAACCAAAACTGCGGCAAGACCACCCTCTTTAACCAGCTCACCGGCTCCAACCAGCACGTGGGCAACTTCCCCGGCGTCACCGTGGACCAGAAGTCCGGCGTCATCCGGGGCCAGAAGGACTGCACCGTGGTGGATCTGCCGGGCATCTACTCCATCCGCCCCTACACGCCGGAGGAGATCGTCACCCGGGACTTTATCATCAACCAGAAGCCCGACGGCATCATCAACATCGTGGATGCCACCAATATTGAGCGAAACCTCTATCTGACGCTGCAGCTTATGGAGATGCAGATTCCCATGGTGCTGGCGCTGAACATGATGGACGAGGTGTCCAGCGGCGGCGGCACCATCGACATCCACGGCATGTCCAAGGCGCTGGGCATCCCCGTGGTGCCCATCTCCGCCGCCAAGAACGAGGGTGTGGACGAGCTGGTGAAGATCGCCGTGATGACGGCGAAAAACCGGGTCTATCCCGCCGTGTACGACTTCTGCTCCCCCGGTCCTGTCCACCGCTGCATCCACGCGGTGGTACACCAGATCGAAGACCATGCCCAGGCGGCGGGACTGCCTGTTCGTTTTGCCGCCACCAAGCTCATCGAGGGGGACGAGGATATCGAGTCCCGCCTGGAGCTGGACCAGAACGAGCTGGAGCTCATTGAGCACAGCGTTCAGGAGATGGAAACGGAGCACGGCATGGACCGCAACGCCGCCCTGGCGGACATGCGCTATGACTTTATTGAGGGCGTGTGCCGCAAGACGGTAGTCAAGTGCCACGCCTCCCGGGAGCGGGAGCGCAGCGAAGCCATCGACCGCATCGTCACCAACAAGTACCTGGCGCTGCCGCTGTTCTTCGGCATCATGCTGGCCATCTTCTATCTTACCTTCAATGTCATCGGTGCCTTTCTCTCGGACCTGCTGGCCGCGGGCATCGACCGTCTCACCGCCGCCGTGGACGCGGGGCTCACTGCCTACGGGCTCAACCCGGTGGTGCAGAGTCTGGTGGTGGACGGCGTGTTTGCCGGCGTGGGCAGCGTGCTGAGCTTTTTGCCCATCATCGTGGTGCTGTTCTTCTTCCTGTCCATTCTGGAGGATACCGGCTATATGGCCCGGGTGGCCTTTGTCATGGACCAGCTGCTGCGCAAAATCGGTCTGTCCGGCCGAAGCATCGTGCCGCTGCTGGTGGGCTTCGGCTGCTCCGTGCCCGCCATCATGGCCACCCGTACCCTGGCCTCTGAGCGGGACCGGCGCATGACCATTCTGCTGACGCCCTTTATGAGCTGCTCGGCCAAGATCCCCATTTATAGTGTGTTCGCCGCCGCTTTCTTCCCCGGCCACGCGGCGCTGGTGATGCTGGCGCTGTACCTGACCGGCATCCTGGTGGGCATCCTCGCGGCCAAGGTGTTG
>ENA-UEYL01002086-UEYL01002086.1-human-gut-metagenome-genome-assembly--contig:-NODE-2086-length-15501-cov-3.507975_pt1 | contig 15501 bp, 14 predicted proteins | sample MGYA00242941_ERZ507946 | MGnify/ENA primary metagenome ERZ507946 (study PRJEB26167, sample SAMN06115482) | human gut metagenome | host: Homo sapiens | place: China:Guizhou | collected 2015-03-11...
TCTTGACTTTATTCGCTCCGATGTACACTATAATAGAGTGTATGAGGGTGTATATATACTGTTTAACACGGGATTGCGAATCTCTGAATTTGTTGGGCTTACAATTTCGGATATAGATTTTGACAATATGGTGATAAATGTAGATCATCAATTGGTTCGGGTGTATAACGAAAAGAAAGCATATATTATTCAGAAGACAAAAACAACAGCCGGTGTGCGAAAAGTTCCCATGACAGAGCAAGTGGCGGAGTGCTTTCGGACGATTATTAAAAATCGTAGAAAAGTAAAGAAGGAACCTGTGGTCGATGGGTATAGTGGTTTCCTTTACTTAGACCAGAATGACATGCCGATGGTGGCATTGCATTGGGAAAAGTATTTTCAATTTATCAGAGAGAAGTACAATAAGCTGTATAAGGAACCATTGCCAACGATAACTCCTCATGTGTGCAGACATACTTTTTGTACCAAGATGGCAAAAGCAGGTATGAATCCTGCCAAGCTAAAGTATATTATGGGACATAGTTCTATGGAAATTACTTTTGATACATACACACATCTGCAGGTAGATGATGTGAAAGAAGAAATGTATGTAATGATGCAAAAAGAAAATGAATTGATGCACCAGGAAGAAATTGTGGAGCAGTTAGCAAGTGAAGAAGAAATGGAGATGTTCAACTTCTAGTTAGCCTGTCGAAAAGGCAAGGTGCAAAACGTTCAAATTTACACCTTTTTTTACACCTTTTGAGTGTGAAAATATGAGAAAATAAGGTGTATTTTGATAAAAAATGAAAAAAAGAATATGGATACAGAAAACACCGATGTGCTTAGAATTTTGAGGTGTTGAAAGGTATCGAAAGGATATAGAAAGTTATGATTCGAGTATTATTCATCTGCCACGGCAATATCTGTCGCAGCACCATGGCGCAATTTGTTTTCCAAGACATGGTAAACAAGCGTGGTCTTTCCGACCAATTTACAATTGATTCCAAAGCGACGAGCACGGAGGAGTTAGGAAACCCGCCGCACCGCGGAACCGTGCGCAAACTAAGTCAGGTAGGAGTGCCGGTACTGCCGCATCGAGCGAGCCAGTTAAGTCGGAGTGATTACGACAAATTTGACTATATTATCGGGATGGACACATGGAATATGAAGAACATAAACCGTATTTTAGGTGGCGATCCGGAAGGAAAAGTGAGTAAACTTTTGGTGTGGAGCGGTGACGGAAGAGATATTGCGGATCCGTGGTATACCGGCAATTTTGATGAGACGTATGATGATGTTTTAGAGGGATGCGAAGCATTTCTTACTTTCCTTTTGGAGAATGGTCTGTTATACTAGACAAGATAAGATAATAAAATGTATCAAAAAGAGCAGTGATTGATTCATTGGAAAGGAAGGATGACATGAAAGTACTGATGGTAAATGGAAGTCCTCATAAAGAAGGCTGCACGTATACGGCGCTGAAAGAAGTGGCCGGTGCGTTAGAGAAATATGGCATTGAATCGGAAATTTTCTGGGTTGGTAATGGAGAAATTGCCGGTTGTATCGGATGCGGAGCCTGTGCGAAGACGGGAGAAGGATGTTTCCGCAAGGACGTTGTAAATGAATTTGTTGCGAAGGCCGGAGAGGCGGACGGATATATATTTGGTTCGCCGGTACACTATGCTGCGGCAAGTGGAGCATTGACATCATTTATGGACCGTGCGTTTTACAGCGGTGGCAGTAAAATGACCGGAAAACCGGCAGCAGCTGTAGTAAGCTGTCGTCGTGGAGGAGCGTCGGCGGCATTCGACCAGATTAATAAGTATTTTACCATTAACTGTATGTCGGTTGTTGGTTCCCAGTATTGGAATCAGGTGCATGGGGGCAAGGCAGAAGAAGTGAAGCAGGACGAAGAGGGAATGCAGACGATGCGGACGCTCGGAAACAATATGGCATGGCTTCTTTCATGCATTGAAGCAGGAAAAGAGAAGGGCATTACATTCCCGGAGAGAGAACCGGTAATCCGTACAAACTATATTCGCTAATAATGCGTGGGGTTATACAAGAAAAAATTAGGAGGGCCACACATGAATATTTGGCATGATATCAGCAAGGAGCGGATTTCTTCGACCGATTTCATTGCGACAATTGAGATATCGAAAGGAAGCAAGAAAAAATACGAATTAGACAAAGAAACGGGATTGATTATTTTGGACCGTATTCTTTACACTTCGACCCATTATCCGGCGAACTATGGATTTATCCCGAGAACGCTCGGCGATGACAAGGACCCGCTTGACGTACTTGTGATTTGCTCGGAGGAAATTGAGCCGATGTCGCTGGTTCGCTGTTACCCGATTGGCGTTATGTACATGCGTGACAATGGGGATATGGATGAGAAAATTATTGCGATTCCGTACAACGACCCAACATACAATTACTATACCGACATTGAGCAGCTGCCGGAGCACATCTTTGAAGAGATTCAGCACTTCTTCTCGGTATACAAAGATTTAGAGAATAAGGAAACAGACGTCAAGGACTTTGGTGGTCCGTCAGAAGCAATTGCGGTTATTGAAAAATGTATTGCCAACTATGAGAAAAAATACGGCGATAAAAAGTAATGAAACAATGAAATGGTTTATCATGCGGTAAACAGTACGCATATGAAAAATCCCTGTCAATTTCGGGTGAGATTTTCACCTGAGAGGACAGGGATTTTTTTGAATCATTAACAATTAACTTTCCTGCAAATAAAGAGCGTTTGCAGCAATTACTTTTTTCATGGCTTCCTCGCCCGGAGCACCGATGGTGTTACGTTTTTCTACGCATGTTTTCATCGAAATTGCTTCGTAGATATCCCCTTCAAAAACAGGAGAAATCTTTTTATACTCTTCCAATGGAAGGTCGTCGAGTGGAATTTTCTTCTCGATACAAAGCAGCACTAACTGTCCGATGATGCCATGTGCATCACGGAAAGGAACGCCGTGGTTGACTAAGTAGTCAGCGGCATCGGTCGCATTTGTGAAACCATGTTTTGCGCTGTCTTCCATAATTTCCTTATTAAACTTCATTGTGTCAATCATGCCGGTAAACAGTGCCAGACATCCCTTTACAGTGTCAATGGCATCAAAGGTGAATTCCTTGTCTTCCTGCATATCTTTGTTGTAAGCAAGCGGAATTCCCTTCATTGTTGTCAGCATTGAAATCAAAGCACCGTATACACGACCGGTTTTTCCGCGGACAAGTTCGGCGATGTCCGGGTTCTTTTTCTGTGGCATGATACTTGAACCGGTGGAATAAGAATCATCAATTTCAACAAAACGGTATTCGTTTGAATTCCACAGAATGATTTCTTCACAGAAACGGCTCATATGCATCATAATGGTCGAGAGGGCACTGAGCAGTTCGATGAGGTAATCACGGTCGGAAACCGAATCCATACTGTTAAAGGTAGGACCGTCAAACTTCAAAAGCGAAGCGGTGTACTCGCGGTCCAAAGGATAGGTTGTTCCGGCGAGAGCGCCGGCACCGAGCGGACAGTAATTCATCCGGTCGTAGATGTCGCGCAGGCGGCTTCGATCGCGGCGGAACATTTCAAAATAAGCCCCGAAATGGTGAGCAAGTGTCACCGGCTGAGCTTTCTGCAAATGGGTAAAGCCCGGCATAAAAGTATCAATATTTTCTGACATGATCCGGTGAATTACCACCATCAATTCTTTGAGCAAATCATTGATTTCAACGATTTCATCTCTTGTGTATAATTTCATATCCAGAGCAACCTGGTCGTTTCGGCTGCGTCCGGTGTGAAGTTTTTTGCCGGGATCTCCGATGCGTTCAATCAGGTTTGCCTCTACGAAACTGTGAATGTCCTCGTGTTCCGCAGTGATTTCTAAAGCACCGCTCTCTAAATCATTCAGGATTCCCTGCAGGCCATCGACAATGGCATCTTTTTCAGAAGTAGTTAAAATCCCCTGTTTTTCTAACATTGTTACATGTGCAATACTTCCTAAAATATCCTGTTTGTAAAATTTCTGGTCATAGGAAATGGAAGCGTTAAAATTGTGTACTAACTGATTTTCTTCCTTGGTGAAGCGTCCGCCCCATAATTTCATAGTGTTTCTCCTTTACACGCCGCCGCGCGGCAAAGTTGCCAGTTGGGAGGGGAGCTCTCTCCCCTCCCAATCCGTTTTCATTTACAGCTTGCCCTGCTCCCGCAGTGCCAGCACCGTGTCAGGCAGGCCCCAGAGGTTGATGAAGCCCGTGGCGTCAGCCTGGTTGTAGTCGCTTTCGTTGAACGTCACCAGCTGCTCAGAGTAGAGAGAGCAGGGAGAGGTGATGGAAGCGGTGATCATGTTGCCCTTGTAGAGCTTGAGCTTGACAGAGCCGGTCACATGCTCCTGGGTCTTGTCGGCAAAGGCGCTCAGGGCCTCCCGCAGGGGAGTGAACCACTTGCCGTTGTACACCAGATCCGCGAAGTCCACCGCCAGCTTTGCCTTCATGTGGGCGGTGTCCTTGTCGATGGTGATCATCTCCAGGCACTGATGGGCCTTGTAGAGGATGGTGCCGCCGGGGGTCTCGTACACGCCGCGGTCCTTCATGCCCACCAGCCGGTTTTCCACGATGTCCAGCAGGCCGATGCCGTTCTCACCGCCCAGCTTGTTGAGCTTGCGGATGATGTCGCTGGCCTTCATCTTCTCGCCGTCCACGGCCACGGGCACGCCCTTTTCAAAGTCGATGGTCACATAGGTGGGGGCGTCGGGTGCGGTGATGGGAGAGACGCCCATCTCCAAAAAGCCGGGCTTTTCGTACTGGGGCTCGTTGGCGGGGTCCTCCAGGTCCAGGCCCTCGTGGCTCAGGTGCCAGAGGTTCTTATCCTTGGAGTAGTTGGTCTCCCGGGAGATCTTCAGGGGCACGTTGTGAGCCTCGGCGTAGTCGATCTCCTCGTCCCGGCCCTTGATGTCCCACTCTCTCCAGGGGGCGATGATGGTCATCTCGGGAGCAAAGCGCTTGATGGTCAGCTCGAACCGGACCTGGTCGTTGCCCTTGCCGGTGCAGCCGTGGGCGATGGCGTCGGCGCCCTCAGCCTTGGCGATCTCCACCAGCTTCTTGGCGATGACAGGCCGGGCGAAGGCGGTGCCCAGCAGATACTGCTCGTAGCTGGCGCCCATCTTCATGGAGGGGATGATGACCTCGTCCACCATCTCGTCGGTCAGGTCCGCGATGTACAGCTTGGAGGCGCCGGTTTTGATGGCCTTCTCCTCCAGGCCCTCCAGCTCGTCGTTCTGGCCCACATCACCGGCCACGGCGATGATCTCGGGGTTGTTGTAGTTTTCCTTGAGCCAGGGAATGATGATGGACGTGTCCAGGCCGCCGGAGTAGGCCAGCACGATCTTCTTGATGTCCTTTTTATCCTTTTTCATGACGGGTTCCTCCATCCGTTGTTTGTCGATGGTTGAATTATACGCCTGTGCTGCATAAATATGCAAGTGTCATGTTGCACAACATTTCTGGCCGCCTCTGCATGCTTTTGCATATTTTGCCAACATTTTCCCATTGACCCTGGAAAGGAGGCATCCAACCGGGTGCTTTCCGCACAAAGCCATACACTCTATGCGCTCCGTATGCGTATATATTCATCAATTATGCATCAATACACAAACAAGCGGCGGCTGCCGAAAAGCAGCCGCCGCTCAGTGCACGGAGTTTTATACCATTTTTTCGGGTCGAACGGTCTCGTCGAACTCCTCCGGCGTCAACAGCCCCAGAGATACCACAGCCTCCTTGAGGGTGGTGCCGTCGGCCAGGGCCTTCTTGGCGCACTTGGCCGCCTGCTCGTAACCGATCTTGGGCGTCAGGCAGGTCACCAGCATCAGGGAATTGTGCAGGTTGGCCTCCATCCGCTCCACATTGGGGGTGATGCCCTCCACGCAGTGGGTGCGGAAGGAGTCCATAGCATCGGTCAGCAGCCGGGCGGAGAGCTGGAAGTTATACGCCGACACCGGCAAAAACACATTGAGCTGGAAGTTGCCCTGAGAGGCGGCAAAGCCGATGGCGGCGTCGTTGCCCATGACCTGGACGGCCACCATGGTCACAGCCTCGCACTGGGTGGGGTTGACCTTGCCGGGCATGATGGAGCTGCCCGGCTCATTTTCCGGAATGTGGAGCTCGCCCATGCCGCAGCGGGGACCGCTGGCCTCAAAGCGGATGTCGTTGGCGATCTTCATGAGGTTGGCAGCCAGGGCCTTGAGCGCTCCGTGGGCAAAGACCAGGGCGTCCTTGCTGGTCAGGGCGTGGAACTTGTTCCCGTCGGGCCGGAAGTCCACACCAGTCATTTGGCGCAGCTGCTCGCAGACCATGGCGTCGTAGCCCTTGGGGGCATTGAGGCCCGTACCCACGGCGGTGCCGCCGATGGCCAGACGCTCCAGCTCCGGCAGAGCCGCCTCCAGCATCCGGCACGGAGCCGCCACCAGCTCCCGCCAGCCGGAGACTTCCTGGGAAAACCGCAGAGGCGTGGCGTCCTGCAGATGGGTCCGGCCAATGCGGATCAGGTCCGGATACGCCGCCTCCAGCCGGGCGAAGGCCGCCTCCAGCCGCCGGGCGGCGGGCAGCACGTCCTGCACCACGGACATGGCCGCGGCGATGTGCAGCGCCGAGGGGAAGGTATCGTTGCTGGACTGGGAGGCGTTGACGTGGTCATTGGGATGCAGGCTCACGCCCTGCTCCGCCGCCAGATGGGCGATGACCTCATTGACATTCATATTGGTCTGGGTGCCGCTGCCGGTCTGCCAGACCACCAGGGGAAATTCCTCATCCCACTGCCCCGCCCGGATCTGACGGCAGGCCTCGGCGATGGCGCCGGCCTGGGTCTCAGTGAGCTTGCCGCAGCGGGCGTTGGCCCGGGCGCAGGCCTCCTTCAAATAGGCAAAGGCGGTGATGATCTCCCTGGGCTGGCGCTGGCCGCCGATGCGGAAATTCTCCAGGCTGCGCTGGGTCTGGGCACCCCAGTGGTGGTCCGCCGGGACGGCGATTTCCCCCATGGTGTCGTGTTCGATGCGGGTATTCATGACTCGTTCCCCCATTGTTCGTTGAGATGTTCCCCATTATACCGTCAAGTCCGTCTCCGCGCAAGGGGCGGCAAATTGACAGCTCCGGGGAAATTCGGTACAATAGTGTTAAAAAAACACCATCCGCGCCGTGCCGAAGGAGGGCCTGTCATGAAACTGAAAACCGCCAAAACCGTCCTGATGATCCTGGGTGTGCTGCTGGCAGCGTCTTTGCTGGGAGGAATCCTCACCAAGAAGGAATTGTTCTACTGGCTGGACGCACTGATCGCCCTATGCACCATTGTATTCCATGTGGTCTTCTGGCGCTGCCCCCGGTGCCGCAAGTGGATGGGAGGCCGGGAGGACCAGTGTCCCTTCTGCGGCACCAAGCTCAAGTGAGCATTTACCCCCCCACCCTGCAGCCAACAAACGCCCCCGCCTAATCGGCAGGGGCGTTTGTTATGTTCCCATATAAAGGGTTGCGGCGAAAGGGCGCGCCCGGCATCGCTTACAGAGCGTTGACCGCGGCTTCCAGCTGCTCCATGGCTTTTTGCAGTACGCTTCTGGGGCAGGCGGCGTTGAGGCGCATGAAGCCGCTCAGGCTCCGGCCGAAGGAGACGCCGTCGTTGAGGCCCAGGCCCGCCTTCTGGATCATGAAGTCGTGGAGGGCCTGGTTGTCCAGCCCCAGATCCCGGCAGTCCAGCCACATCAGATAGGTGGCGTCGGGGGCGTAGGTGCGGATCTTGGGAATCCGGGTGCGGCAGAAATCCACCACGAAGTCGAAGTTGGCGGAGAGATACGGCAGCAGCTGCTCCAGCCACTCCTCGCCCTGGGTGAAGGCGGCCTCCATGGCCGTCAGGGAGAAGGCGTTGTTGCGGTGAATGTCCATGCAGTGCCAGTAGTGGTCGAAAACCTTCTTGGTGTGCCGGTCCGGGAAGACCACGGTGCTGGCCTGCAGGCCCGCCAGGTTGAAGGTCTTGGTGCCGGAGATGCCGGTGACCACGTACCGGGCAATCTCCGGAGAGAGGGTGGCCACAGGGGTATGCTTCTTGCCGTGGAAGATCAGGGCGGAGTGGATCTCATCGGAGAAGAGCACCACATGGTGCTTCATGCACAGTTCCGCCATGCGCCGCAGCTCCTCCGGCGTCCAGACGATGCCCAGGGGGTTGTGGGGATTGCACAGCAGGAACAGATCGGCGCTCTGCAGCTTTTCCTCAAAGTCCTCCCAGTCCACGCGCCACACGCCGTTCTCCTCAATAAAGCGGTTTTCCAGCACGTTGCGGTTCCAGGCCTCGGCCATGTCGTAGAACTCGGAGTACACCGGCGTCTGGATCAGCACATTGCCGCCCTCAGGGGTGAAGAGCTTGACCATGGCGGAAATGCTCTGCACCACACCCAGGCTGAAGCTCATGAGGGACGGGTCGATCTCCCAGCCGTTGCGGCGCTTCTGCCAGTCCCGGATGGCGGCAAAGTAGCTCTCCGGCCGGGCGGTATAGCCCCAAATGCCCTCCTGGGCCCGGGCGGTCAGGGCGTCGATGATGGGCTGGGCGGTGCGGAAGTCCATATCCGCGATCCACAGTGGGATGACGTCGTCCGTGCCGAATTTCTTCTTCCGCTCGTCGTACTTGGCGGCGTGGTTGCCGGAACGGTCCACGATCTCATCAAAATTATAGCGCATAGGCTGGCTCCTTTCCATTGCTGTCATACTGCTGCAGCGGCGTACATTCGAACCGCTGCGGAGGAAGTTTTGCTGTCTCGTGATACCGTTATGATAGCAAATCTCCCGCCCTTGGGCAAGACAATCGGGATAAAAAACCACTGCACAGGCAAACCCTTGGCGCAGGCGGAATTCACTTCCGCCGAGCATTGCAGTCTCCGGAGGGTGAAGCCGCCCTTTGGCGGCGGGACCCAAACCAGTATAGACGCCGCAGCTGCCAGGTTTGCACCCAAAACCAAATCACAACCCAGCGTAAGCGGTTGTGATTTGGAAAGGAGGAGCAGCAACATGAGCGCGCTCTGACTTATAAAATAAGCCGGAGCAAGCGATATGACGCTTGCTCCGACGTGGAGCAGGGTACGGGAGTCGAACCCGCCTCAGCGGCTTGGGAAGCCGCTGTACTACCGATGTACGAACCCTGCAGGTTTTCACTTTTTGACGTGTCTGGTGGGTATTATAGCAGACCCCTTTGTAAAATGCAACAGAAATTTCTCCCCGGCATGAATGTCCCCGCTGCGGCATAGAGTGTACCACGCTTGCAAAGGGGGATCACCATGAAAAAATGGATTGCTCTGGTGTGCGCCGTGCTGCTCCTGGGGACCAGCGCCCGGGCTGTGGAGGTATCGGCGCCGTCGGCTCTGCTGATGGAAAAAGAGACGGGTACTGTACTCTTTGCCAAAAATGAACACGAGAAGCTGGAACCTGCCAGTGTCACCAAGGTCATGACGCTGCTGCTGGTAATGGAGGCCATCGACGCCGGACAGCTGACCTATGACACCATCATCACCGCCTCCGCCCACGCCTGCTCCATGGGCGGCAGCCAGATCTGGCTCCGGGAAAACGAGCAGATGAGCGTAAATGACATGCTCAAGGCGGTGTGCGTGGTCTCGGCCAACGACTGCGCCGTGGCCCTGGCCGAGGCGGTGGCGGGCAGCGAGGAGGCCTTCGTGGAGCGGATGAACGCCCGGGCCAAGGAGCTGGGCATGAACGACACCACGTTCAAAAATGCCACCGGCCTGCCTGCCGACGGCCACGTCACCTCCGCCTACGACATCGCCCTGATGAGCCGGGAGCTGATTTTAAACCATCCCGACATCCGCCAGTACACCACCATCTGGATGGACACCCTGCGGGACGGCACGTCTCAGCTGGTCAACACCAACAAACTCATCCGCTTCTATGAGGGCGCCACGGGCCTGAAAACCGGCTCCACCGACTCCGCCCTCTACTGCCTCTCCGCCACCGCCGAGCGCGACGGCATGGAGCTCATCGCCGTCATCATGAAGGGCGCCACTTCCGACCAGCGCTTTACCGATGCCAAAACCCTCCTCACCCACGGCTTTTCCACCTACGCCCTCCATACCATCACCCCCGACACGCCCCTGCCGCCGGTACCGGTGACTCTGGGCACCCAGGCCACCGTCCAGCCCGTGCTGGGTGAGGGCACCGCCCTGATTCTGGAAAAATCCGCCGGTGAGCTGACCCAGTCCGTCACCCTGGCGGAGTCTATCGACGCACCCGTGGCCGTGGGAGACCCCCTGGGCACCATGACCGTCACGGCAGGGGAGCAGGTGGTGGCGGAAATCCCCATTCTGGCCGGAGAAGAGGTTCCCCGGGTCACCTACGGGCAGATGCTGCTGCGGCTGCTGCGCACTGCATTTTTGTCGGATTGACCGAAAGGCGCCGTGTGTTTTCGGCGTCCATTTGGTTCTTTTCCCTTGCCGTTGTCCCGCTGAACTGTTATAATTTGGATAGGATTCCGCATTGCAGCACCTTGTTCCAGGTGTCTGTGCGGAGGCTTTGGGCACCCAATGCCCATCAAAAAGAAAGGACGATCACACGATGTTGGATGTCAAACTGTTTGAAATGAAGAGCTTCCTGCCCATGCCCTATGAGGACGCTCTGGCTCCCCGGCTGAAGCTGGCCCACGACAAACTGCAAAACGCCACCGGCGCCGGTGCCGAGTTCACCGGCTGGGTCCATCTGCCCCGGGATTATGATAAAGAGGAATTCGCCCGCATCCAGGCCGCTGCCGCCCGGATTCAGTCCAATTCCCAGGCCCTGGTGGTCATCGGCATCGGCGGGTCCTATCTGGGCGCCCGGGGCGTGATCGACTGCCTGTGCTCCCCCAACTACAACCTGAAAAAGAAGAATACCCCCAACGTCTACTTCATCGGCAACGGCCTGTCCGCCGACGCGCTGCAGGAAGTGCTGGATCTGGTGGCGGATGTGGACTTCTCCGTCAACGTGATCTCCAAGTCCGGCACCACCACCGAGCCTGCCGTGGCCTTCCGCTTCTTCCGGGAAGCTCTGGAGAAGAAGTACGGCCACGAGGAGGCCGGCAAGCGGATCTACGCCACCACCGACAAGGCCCGGGGCGCCCTCAAGAGCCTGGCCGACGCCCAGGGCTGGGAGACCTTCGTGGTGCCCGACGAGGTGGGCGGCCGGTACTCCGTCCTCACCGCCGTGGGCCTGCTGCCCATCGCCGTGGCCGGTGTGGACATCGAGGCGCTGATGCGCGGCGCTGCGGAGATGATGGACGTGTGCGCCAATCCCTCTTACGATTGCCCCGCCTGGCGCTATGCCGCCATCCGCTACGAGCTCTACCGCGCCGGCCGCTCCATCGAGCTGCTGGCCTGCTATGATCCCGCCTTCCGGTTCATGCTGGAGTGGTGGAAGCAGCTCTACGGCGAGAGCGAGGGCAAGGAGGGCAAGGGCCTCTTCCCCGCCAGCGTGGAGTTTACCGCCGACCTGCACTCCATGGGCCAGTACATCCAGCAGGGTGAGCGCCTGATGCTGGAGACGGTGGTGCGCTTCGCCCGCAGCCGCGGCAGCGTCACCATTCCACACGACCCGGACAATGTGGACGGGCTCAACTTCCTAGCGGGCAAGGATCTCTCCTTTGTGGCCGAACAGGCCATGCGGGGCACCCTGCTGGCCCACGTGGACGGCGGCGTGCCCAACCTGGTGGTCACCGCCCCGGCCCGGGACGCGCAGAGCGTGGGCTGGCTGATCTACTTCTTCGAGTACGCCTGCGGCCTGTCTGGCTATCTGCTGGAGATCAATCCCTTCGACCAGCCCGGCGTGGAAGCGTATAAGAACAACATGTACGCCCTCCTGGGCAAGCCCGGTTATGAGGACCGCAAGGCGGAGCTGGAGGCACGCCTGTAAGAACCCCCGTTAATTTTTGGTGAACTTCCGCAAATCAGTTGCAATCGGGCCGCAAAAATGGTAACATAATTGCACAAGGCCGGAGATACGCTCCGGCGGACAATGAAGGAGTGATAACTATGGTGAGAGTGATCATGGGTGTCAAGGGCACCGGCAAGACCAAGCAGATGATCGAGCTCATTAATTCCGCTGTCCACAGCGAGAACGGCAATGTGGTCTGCATCGAGCGGGGCCCCAAGCTGACCTATGACATTCATTATAAGATCCGTCTGGTGGAGGCCAGCCATTACGATATTAAGAGCTATGACTTCCTGAAGGGCTTTATCAGCGGCCTGTACGCGGGCAACTACGACATCACCCATGTCTTTATCGACAGCCTGACCAAGATTGTGGCCTCCGAGGCCACCGACCATGCGGTGGAGGAGTTCCTGGACTGGCTGAACAGCTTCTCCGAGAAGAACAATATTAAGTTCACCGTCACCATCAGCGCCGATGCCTCCCTGGCCACCGACGGCGTCAAGAAATACTTCTGATACGTGCCCTTTCAGCGGGCCCTGCTGGCGGCAGGGCCCGCTGCCTCGTTCCTCCCTCCTTCCGGCGTCAAATCGCTTGTACATCCGGCATACCGCCGCAGAACTTTGGATAATATACCGATTGCGTGGGATTACCGCCCATGATATACTCTTTGGCGAAATAAAGGAGGTGTGAATCATGATGATTGAAATGCAGTTTAACTCCATTGCCCAGCTCCAGCGGCTTCAGGAGATCGCCAGTTCCTGTGACGACGAGATCTTCCTGCACTCCTTGGACGACAGCGTCCGCGTGGATGCCAAGTCCTTCATCGGCCTGTTCACCCTAGACTTCACTCAGCCCGTCAAGGTGGTCACAGATTCCGACTATCTGGCCCGCAAGGTGGAGCATCTCAAGCATAAGATGGAGAAATAAAAACAGGCGTTGGCCGCTGGCCGACGCCTGTTTTGTTATGCAAAAGCATAGCAAAATTGGCCATGTGCCGCTTACAGCGGGACGGCCCATATGCGCAGAAACTTCATGCGCCTAAGCCTTTGCATAATTTCGTGGTGCGCCCTGTGCGCATAAAGTTTTATTTCCTGATCCAGTCCGGGTGCGTTCATGCCTCCCGGCGGCGCAGGAGCGCCCGGAGCGCACAGAGCGCCGCGGCCGCCGCCAGGGCCAGCCACAGGAGCAGGAGGACGTTCTCATTGAAGTACCAGTTCTCCGCCCATCGGGTGAAATCCGGCCGGAACCAGAAGCCGTGGAGCCGCTCCACCGTCCCGCCGCCCAGCCGCACCAGCCGGTCGATCACCGGGTTGACCAGGGGGAGGAACACGCAGGCCGCCCCCAGGCAGGCCGTCCCCTTCCACCAGCGGCTGATGGGGGCGTACCGGCAGATGAGCACCCAGGCCCAGGGCAGGGTCAGGCCGAAGAGAACCGCCGGCAGGGTAGGAATGGGGAACCAATCCGCGCCGTCATAGGCGCAGCTGACCCAGAGCAGGGCGCACAGCAGCAGGGTCTCCGTCCCCAGGTAGAGCACAGCCTTGTGCTCCCCCAGGGGGCGGGGCAGCTCCCGCAGGGCGCCGGGCAGGAAGGCCGCCCCCAGCCCCAGCAGCACCCCCGCCGAGGCCAGCAGGAACCAGTCTCCCCCGCTGAACAGGCAGGCGGCCAGCAGCAGCAGCTCCAGGGAGAGGGTGAAGCCCCCCAGCGTGATGACGCCCCGGTACTGCTTCACCAGGATGGGCAGGAGGGTGAGGCTGGCCCCCACCAGTTCCCCGGTGAGTACCAGCCAGAACCAGTCCAGGGTATGCCCCACCGCCAGATTGCAGATGAGGCAGATCAGGGCGGTGCCGCCGTAGAGGATGTACTGAATCCAGCGCAGGCGGCGCAGCAGGGACAGGTATTTTTTCGCCAGGGTCTCGGCGGTGCGGGCCTCTACGTCCTCGCTGGCGGTGAGCAGCTCGTGCTCCGACACCTGTAAAATGGCGCAGATATCCCGGATCAGGGTGATGTCCGGGTAGGACATACCCCTCTCCCACTTGCTGACCGCCGACTCGGTGACGAAGAGCCTGTCGGCGAATTCCCGCTGGGTGAGCCCCAGCTCCTTCCGGCGGCGGCAGATATACGCGCCGAAGGTCTTCTTGTTTTCCATGTTGAACCATCCTTTCGGCAGGGTGTGGTCTTGCAAGGCCGCTCTCACCATACGGCGAATGGCGGAAATTTGCAAGGCCCCAGCGGGATTTTCCCCCTCGACCGTTAGGAAAGTCCTGATTTTTCAAGGGGTTCCGGCCCTCCCGGCACGGCGGGCCGGATGTCCGTGCCGGGGGGCTAATCTCCCTCGGGCAGGGGCACCCGCCGGTGCTCCACCGGTCCCCAGGCGGGCAGGGGCAGGCCCTGCATGGCCCCGAACACCCGGCTCTTGAGGCCGGGATACTGCTTGTCCAGGGACTTGATCAGCTCCTTGACCTCCTGGCGCTTGGTATTGCCGTCCGCCGGGCAGGGGTTGAACACCACGGGCAGATGGTTGCGCTCGGCGGCGTTGCGGAGCATCCCCTCCCCACAGTAGAGCAGGGGGCGGATTTGGGTGATGCCGGTGCGGTCTAAATAGGTCACGGGCTGGAAGCAGGACAGCCGCCCCTCATAAAACAGGGAGAGGAAGAAGGTCTCCACCGCGTCGTCAAAGTGGTGGCCCAGGGCGATCTTGGTGATGCCGTGCTCCCTCAGGGCGTTGTGGAGGGCGCCCCGGCGCATCTTGGCGCACATGGAGCAGGGGTTCTTCTCCTTGCGCAGATCAAAGATGACGTGGTGGATTTCGCTGTGGAGCAGCGTGAAGGGCACGTCCAGCTCCCGGCACAGGGCCTCCACCCCGGTGAAGTCCATCCCCTCTCCCCCGTCCACATGGCCCATATCCAGGGTGTAGGCCTCCACGGTAAAGGGCTTGGGGTAGAACTCCCGCAGCCTGGCCAGGGCCACCAGCAGGGTCAGGGAGTCCTTGCCCCCGGATACCCCCACCGCCACCCGGTCCCCGGCCTGGATCATGTCGTAGTCCTCCACACAGCGGCGGACATAGCTCAAAATCTTGTTCATAGGCACCTCAAAAATTAAAAATCGAAACGGAGCATTCAAGAGTATTTGCGAGATTTCGCGCGTTTGAGCGAGCATTCTTATTTCTAAATTAAAATTTTCAAAAAACGTGTTGACACCTTGGAACCACCGTATTATAATACAAAACGCTCCGGTCGTCCAGATTGGGGTTCTTATTCTGTTGAGACATTTTTGATCATAGAACGCAAAATTGGAGGTTTCACCATGTCCACTTTTATGGCCAACAAGGGGAACATCGTCCGCAAGTGGTATATCCTCGATGCGGCGGGCAAGCCCCTGGGCAAGACTGCCGCCGCTGCGGCCACCCTGCTGCGCGGCAAGCACAAGCCTGAGTTCACCCCCCACGCCGACTGCGGCGACTTCGTCGTGATCGTCAACGCCGAGAAGGCTGTTCTGACCGGCAAGAAGCTGGAGCAGAAGTACTACCGCCGCCACTCCGGCTGGATCGGCGGCCTCAAGGAGACCAAG
>ENA-UEYL01002087-UEYL01002087.1-human-gut-metagenome-genome-assembly--contig:-NODE-2087-length-15494-cov-3.732308_pt1 | contig 15494 bp, 15 predicted proteins | sample MGYA00242941_ERZ507946 | MGnify/ENA primary metagenome ERZ507946 (study PRJEB26167, sample SAMN06115482) | human gut metagenome | host: Homo sapiens | place: China:Guizhou | collected 2015-03-11...
TTGTCGACACTTATTAACATTTTACAAATGTAGATTTTACTTGTTTTACAAAAGAAAAAACTTTATATTTGTAAAAAATTACGCTGATGAGGGAAAAATTGCTCGATTTGATGAAAAATGAAGGATTGAAACCAAGCCAGCTCGCCGAGCTGCTGGGAATCAATCCCGCCGGAATCTCCCATATTCTCGCCGGACGAAACAAACCGGGCTTCGATCTGCTGCAAAAGATTCTCCGGAGGTTTCCCCGGATCAACCCGGATTGGCTGCTGCTCGACTCGGATAAGATGTACCGCGACGAGCCGCCGGCCCAATCGTCAGCTCCGCAGCCGATGAGCCAGCCCGCGTCGCCCGGCGGCGACCTTTTCGGCCTTGCCTCCGATCGGCATCCGCTTGAAGAAAAACGGCAGCCGGAAACGGCGGAAAACGCAACCGGCGATCCGGCTCCGCAACAACGACTCCCGGCAGCATTGTTTACCGCCAATGTCAAACGGATCGTCGTCCTGTATGACGATCAGACCTTCGAAAGTTTTACGCCGACGACAATGCGTTAAAAAAATTCGTGCGGGATGCGGGAACGGAATACTCGATTCTCAGAGCGTAAAAAAAGCCGGGTAATATTCCAAGGAAACGGAACCGGACAAAGGGTTACGGCAAAACCACGGACAATCCCAGCAATCTCGACCACCGGCAACAAATTAGCAAGGCAGGTTTTTTAAACCTGCCTTAGTTACACATTGGCGCAAATATCCAATTTGGCCGCCTTAACTTGCACATTGGCGCAAACATCAACTTGCCGCCTTATTTATTCAACGGATTTTCTTCGGCCGCTTCGACGCCGCAATCGCAAAAATGGAATTCCGAACGCGCCTTGTCCGGGGAAAACAGGAAATAAACGCATACGGCCTCCGTGCACAACACTTCGTGCCGGTCATAGATGCGGACTTCGATCTCAACGATGTTGCGACGCTGCCGACGCACGGATGCCCGCAAAACGATGTGGTCATCAGTCGTGTGAATCGGCTTGTGATAGCGGACCTCCATCTTCGAAGTAACGCCGCTCGTCTGAAACTTCCGAAATACGACCCAGCTGCTGATCTCGTCGGCCAGCGTTGCCTGAATGCCTCCGTGCAGCGTATTCACCCAGCCTTGGTATTCGGGACGAGGATGCCAGACGCTCACGATTTCATCGCCGTTTTCGTAAAATTCCATCCGCAGTCCCTGCGGACTGTTCGGATCGCAGCCGTAGCAATGGTAACCGTCCATGCCGCGCCAAGGATTCGTTATCTTCTTCATAATATGCTATTCGATCGTTGCGGTGCGGACCGAATCTATTCCGTGATCTGAGAATCGCTTCCGAAATCGGCCCGGTATAACAAAGATAGCCATTTTCCCGCGAATCTCACCGTCTTCGGCAATGCAAATCCGGTTCATTTCATCCGGAATATTATTCAATCCCGACAACAAAGTCACAGGGAGGAATCAACCTCCTTGGCGCAATGTTTGGTGTAATATTACCATTATGTTAAATTATTGCAAATCGAGAGTCCATTTTATTCATAATCGAATCTTTATACACTATTACATCCCGATTATTCGGCAAATTGAGCATATAAGCGATATCCCGCAATCGGACGATATATAACTTCACCGAATTTTTGCTACTTTTGCAATATCAAATCCGGAACAAATGGCTGAAAATGACAGCTGTATAAAACGCTCGGCAATTATCCTGACGGCTTTCGGGCTGTTCTTCGTGACGTGGTATTTCAACCTCGGCGTTCGGCTATTTGCAAATTTCATATCTACCTGCAAATCAATTCACTACATATTTAATTACCTGATTGCGGGTATAATTCCGGCAGCGGCGCTTCTGTTGCTGCACCGACCCGATACCATATTATATAGGCTCGGACTGACGCACGGATTCGGCCGGGGATTGCTCTTCGGAGTGCTGAGTACGGTCCCCATGTTCGCCGGCTATGCGGTCATCGGCAGTTTCAACCGGGAAACGCCGCCGGATCACATGTTTACGTTCATAGTCGTCGCGGGATTCTTCGAGGAGCTGATTTTCAGAGGTTTCGTATTCGGAGAGCTGTTCCGGACAGCCCGTTGGGGATTTCTGCCGGCAGCGACGCTGACGGCCTTGGCATTCGGATCGCTGCATCTGTATCAGGGTGACGACCTGATTTCCGCATCGGCAGCTTTCGGCGTCACGGCTGCCGGAAGCATCTTTTTCAGTTGGATCTATGTGGAATCGGGAAACAATCTATGGAGCGTAATCTGGCTGCATACGCTGATGAACGCGCCGTGGATGCTGTTCAGCGTGAGCGGGAGCGGCGCAGTCGGCGGATTGCGGGCGAACGGCCTCCGCCTGTGCACGCTGCTGATCGCAATCGCATTAGTCGTCATATACAAGAAACGGAAGGGACTACCCTACCATATTTCAGGAAAAACACTGATAATCAACAGACAATATGTATAAAAAATTCGTTTTCATATTTATTGCAGCGCTAACGGGCGCTTGCACGTCCCGCCAACAGGCGGACGAAAAGACATTGTATGTCTCGATCCTCCCGCTCCGCAGTCTCGTGGAGGAAATCGTGGGCGACGATTTCAAGATCGAAGTGCTGGTACCTCCCGGCGCAAGTCCCGAAACGTTCGAACCGACGCCCCGGCAGTTCATCGGGCTGAACCGGGCGGAGATGATCTTCAACGTCGGACTCATCGACTTCGAAACCACGCTGTTATCCAAGATCGAGGAGCGCGGCAAGGTCGTGAATCTCAGTCAGGGCATAGAACTGATCGCCGGCAGTTGTTCGCACGCGCACACGCCTGCGAAACAGGCCGCATCCGGCGGAGACGGCACCTCCTGCGCCGAACCCCACAACCATAGCCACGCTCACGGCGTCGATCCCCACGTATGGACATCGCCCCGCGCATTGCAGAAAATGGCCCAGAACGCTTATGCGGCGATTCGCCGCGCCTATCCCGATTCGGCGAAATACGAAACGAACTACAAGCGGCTGCAGGCCGATTTACGGGCGCTGGACGCCCGCACCGGCGAGAAGATCGCGCAGAGCGGCATCGAATACTTCATCATCTACCACCCCGCCCTCACCTATTACGCAAGGGATTACGGCATCCGGCAGGTGGCGATCGAAGCCGACGGCAAGGAACCTTCGGCCAAACGGCTGACGCAGGTCATCCGGCAGGCCCGTGAGGACGGCGTGCGGCGCATCCTCTATCAGAATCAGTTCCCGGCATCGTCCGTGGAGATCATCGCACGCGACATCGACGCTGAATATGTCGAAGTAGACCCGCTGCGCGAAGACGCGATCGCCAATATCGATGCGATAACCGACATAATCACACGGCGATGAATCTGGTAACGCTACGCGACGTCGGCGTCGCATACGACGGCTACGAAGCCCTGCAGCACGTCGATCTGGAGATTGCGGACAACGACTTTCTGGGTGTCATCGGCCCGAACGGCGGCGGCAAGACGACCCTTGTGAAGGCGATTCTGGGCACGGTGCCCCATACCGGAGAGGTGCGGCTCGCACCCGAACTGTTCCGGGACAAGGAGCGGCTGATCGGCTACATGCCCCAGCTATCGGATTTCGACCGCACGTTCCCCATCTCGGTACTCGAAGTGGTATTGTCGGGTTTGCAGGGGCACAAGGGAATTTTCAGCCGCTATACGAAAGCAGACCGCGCGAAGGCGCTCGATCTGCTGGAAACGGCGGGCGTGGCCGATACGGCCCGCAACCCTATCGGCGAAGTTTCGGGCGGTCAGATGCAGCGGGCGCTGCTGTGCAGGGCCGTCATTTCCGATCCCAAGCTGCTGATTCTGGACGAGCCGGCCAACTTCGTGGACAACAAATTCGAAAACGAACTCTACCGCACGCTGCACGAACTGAACCGCCGCATGGCGATCGTCATGGTGTCGCACGACATCGGCACCATCTCAAGCGTCGTGAAGGAGATCGTCTGCGTGAACCGCCGCGTACACCGCCACCGCTCGAACATCATCACCGAAGAGCAGCTGCGCAACTATGACTGCCCCATTCAGCTCGTGTCGCACGGGCACATTCCCCACACGGTGCTGGAGCATCATCCGGGCGACTGCTGCTGCGACCACGAATAAAAAGTGCGTTCCCCGTCGGGGGAACGCGCTTAAATTATAGATCGGCATCCATCCGCGAGCGTTTATGCGCTCTCGGCCCGATACCGGAAATCGGACAACGGCTTATTTCTTCGCCTCGTTGATCTTGCTCAGCTTCTCGAAAAGCTTGTCATAAGCCTCCACCATCTCGACGCGCAGAGCGGCGAAATGCTTGCGGACAAGCGAACGGTTGTGCGGCTCGGCGGGATTATTGGCCTTCGTGAAGAGATCGTTGCGGACGGCAACGGCCTCCTGCATCACTTCGAAAACCTCTTTTTCCTTCGAGGGCTGGAAGCAGATCGCCATATCGCAGTCGAAAACCACCTCTTCCAGACGGTAGTCGATCTCCTTTTTCAGGTTCCTTAAATTTGCCATATCATTGTGCGTTTTAAAAATTTGCTCCGACAAAGGTACGAAAAGCTTTCGGATTATCAAACGTTTTATGCCCTACGCCGCTGAAATAATCCCCGCCGGCCCATGCAAAAAAAAAAGGATTCCGCATGCGGAATCCTTTTTTACCGTATTATTCGGCCTTACATCTTTTCCAACTCCCTGTAACTCTTTTTGGCGGCTTTTGCCTCCTCACGGGCTGTCTTGCGAGCGGCCCGCTCCTGCTCCCGGACGATTTTCCTCGCTTCGCGAAGCTCCTTTTTATAATCGACATCCGATCCGGGCATTTCGACGATGATGCCCGTTATCGACTCGTCGATCACCTCGCATCCGCAGGGTTCGCAGACGGGCTGCGGCGCGGGTTTGGGCCGGGGAATCATCGTGCGTTGCTCGACGACGCTGCCTTCGCCGTAATTGATCGTCAGTTCGACCCGGCGGAGCGGCGGAAGAATATTCTTTTTCATATAGTTCCAAGCCGAAGGCATCTTTTTGAGCGCCAGCTCCTTGGCGTCGGGCGACCGGCTGCCGTCGAGGATATCCAGCACGGACTGTTTGTCGGGCACCTCCGACTTGGCGACCAATGCGCGGCACATCTCCCAATCTTCGGCGACGGCATTGACCGTCACGTCGTACTTATTTGAAAAACCATACTTTCGATCGACGTAATTCTTGAAATCCTGCGCTCGGTTCCGGGCCAGCGTCTCGTTGAATTTCAGCGGACCGTCGGGCGACGAATATCCCGTGATCTCGACCGATTTGACCCTCATCAGCGTGTCTTTCATCAGGTTGCCGACGAAGTCGTCCAGATCGCCGAGCTCCCGCGAATTGCCGTCGAGCGTCGAGGAGAGTTTCGCCAGATTGATCTGGTAGCGGACCGAGTAGTCGGTGTCGCCGGGACGTTTGACGATGAACCTGCGGACGAGATAATCGCCGTCGGTGGTCTCCGACAGCATCACGGTATCGGCCGCAGGCACCGGCGCCGCGCTCCTGACTTGGGCCGTCGCTCCGGCAGCGGCACACAACGCAAGAGATAGAGCGAATGTTGTAAAGATTGTTTTCACGCAAATAATAGTGTTGGTTAATTCCTGCCGCACAACTCGCAAGATTCATACCACGGTTGAGCACTAAATATTTATGGCCGCAGCGGCATCGGAGCGACACTCCCCTCCCGCCGGGACGGGTACGGGCAGCCAAGTACAGCCGCCGGACGCCAACGGGGAAAACATGATGGCGACAAACCGGAAAGCGAGGCATGACGGCGGCAAGCGGAAGGGAGGAGAGCGGCAAGCAGGGAAAGCATGACAACGGTAAACCGGAAGTATAATGACGGGGAAGCAGAAAAGTTGAAAGCGGCAGGCCGAAGAGGGATGACGGCGGCAAGCAGAAGGGATGATGGCAACAAGCCGAAGGGAAGTGGGCGGCAAGTAGGGAAAGCATAACAACGGCGAACCGAAAAAGTTGAGCGCGGCAAACGGAAGCCATAATTAAAAAAGAGGAAGAACGATCCTCCTCTTTTTTATCATAGCCGAAGAAACAGACGGCCCAGATTTTTGCCTTTCATCCGGGAGACGCCGCGCTCAGACTCGGCGTCCGAAAGTGGCGGAAACCCGGCCGGATTCTGCCGCGGCAACGCCCCACCCTCTTCGTTCCGGTCCCGGCACAAAAGGCATTCCGCCCGGACGGTGCGGCAAATTACATCCGCGCCGGAGAATTACATCCGTTCCGGAACGTCGATACCGAGCAGTTTCATGCCGCTGCGGATGACGCGGGCGACCTGCTGAGCCAGCTGAAGACGCATTCTGCGGGTTTCGGCATTCTCCTCCTTGAGAATCGAATGGTCGTGGTAGTAACCGTTGAACTGCTTGGCCAGTTCGTACACATAGGCGCCGACGATCGAAGGCGCGAAGTTCTCGCCTGCGGCGGCAACGACCGACGGATATTCGGTCAGCGATTTCACGAGGGCGATCTCTTCGGGCAGGTAATCCGCCTGCGCCGCACCGGAGAAGTCAATGCCGGCTTCGGCGGCCTTGCGCAGCACCGAGCAGATACGCGCATGGGTATATTGGATGAACGGGCCGGTGTTGCCGTTGAAGTCGATCGACTCGCGCGGATCAAAAAGCATCGTCTTTTTCGGGTCCACCTTCAGGATGAAATACTTGAGCGCCCCCAATCCGACCATCGTGGAAACGGCGTCGGCCTCCTCTTCCGTACAGCCGTCGAGCTTGCCCAGCTCGTCCGACATCTCGCGGGCCGTGGATACCATGTCTGCGATCAGGTCGTCGGCATCGACCACCGTGCCTTCGCGCGACTTCATCTTGCCTTCGGGAAGCTCCACCATGCCGTAGGAAAGGTGCGTGATATGGTCGCTCCAGTCGGCATAGCCCAGTTTCTTGAGGATGAGCTTCAACACCTGAAAATGGTAGTTCTGCTCGTTGCCCACGACATAAATCATGTCGTCGAGCCTGTTCTCCTCGAAGCGGCGGTAAGCCGTGCCGAGGTCCTGCGTCATGTAGACCGAGGTGCCGTCACCGCGCAGGAGCAGTTTCTCGTCCAGTCCGTCGGCCGTGAGGTCGATCCAGACCGAATTGTCGTCGCGGCGGTAGAACACGCCCTTGCGGAGTCCCTCCTCGACGAGACTCTTGCCCAGCAGGTAGGTCTGCGACTCGTAATAGATTTTGTCGAAATCGACGCCCAGCGCCTTGTAGGTCACATCGAAACCTTCGTACACCCAGCCGTTCATCGTCTCCCAGAGCGAATAGACTTCGGGGTCCTTGGCCTCCCATTTGCGCAGCATCTCCTGCGCTTCGAGCATCACAGGGGCGTTTTTCTTGGCCTCCTCTTCGGTTTGGCCCTGCGCCGTCAGTTCCTTGATCTGGGCCTTGTAATGCTTGTCGAACTCGACGTAGTATTTGCCGACGAGGTGGTCGCCCTTCATGCCCGACGAAGCGGGTGTCTCGCCGTTGCCGTAAAGCTTCCAAGCCAGCATCGACTTGCAGATATGGATGCCGCGGTCGTTCACCAGATTGGCCTTGATGACGTTATGGCCGTTGGCCCTGAGTATCTGCGCCACGGAGTAACCCAGCAGGTTGTTGCGGATATGGCCCAGATGCAGGGGTTTGTTGGTGTTGGGCGACGAGTATTCGATCATCACCGTACGCCCCGTGTCGGGAGCCTGCCCGAAGTTCGCGTCGGCGGCGATCTGCGCAAAACGGGCGGCCCAGAACGCGCAGTCGAGGGTCAGGTTCAGGAAACCCTTGATGACGTTGAACGACTTGACTTCCGGCACGTTGGCCGTCATATATTCGCCTATCTCGGTCGCGGTGGCTTCGGGCGACTTGCGGCTTCGTCGCAGCAACGGAAACGTCACGAGGGTGTAATCGCCCTCGAACTCCCTGCGGGTCTTCTGAATCTGCAGTTGTTCGCCGTCGAGCGGACCGTAAAGCGCCTCCACCGACCGGCGGACCGCATCCGAAATAAAGTTTTCAATATTCATAACACAAAAGATTTGCCTGCAAATTTAGCGTTTTTCGGCTAATAACCAATCCCGCAAAGCCATAATTCTCACAAATTGCGGCCGCGGCGCCCCCGAAATTCCAAACAATGCTTATCTTTGCCGCTACATTACACGCTTTTCATGGAAATCATCATCATTATCCTGCTGATCCTGCTCAACGGGCTTTTCGCAATGTCGGAAATCGCGCTGATCTCGGCGCGCCGCTCGAACCTGACGGCACGCGCCAAGCAGGGCAACAAGGCGGCCGCCAAAGCCCTCCAGCTGGCTCAGGACCCGGACAGATTCCTTTCCACGATTCAGATAGGCATCACCCTGATCGGCATCCTGACGGGTATCTATTCGGGCGAAGCGCTGGCCGGCCGCTTCGGCGCGATGCTCGCATCGCTGGGCATGCCGCTCCGCACGGCCGTTCCGGTCGCCCAGATACTTATCGTCATCGTCGTAACCTACCTCACGATCGTCTTCGGCGAGCTGGTGCCCAAGCGCATCGGCATGAAAAGCGCCGAACGGGTCGCCATACTCGTCGCACGGCCGATGCAGGTGCTCGCCAAGGTGACGTCGCCCTTCGTATGGCTGCTTTCGCGCAGCATCGAGCTTATCACCCGCCTGCTCGGAATACGGGATACGGAGAGCAAGGTCACCGAGGAGGAGATCAAGTCGATCATTCAGGAGGGAACCGAAGACGGAGAGGTGCAGATCGTCGAACAGCAGATCGTCGGCCGCGTATTCTCGCTCGGCGACCGCAAGGTGGGTTCGATCATGACGCACCGCAGCGAAATCGCATGGATAGACCCCGCCATGACGCCCGCAGAGATCCGCGAGCTGGTCGGCAGGGAACCCCACACCCTCTACCCCGCCGCCCGCAGCAACCTCGACCGGCTGGCCGGCGTGATATACCTCAAGGACCTCTTCACGCACATCGGCGAGGAGGATTTCGACGTCGCATCCATACTGCGTCCGGCAAAATTCTTCCACGAGGAGACCCAAGTGTACACCGCGCTGGAACAACTCCGCAGCGAACAGGTCGGCTACGGCATCGTCTGCGACGAATTCGGCGTGACGCAGGGCATCGTCACCCTGCACGACATCTTCGAAGCGCTGGTAGGCTCGATTCCCGAAGAGCGGGAGGAGCCGGACATCGTTCACCGGGAGGACGGCAGCTGCCTGATCGACGGGCAGTGCCCGTTTTACGATTTTCTGGTCTGCTACGGGCTGGAGGACGTCTACCCGAACAACCTCTACAACACCCTCAGCGGCCTGATCCTCGACGAGCTGGGGCATATTCCGCAGACGGGCGAGAAACTGAGGTGGAACACCTTCACGTTCGAGATCGTCGACATGGACGGCGCCCGCATAGACAAGATCCTCGCCTGCGAGACATCGGAAAAAACGAACCAGAACCCATGAAAATAGCTGATATAGAACTCGGCGAAAAGCCCCTGCTGCTGGCGCCGATGGAAGACGTGACCGACCCTTCGTTCCGCTACATGTGCAAGCGGTTCGGGGCCGACGTGGTCTATACGGAATTCATTTCGTCGGACGGGCTGATCCGCGACGCGGCCAAGTCGCTCAAAAAACTCGAAATCGACGCGGCGGAGCGTCCCGTGGGCATCCAGCTTTACGGCCACCTGATCGAACCGATGGTCGAAGCGGCCCGCATGGCCGAAGCCGCCGGTCCCGATATCATCGACATCAACTTCGGCTGTCCGATGAAGAAGATCGCCGGACGCGGCGCCGGATCGGGCATGATGCGCGACGTGCCGCTGATGGTCGAGATGACGCGCCGTATCGTCGCCGCGGTCGACCACACCCCCGTGACGGTCAAAACCCGTCTGGGCTGGGACGACGAAAGCAAGAATATCGAAGAGATCGCCCTGCGGTTACAAGACGTGGGGATTGCGGCCCTCACGATTCACGGCCGCACCCGCGCCCAGATCTATCGTGGCGAAGCCGACTGGACGCTGATCGGCAAGGTAAAGAACAACCCTGCGATCCGCATCCCGATCATCGGCAACGGCGACGTGGATTCGGGACCGAAGGCTGCCGCAATGTTCGACCGTTACGGCGTCGACGGCGTGATGATCGGCCGCGCCACCTACGGCCGGCCGTGGATCTTCCGCGAAGTCAGACACTATCTGGAAACGGGCGAAATACTCCCCCAGCCGACGGTCGTCGAACGGGTGGAGATCGCCAAGCGCCATCTGCGCAAATCGGTGGAGATCAAAGGAGAATACGTCGGTGTATTGGAAATGCGCCGCCACCTGTCGAACTACTTCAAGGGGCTGCCCGATTTCAAGCAGACACGGCTCAAGCTGGTCACGCTGACCGATATCCCCGCACTGATGGCCGCGCTCGACTCGATCGCCGAACGCTGGGGCGATTTCGACACCTCGCAGGTCGTGCCCGCGCCCTTGTCGCACGAGCTGTAACGCCCTCCGAAAACGCCTATCCCTCGCGGAACAACTTCCAACGTCCCTCCGCCGACCGCAAGAGTCGTGCGGCGGGCTGTTTTTCACCGGCGAACGGCTCTACGTCGACCTGCGTCCCTTTGCGGCTCCACCTCCCCACGATCCGGCCGTTGTGCAGCACCACCGGCCGAAACGTGCCGTAAGCATTGAATGCCCGCTCCCGATATGCGTGCGCCAGCACGTCCGTGCGATCCTTGTACCCGATCAGGTATTCGTCGAACGCCGGCAGCAGATGCGCCTGCACAGGTGCCGCTTCACAAGCCGCACAAGTCTCGTGCAGCAGATACTCCCGCCCGTCGAACGACTCTCGCAGCAGTTCCGTTCCCAGCGCCCCGATGCCGCGGCGCGCCTCGCCGACCGTCAGCCCCGACCACCAGACGAAATCTTCAAACGTCGCAGGGGCATGGCTGCGGAAATAACGGCGCGCCAGCAACGCCAACGCCTCCTCTTCCGGCAGATCGGCCGCTTGCGGCGCTCGTTCGGCCAGCAGTGCATAGGTGGGCTTTTCCGCTCGATCGGCACCGCTGCAAACCACGCCGTCCGTTTCGGCGCGCATCATCAGACGATTCAGGCGCGGCGCATCGACCGCCATTCCCGCACGCCCCAGTTCATCGGCGATCTGCTGACGGGTCAGGCAGTTTCCGCCTTCGAGCAGCCGCTCCAGCAGCCGGTTGCAACGCAGGTAATCGGCCTCGTCCAACCCGCAGCCGTTGCCGTTGGCGAACGAAGCGTTGGCGGCACGAATCCGTCGCGCCGACAGGCGCAGCATCCACCGCACATCCTCCGCCGCGATAAAGTGCCACGTAGGACGCATGATGTGCATACGCAGGATACGGCCGTCGCGCAACGCTTCTTCCACGCCCGCCGCAGCAGGCGTCCGCAGCCGCAGCGCGACGGCCCACTTCGCCGAGCCGTACTCCTGCGCCTGCACCATGCCCATCCAGCGGATCAGTTCGGCCGGATCGTCGAATTGCGGCACGACGAGCTGCTGCGCACGCAGGCGGATATCGATCAGACGGCTCATCGGCGCAGAGCTACTTATCGACCGAAAACTTATAGATGCAATGGCTGCGGTAGGTTTCGCCCGGGCGAAGCACCGTCGAAGGCCACTGCTCTTTGTTGGGTGAATCGGGATAGTGCTGCGTTTCGAGACAGACGGCCGTGCGGCGTGCATAGGAAATGCCGTGCTTCCCGCTGACCGTACCGTCGAGGAAGTTGCCGACGTAGACCTGAATGCCCGGTTCGTCGGTGAAAACCTCCAGCGCGATGCCCGTCACGGGCGAGACGAGCCGTGCCGCAGGACGCGACAGATCGCCCGCCGCGCTCAGCACCCAGTTGTGGTCGTAACCGTGTCCGTTGCGCAGCTGTTCATTATCGGAATCGATCTCGGCGCCGATCGCCTTCGGCCGCCGGAAATCGAAGGGCGTGCCTCCGACCGAATCGATCCGGCCGAGCGTCATGAAGGTCGAATCGACCGGCGTATAGCCGTCGGCGGCAATCGCCAGCAGATTGTCGAGAATCGGATGCGTCGGATCGCCCGAGAGATTGAAATAGGAATGGTTCGTCAGATTGACGACCGTCGGTCGGTCGGCGGTCGCCTCATAGGCGATGTCGACGGCATTGTCGTCCGTCAGCCGGTAGACGACCTTCGCCGTCACGGCACCAGGAAATCCGGCATCGCCGTGGGGCGAATGCAGCGTCAGGCTGAGCGACTGCCCATCGAGCTGCTGCGCCTCGTAGATACGGTACTGCCACCCGTCGGGCCCGCCATGCAGGCAGTGGCCGTAGTTGTTCACGGGCAGGCGCACCGTATCGCCGTCGAGGACGAACCGCCCGCGGTCGATGCGGTTGGCATACCGCCCGATCGTCGCGCCGAAATCCGACGGGACGTTGCGGTAATCGTCGATATTGTCGAAGCCGAGCACCACGTCGCGCAGCGTCCCCGTGCGGTCGGGCACCATGACCGACACGATCCGACCGCCGAAATCGGTGATGCACACCTCCATTCCCGCCGCATTGGTCAAGGTATAGAGGTCGGTCGGCCGGCCGTTCACCTCGGAATGGAACCGTTCGCGTTCCAGCCCCGACAAGGTTTTACTGCCCGCAGCATCGCCGCAGGCCGGAATCACGGCCGCAGCGCCGCAGGCTGCCAGCCAGCAAAGTAACGTTTTCTTCATATTGAGGTTCTTAGATCGGATAAAGGTAGTAAAAAAATGCGGTTATACGCAAGCGCCCCTCTCTGAATCGCGGGCAGTTTGCCGCCGGCGGCGCGACAGGCACGAGCAGATGCAGTCCGCCGCATGGGGCGGGGCGAACTGCCGGCAGCGCCGAGCGCTGTCGAGCGAAGCGCTTCGGAAACCGAGTTCGGAGGCCCGCCAACCCTTCACCGCATACAAAAAAGAGGGCCGAGATGCCCTCTTTTGCGCCGGTGTTCCGTGCACCGTCACTTCAGTACCCGCTCGATGTAGGAGGTGTAGTCTTTCACCTCGGGCTGGTAGTCGTCGTGCTCGAACAGAGGCGACGAGATCAGAAAGTCGGCCGACGAGCGGTTGATGGCCGTCGGAACGTTGTAGAGCGTCGCAATGCGCAATAGCGCCTTCACATCCACGTCGTGGGGCTGCGCCGACATCGGGTCCCAAAAAAAGATCAGGGCGCTGATCTCGCCGTCGGCAATCATCGAACCGAGCTGCTGGTCGCCGCCCAGCGGACCGGATTTGAGCAGCGTGATATCGAAATGCGCAATCTCCTCATCGCCGCCCCGCTCCATCAGCGTCCGCGTCACCATCTTGCCCGTCGTACCGGTACAAACCAGATGATGCCGGAGCAAAATCTCCCAATTCCAGTCGACCCACTCCGCCAGGTCGCGTTTCATGTTGTCGTGAGCCACCAATGCAACTTTTTTCTTCTCTTTCATCGTCATACGTTTTACGGCCCTGAAGGCCTTCTCTTTCCCAACAAAAATAATACAAAAAACGGATCGGCAAACCGGGTCCGTGCAGATTTCACATATTGATAACAAAAAAAGCGCCCGCCTTGCGGCGGGCGGTGGAACAGGCTGCGGACGGAGGGCTATTCCTCTTCCGTCTCGGGCAGTTTGAACTCGGTGAAACCCGCACCGAGCAGGATGTTGTACCACATGAAGACCTTCTTCATATCCGACACGTGCACCCGATCGCGGTCGTAATCGGGCAGCACCTCCGCGAAATAGGCCTTCAGTTTCTCGGGCGTCTCCTTGTGGCCGATCGCCTCTTTACCGCCCGTATGGGCATAGATATTGGTAAATACCTCGGCCAGCGGCAGATCGTCGCCTTCGGTGAAGATCGAGATCTCCGTCAGGGCGCTCACCTTCGACGAAGCCGAAGCGTTCATCCGCTTCCCGTCGAGCAGCGACTCGACGATCACGCCGTTCGTGGACTGCGCCACATACTTATACAATCCGGGCTGTCCCGTTATTGCCAGAATCTCTTTCAATTCCATACTTCTTCAAGAATTAAATTTGCACAAAATAGTAAAATCCCAATACTCTTTCTCGATGGACGGCGGCACGAACGTGCATCCGTCTATTTTTCCGAACCTTTCTCGCCGGAACCACCGGATTCACCCGACTCATCGGGATTGGGATCGGGTTCGATCGGGCCGGGCACGATATACTCCTCCCATTCGGATGTAACGTATGAGAAATGCTGCGTTATCACTTCGATCACGAAATGTACCTTCCGCCCCGTAAGCCCCGTAGCGGGGATCTTCGCCGTAAAATCATAGGTCTCGCCCGCGATCGACGAGTGTACGAACGCCGTGCTCTTGTAGCTCTCCTCCGCAAAGCTCCACTCCGCATCGAGCTTTGCGACCTGATAGGTCACGCACGCCTGAAACGGACAGTGCTCGTTGCGGATCTTGGCCGTAACCGTCACTTCATCACTCTTTGTCGGGTTTTTCGGCAGATAATTCACTGCCGTAATTTCAGGGACCGAACACGACTCGTCCTTATCATCCAGACACGACGGCAGCATCGCAACTCCTGCGAACAACGCCGCCCATATCATCAGTTTCTTCATCGTTTCTTTCTACATTTATTTATCGAGATGAACATCCAGCTGCGGGAAGGGAAAGTGCAGCCCCTGCTGCGGCAGCTCGTTGTAGAACCGTTCGTTCATATCGAAAAAGAGGTTCCAGTAATCGCCGTTGAGCACCCACACCCGCGCCACTATGACGATCGCGCTGTCACCCAGTTCCGACAGTGCCACGAAAGGATCGGCCGGAGCATCCGGCGTATGGAGCACCCGTGCGTCGGCCTCCAGCATGGCAAGCATCGTACGCTTGGCCACAGCGACGTCGTCGCCGTAGGCGAGCGATATTTTCCAATCGACGCGACGCATCGTCTCCGCCGAATAGTTGTTGACGATGGCGTTCGAGATCGAAGAGTTGGGAATGTAGATCCGTTTGTTGTCGGTCGTGGTGACCACCGTCGAGAACAACCGGATCTCCTTGACCGTACCGGCCTGCCCCTGCGCCTCGATGTAGTCGCCGATGCGGTAGGGGTGCATGAACATAACCATCACGCCGCCGGCGAAATTCTGCAACGTCCCGCTCAACGCCATACCGATACCGAAGCCCGACGCTGCGATCAGCGCGACGAACGACGTGGTATTGAAGCCCAGCAGCTGAATGATAACCAGCACCAGAATGGTATACCCCACGCCTTTGAACAGGCTGCGCATGAATGAACGCAGCGACTTGTCCACCCGCCGGCGGTCGAACGACGCATCCATCAGGCGCACCACTCGTTTGATAATCCAGCGTCCGACGATATAGATCAGGATCGCCACGACGATCTTCAGCCCTACCCAAATCAGGTCTCCCATAAGATCCCTGATAAAGGTCTCCGCGTCGAGCGAAGTGAACTTCTCGATCATCTGTTTCCATTGCTCCTTCTGCACGCTGTCGGGCAGAATCAGAT
>ENA-UEYL01002106-UEYL01002106.1-human-gut-metagenome-genome-assembly--contig:-NODE-2106-length-15400-cov-6.123801_pt1 | contig 15400 bp, 9 predicted proteins | sample MGYA00242941_ERZ507946 | MGnify/ENA primary metagenome ERZ507946 (study PRJEB26167, sample SAMN06115482) | human gut metagenome | host: Homo sapiens | place: China:Guizhou | collected 2015-03-11...
ACATAGCACTTCTCATGCCGGTAAGTCGGCAAGGAAACCTTGCAAATATTTTCCATTGCCCCATCTGTGGCACAATGAATAAGCAAAGTCAGTACTAAAAGTAGTCCGAATTTTAAGCTTTGTTTCATCTTTCTCTTTTAACGGCTGCAAATATAGGACTTATATTTATACTTTTTGCAAAGTCGGGGTGGCAAAAAAGGTTTTTTTAGCACTCGACTTGATTTATATCAACTCTTTACTTAGTTTTTCTTCCAAAAGTCAGAAGTAAAGAGCAATAGCACTGTAAATAATTCCAAACGTCCTAAAAGCATCAGGAAAGAAAGCAGCCATTTGGCAAGAACCGGTAGTTCGCTCCATGAAAAAGCAGGGCCGCAGGTACCAAGTCCCGGCCCCATATTACCCATGCTTGAAATAACTGTTCCCACCGATTCCAGGAAACCTACTCCAAGTCCCATCATGACAAGTATGCTGATGAGGGCAATCACCGCATACAAAAAGGTGAAAGCCAACACTGTGGACTGGATGGAAGGGGAGATAACCTGCTTGTTTACCCGTACCGGAAGCACGGCATTGGGGTGCAGGATATGTTTGAATTCATTTTTCACTACCTTGAACAGGATAACCATGCGGATACACTTGATACCGCCAGTAGTACTGCCGGCACAAGCTCCGATAATCATTACGATAATAAGGCATCCCCAAAGGATGGAAGGCCAAAGCATATAGTCGGCTGTGGCGAATCCGGTGGAAGTCTGCAACGAAATCACCTGGAAGAGTGATTTGCGGAATGCTTCTTCTATACCCATTGAAGAAGTAAAGTGGAGCCAGGCAGCAATAAATATCGTGAAGAAGGAAACGCAAATAAAATAGAACTTCAGTTCCGCGTCGTGGATAAACTTCTTTATCTTACCGTTAAACATTAACAGCAACAGCGTGAAGTTGATACCTGACAGAAACATGAAGATAGAGATAACATAATCTATATAAGGGGAGTGGTAATACTCAATACTAGCCTGTTTGGTTGAGAAGCCGCCGGTACTGGTCGTTGTGAACGCGTGACATATACTGTCGAATATCCCCATGCCACCGAATACTAACAGTACAATCAATGTTCCCGTCATTCCGGCATAAATACCCCAAATCCATTTGGCGGTAATGCCGATGCGGGGGTGTACTTTGTCGTGAGTAGGGCCACTGGCTTCTGCGGCAAATACCTGGATACCGCCCACACCGAAGATAGGCAGGACAGCAATGGTAAAGAACACAATACCCAAACCGCCTATCCATTGCGTCATGGCACGCCAAAAGAGTATTCCGTGCGGCATTGATTCGATATTGTTCAGGATAGTGGCGCCCGTACTACTGAAACCGGACATGGTTTCAAAGAACGCGTCGGTGACACTTGGGATATATCCCCCTATATAATAAGGTAGCATTCCAAAAAAAGAGAATGCGACCCACGCTGCGCTGACAATGACATATCCGTCACGGCGGTTGAGTGATTTCACCGCACCTTTGCCGATGGCAAGCAATATAAAACCGATACTGGCTGTGATAGCTGATGAAATCAGGAAGCTTTGCAAATCATCCTCTTTGTAGAAAAGAGAGACAACGCTGCAACATAGCAACATAACTGTCTCTATGAGCAGCAGAAAGCCCAAAATCCGGAATATCATCTTTGAATTAATCATAAATAATACCTGATACTTAATACCTAATTAAAGAATTTCTCGATTTTCTTAATCATCATACTCAAGCAGAACACCACTACATGGTCACCCGGCTGAATCAGCGTATCACCGGTTACCAGTATTCCTTCTCCGTTGCGAATCATACCGCCGATGGTAGTCCCTTTCGGGAGTCCCAGGTCTTTGATCAGATGTTTGGTTATTTTTGCTCCGGCAGGTACAGTAAACTCTGCAACATCCGCATTGGCAAATGTAAGACATTTCACATTGGAAACGTCAGCATCCAGCATCATTTGATAAATATGGCTGGCGGCAATCATCTTCTTGTTGATAACAGTACCGATGTCAAGGCTTTCCGCCATGCCGATATAGTCGATATTCTCCACTTCCGCCACTGTCTTGTCCACGCCCATGCGTTTGGCGGCAAGACAAGCCAGGATATTCGTTTCGGAATTTCCGGTCAGGGCAACGAAGGCTTCGGTATTCTTCAATCCTTCTTCGATAAGAAGATCCATGTCGCGGCCGTCGCCGTTGATAATCATTGTTTTGTCATCCAATAATTCTGTCAACCGGTTACAGCGGTTGATGTCGTTGTCTACGATTTTCACCTGCATATAGTCAGGTACGTATTGAGCGGTACGGACGGCGATGCGGCTTCCGCCCATAATCATCACGTTGCGCACGTCGGCATAATCTTCCTTGCCGGCAATCTTACGTATATAAGGAATATATTTACGGGTGGTAGTGAAGTAAACAATGTCATGTAGTTTTATCACATCGTCTCCACGCGGGATAATCGTTTCCGTACCGCGTTTGATGGCTACTACGTGATAAGGGATGTCCGGTGCGCCCAGTTCATAAAGCGGGATATTCAGAATCTCCGCCTTTTCGCGCATCTTCGTACCAATCAGTACGAGAGCGCCGCCGCAGAATTCCCACCATTGGCGTACCCAGCTCATGCGCATGGAAGATACGATTTCTTTGGCAGCCAGCATTTCCGGATAAATCAGGGAGTCCACTCCCAACTTTTGGAAGAACTCTTTATTTTTGGGCAGAAGATATTCATAGTTGTCGATACGTGCCACCGTCTTTTTGGCTCCGAGGTTGGTAGCCAGCATACAGGCGGTCATGTTACGGCTTTCGTCCGGGGTGACTGCGATAAACAAGTCGGCTTCTTTGACACCTACCTCTTTTAAACCGGAGATAGAAGAAGGAGAGGCGGCAACTGTCAGCAAGTCGAAGTTGGCGCTAAGGGCACTCAGTTTCTCCTCGTCGTCATCCATCAGGATAATATCTTGCTTTTCGCGCGATAACAGTTTGGCCAAATGGGTGCCTACGTTGCCGGCACCGGCAATAATAATCTTCATGTCAATTGATAAATTCTTTTATTTTAGTCAGAATACCTTCCTCGTCCATGCCGCAGACATGATAAAGCTCATTCACCGCACCATGTTCCACAAATATATTGGGGATGCCGATACGCTTCACGGTCGGCTTGTATTCATTGTCCGCCATAAATTCAAGGACAGCGCTCCCCATACCCCCTCTGACGATGCCATCTTCAATGGTAAGGATACGCTCGAACTTGCGGCCGACTTCGTGCAGCAACTCTTCATCCAGCGGTTTCAAGAAACGCAAATCATAATGGGCGATGGATTTGCCAAGCCCGGCTTCCGCCTTGGTAATGACACGTGAGGCTGTATTCCCTATCGGGCCGATTGTAATCACCGCAAGGTCTTCTCCATCCTTCAACTTCCTTCCTTTCCCTACCGGAATTTCTTCCAGCGGACATTGCCAGTCTACCAGCACTCCACGTCCCCGCGGATAACGGATTACGAACGGACCTTTGTCCGGCAACTGTGCCGTGTACATCAATCGACGTAACTCGTGTTCATCCATTGGCGAAGAAATAGTCAGATTGGGTATCGGACGCAGGCAAGCCATATCGAATGCTCCGTGGTGTGTAGGGCCATCCTCGCCAACCAGTCCGGCACGGTCGAGGCATAATACCACAGGAAGATTCTGTATCGCTACGTCATGGATGATATTATCATGCGCCCGCTGCAAGAAAGAAGAATAAATATTACAGAACGGTATCAACCCGTCCTTTGCCATACCACCGGAGAAAGTAACGGCATGCCCTTCGGCAATACCGACATCAAATGCCCGTTTCGGCATTTTCTCCATCAGTATATTCATCGAACAGCCACTGGGCATGGCAGGAGTCACACCGACAATCTTCGGATTGGCTTCAGCCAACTCTACCAATGTATTTCCGAATACATCCTGGAAAAGCGGTGGCATTCCTTCCGTGTTGACAATGAAACGTTCACCGGTGACGGGGTCGAACTTGCCCGGAGCATGCCATTCGGTGGCATGTTCTTCCGCCGGAGCGAACCCTTTTCCCTTTATAGTGTGCAAATGCAGGATTTTGGGTCCCTGCAAATCTTTGATATCATGCAGTACGCGGGCGAGATTCCTTACATCGTGTCCGTCTATCGGACCGAAATAACGGATATTCATTCCCTCGAAAATATTCTGTTGCTGTGCAGCCATCGACTTCAGGCTGTTTCCGAAACGTATCAGCGCCTTGCGGCGTTCCTCATTCAGGATACCGAGTTTGAACAATACGCGCGACATTCTGAAACGTAACTGGTTGTAACGGTTGGAAGTCGTCAGGTTGAAAAGATACTGCTTCATGCCGCCGACACTACGGTCGATGGCCATATCATTATCATTCAGGATGATAAGCAGGTTGTTCGGGGTGGCAGACGCATTGTTCAGTCCTTCGAAAGCCAGTCCGCCACTCATGGAACCATCACCGATGATGGCTACCACATGACGCTTGGAATCTCCTTTTTGCGCAGCGGCAACAGCCATGCCGAGAGCGGCGGAGATAGAGTTGGAAGCGTGTCCGCATGTGAAAGTGTCATATTCGCTCTCTTCCGGTGACGGGAAAGGGCGGATTCCACCAAACTTCCGGTTGGTGGAAAAAGCTTCACGGCGTCCTGTCAGAATTTTATGGCCGTAAGCCTGATGTCCCACATCCCACACAATACGGTCATAAGGTGTATTGTAGATGTAGTGCAGGGCTACAGTCAGTTCCACTGTCCCAAGACTGGCGGCAAAATGTCCCGGATTGCAGCAGAGCTCTTTAATAATGTCCTGCCTTAGTTCATCGCATACTTCCGGCAGTTGCTCTACGGTTAGTTTTCGCAGGTCTTCGGGGTAATTAATGGATTTTAGCAAGTTATATATCGGTTCACTATTCATGATTCTAGGAAATTTAGTGCAAAAGTACGAAAAGAAAGTATACTTTTGCATACGAAATGTAATAAAGTGATGGAAAATCATATGAACTTTCAAACATCTGTGGAATTGCCCGCCGGACTTCCGGCAATCCGACATACAGACCATATACTTTTGATAGGGTCTTGTTTCGCCGAAAATATAGGTGCCTTGCTTGCAGATGCCAAATTCCGGTTGGAGCTGAATCCTTTCGGTATTCTTTATAATCCTTTATCTATCTCATCTGCTTTGCGGGAGATTGCAACGAAAAAAGAATACACGGAGAAAGACCTGTTTGCTTATCGGGGGCTATGGCATAGCCCCATGCATCATGGCTTCTTTTCCGCATCCACTCAGGAAGAAACCTTGCAGCATATCAACGTGCGACTTCAACAAGCCCGTAAGGCTATGCAACAACTTGATTGGCTGATGCTGACTTTCGGTACGGCTTACGTCTATGAACAAAAAGAAACGGGAAAGGTTGTTGCCAATTGTCATAAACTGCCCGAGAGCAACTTTAACCGCAGGCTTCTTCTTGTAGACGAAATAGTAGACGAATATACTTCGTTGATTACCAGCCTGGCAGCCCGTAATCCGAATCTGAAGTTCCTGTTCACCGTAAGTCCCATCCGCCACATTCGCGACGGGATGCACGCCAACCAGTTAAGCAAATCCACTTTATTACTTGCTATCGACCACTTGCAACAATTTTTCCCGCAACACGTCTTCTATTTCCCTTCCTATGAAATAGTCTTGGACGAATTACGTGATTACCGCTTTTATGCGGATGATATGTTGCATCCGTCTCCATTGGCAGTCCGTTACCTGTGGGAACGCTTCTCCGAAACCTTCTTTTCCGCTGACACAAAGCAGATTATGGCAGAGGTCGAAGATATCCGACGGGACTTGGCTCATAAGCCCTTTCATCCCGCTTCAGAAGCGTATCAACGCTTTTTAGGACAAATAGTGTTAAAAATAGAACGACTTATCGGAAAATACCCGTACTTAGATTTTCAAAAAGAAACAGAACTATGTCATATGCGATTGAATCCATAGCCAAAAGTATCGGTGCCCGCCGTGTGGGCGAATATGAAACGACTATTGATTGGCTGTTAACAGACAGCCGTTCCCTGAGTTTTCCAGAAGAAACTCTTTTTTTCGCTTTAGCTACCAAACGAAATAGTGGAGCACGCTATATTCCCGATTTATACGACCGGGGAGTGCGCAATTTTGTAGTCTCCGAAGAGGATTGGACTACCCTTGCCGGGCAGAGATATGAAGAAGCCAATTTCCTCATCGTCCCCAATCCCTTGAAAGCCTTGCAGAAACTGGCTGAAGTACACCGTGAGAATTTCAAGATACCCGTTATCGGCATTACCGGCAGTAACGGAAAAACCATTGTGAAAGAATGGTTGCACCAGTTGCTTAGTCCGGATCGCCGTATCGTCCGTTCTCCGCGCAGTTATAATTCTCAAATCGGCGTTCCGCTTTCTGTGTGGCAACTCGATGACGAAGCCGAACTGGGAATCTTCGAGGCCGGTATCTCCGAAATGGGAGAGATGGGAGCTTTGAAACGGATGATAAAGCCCACCATCGGTATTCTTACCAATATCGGCGGCGCTCATCAGGAAAACTTCTTCTCATTGCAGGAGAAGTGCATGGAAAAACTGACGCTTTTCAAAGACTGCGATGTCGTGATTTACAATGGCGATAATGAATTAATCAGCAACTGCGTGGCAAAGTCAATGCTGACAGCCCGTGAGATTGCCTGGAGTAAAAAGGATATCGAACGTCCGCTTCATATCAGCCGCATAACAAAGAAAGAAGACCACACCGTCATTTCCTACCGTTATCTGGATATGGATAATACTTTCTGTATTCCTTTTATTGACGATGCTTCCATCGAAAACGTCTTGAACTGCCTGGCAGCCTGTCTCTACCTGATGACTCCCGCCGACCAGATCACCGAACGGATGGCACGCCTCGAACCGATTGCCATGCGCCTGGAAGTAAAAGAAGGAAAGAACAACAGTGTCTTGATAAATGACAGCTATAATTCGGACTTGGCATCCCTGGATATAGCTCTTGACTTCCTTGTCCGCCGTTCTGAAAAGAAAGGGCTGAACCGGACGCTTATCCTGTCCGATATACTGGAAACCGGACAAAGCACAGCCACGCTCTACCGCCGTGTAGCCCAGTTGGTGCAAAGCCGGGGCATTAATAAACTGATTGGCGTAGGCCCGGAGATTTCCTCGTGTGCCGCCCGGTTTAGTGATGACATCGAACGCTATTTCTTCCCCAATACCGAAGCCCTTCTCGTGTCGGACATACTCAAATCCCTTCATTCGGAAGTCATTCTGATAAAAGGTTCGCGTGTGTTCAACTTCGACAGGGTATCCGAAGCCTTGGAATTGAAAGTGCATGAAACTATCCTGGAAGTAAATCTGCACGCCATGGTAGACAACCTGAACCACTACCGTTCCATGCTCCGCCATCCTGAAACGAAAATGATTTGTATGGTGAAAGCTTCTGCCTACGGAGCCGGTTCTTATGAGATAGCCAAGACCTTGCAGGAACATCATGTTGATTACCTTGCAGTAGCCGTTGCCGACGAAGGTTCCGAACTCCGCAAAGCAGGCATTACTTCCTCTATCATGATTATGGATCCGGAGCTTACGGCATTCAAAACCATGTTCGACTATAAACTGGAACCGGAAGTCTATAATTTCCATCTGCTCGACGCGCTTATCAAAGCCGCCAAAAAAGAAGGAATCACCAACTTCCCGATTCATATAAAACTGGATACGGGTATGCACCGTCTCGGCTTTGCCGTGGAAGATATACCCTTGCTTATCCGCCGCCTGAAGAACCAAAGCGCGGTTATTCCCCGTTCGGTATTCTCTCATTTCGTAGGAAGTGATTCTCCCCAGTTCGATGCCTTTACGCGCCAGCAGATAGAACTGTTTGAAAAGGGCTCGCAGGAGTTGCAGGCCGCTTTCCCGCATAAGATTCTGCGCCATATCTGCAATACGGCGGGAATCGAACGTTTCCCCGGCGCGCAGTTTGATATGGTACGGTTGGGAATCGGACTTTACGGAGTCAGCCCGATAGACAATTCGATTATTCATAATGTAAGTACCCTCAAGACAACGATACTCCAGATTCGCAATGTGCCCGAAGAAGATACGGTTGGGTATAGCCGGATGGGACATCTGGCACGTCCTTCACGCATAGCCGCCATTCCTATCGGTTATGCCGACGGGCTGAACCGCCATTTGGGACGGGGAAACGCCTACTGCCTGGTGAACGGAAAGAAAGCGCCTTATGTGGGCAATATCTGTATGGACGTCTGCATGATAGACGTTACCGACATCGACTGCCGTGAAGGCGACCAGGCGATTATTTTCGGTGACGACCTGCCGATAACGGTTCTCTCCGACAAGCTGGATACCATTCCTTATGAAGTTCTTACCAGTATATCGACACGGGTGAAACGGGTATATTATCAGGAATAAAACCGTGAGAGATAAATGAAAACTGAGAACCGACAAACGGATAATCAGTAAATAATAAAACGGTAGACAGTAAACGGTAAATGATGAATGAAAGTGAACTAACATAAATAATTCATTGTTTACCGTTTACAGTTTGCCGTTTTTCTTTATATTTGCACCAACTAATAAAAACCTCTTTATCAAATAAACGTATGACAAACTTATTATTATTAGGTTTCTTGCCTAGTGGTTCCGAATGGATTATTATAGCTTTGGTTATTCTCCTTCTCTTTGGTGGAAAGAAAATTCCTGAACTGATGCGCGGCTTGGGCAAAGGCGTGAAGAGCTTCAAGGATGGAGTGAACGATGCAAAAGAAGAAATAAATAAGGCAAAAGAAGACCTGGACAAACCGGCGGACTCAAGTAAGTAAAATAAGTACGGATGGCAGAAATGACCTTTTGGGATCATTTGGATGAACTGCGCAAGGTACTTTTTCGGGTGATTGGAGTTTGGTTTGTATTGGCAATAGGTTATTTTATTGCTATGCCCTACCTTTTCGATCATGTGATTCTGGCGCCATGCCACAATGATTTCATATTCTACGATTTATTACGGCATATCGGACAGACATTCGATCTGACCGATGACTTTTTCACACAAGAATTTCAGGTGAAGCTGGTCAATATAAACTTGGCGGCTCCCTTCTTTATACACATGTCGACAGCCTTCTGGATGTCGGTCGTGACCGCCATGCCCTATATTTTCTTTGAAGTATGGCGTTTTATCGGCCCTGCCCTTTATCCTAACGAAAGGGAAGGAGTACGCAAGGCATTAACCATCGGGACGGTGATGTTCTTTATCGGTGTCTTGCTAGGTTATTTTATGGTTTATCCGTTGACGCTCCGTTTCCTGTCCACCTATCAGTTAAGTTCGGAAGTGGAGAACATCCTGTCACTCAATTCCTATATTGACAATTTCATGATGCTGATTCTATGCATGGGACTGGCGTTTGAATTACCATTAGTAACGTGGTTGCTTTCATTGCTGGGAGTAGTCAACAAGTCCTTCTTGCGGAAATACCGTCGTCATGCTGTTGTCATCATCGTGATAGCTGCTGCCATCATCACTCCGACAGGCGACCCGTTCACATTGAGCGTCGTAGCCATTCCACTTTATCTGCTCTATGAAATGAGCATCCTGATGATAAAGGACAAGAAGAAAACAGAAGAAGAGATAGAAGATGAAATTGCCTTGTCAGAAGAGTGAAGCGATAGAATCTTATGAATTACTTTTAGCCGTTTGTCGGGCGGAAGATGCCCGGCTTGCCGTAGGATACAAGCAAATGCGTGACTTGCTGGAACGCATTTGCCGTTCACAAATGCAGAACGAAAGTCTGCAAATGACCGACCTTTCCGCCCGTATCAGCTTTATCGCCGCAAAGATAGACCTTTCGGCAGGCGAGCAGAATCGGCTGCATACTTTCCGCCTGACTTCCAATCAAATACTGAACCGTCGTCTCGAACCGACCAGGGAGAACCTGTTGCGGGATGCCAAGACACTGGCTTTCTTGATCCGTAAACTCTCGGACGAAGATATACCGGATGTACTCTACCGCTTGCTGCCACGTGCGGACGCTACCTACATAGTTGCTCCCCCTGCTCGTGAACGGGTGCAACGGATGCGTGTTTGCTTTCAATATGCCGACGAACAATATCTGTATGTCACCCCGTTGGATGAAGTCTCGGAGAAACCGCTACTCGTCCGCTACAATATCCCTCAGATTAATGAAGAATTTGCAGAAACGTGCAAGCTACTTTGGCGCCATGCCCAAGTGAATCTCCTGGATGTAGCCATTGATAATGAAGGAGTGCTGACCCCCTCATTTATTGTTCTCGAACCGGACTATCTGATTGACATCAGTTCCCTTGCCGAATGTTTCCGCGACTACGGGCATCATCCGGCAAATTATTACCTGTCCCGTCTCCAGCCGATTGAAAACGCCCGCCCTTTGTTATTGGGAAATATAGCCAACCTTTTCCTCGACGAATGGATTCATGCACAGGACGAAGAAGATATCGACTACCGGACTTGTATGCAAAAAGCCTTCCGGCGTTATCCTATCGAACTGGCAGCCTGCCCCGATTTGCGGGACAGAGAGAAAGAACGTCAATTTTTTGACGACTGCAAACTGCACTTTGAGCATATCCGTGAGACGGTGAATGATACCTTTTATGCCGCCGGATACGAACTCGACAAGACAGATGCAGTACTCGAACCTTCTTATATCTGCGAAGCGCTCGGATTGCAAGGCCGTCTCGACTATATGCAACGGGATATGTCTTCCTTCATAGAAATGAAATCCGGAAAAGCCGACGAATACGCCATCCGTGGCAAAGTGGAACCCAAGGAAAACAATAAAGTGCAGATGCTTCTCTATCAGGCCGTCCTTCAATACTCGATGGGGATGGATCACCGGAAAGTGAAAGCCTATCTGCTCTATACCCGTTACCCGCTTCTGTACCCGTCCCGCCCTTCCTGGGCGATGGTGCGCCGGGTAATTGATTTGCGAAACCGGATTGTTGCCAATGAATACGGTATCCAATTACGGAACAGCCTGGAATATACCGAAGAGAAACTATCTGAAATAAACGCTACCACCCTGTATGAACGCGGGCTGAAAGGGCGCTTTTGGGAAACCTGGCTGCGTCCGTCTATCGACAGTCTTCAGGAGAAACTAAAAGCGCTTTCCCCTCTGGAAAAGAAATATTTCTATGCCGTATATAATTTCCTGACTAAAGAACTCTATACCTCTAAATCCGGTGATGTCGACTATGAAGGACGTACGGGAGCAGCTTCTTTATGGCTTTCCACACTGGCGGAAAAGTGCGAGGCAGGAGAGATAATCTATGATTTACGAATCAAGGAAAACCATGCCGCCGACGAGCATAAAGCTCATTTATTATTGGTTCGTTCTGAAGAATGTGAGTCTCGATTAGAATCTGTACTTCCCAACTTCCGTCAGGGCGATGCCATTATCCTGTATGAACGTAACAGTGAGACGGATAATGTAACCAACAAAATGGTATTCAAGGGGAACATCGAGCATCTGACAGATAATGAAATTGGTATCCGTCTGCGTTCTACACAGCAGAATCCTTCCGTTCTTCCTGCCGAAAGCCTTTATGCCATAGAGCACGATACGATGGATACGACATTCCGTTCCATGTATCAGGGATTGTACGCTTATCTTTCTGCTACACAGGAGCGTCGCGACCTGTTGCTATCGCAACGCCCGCCGAAATTTGACGAATCATTGGATACCCTTATTTCACAAGCGGAAGACGATTTTGCCCGTGTTGCACTGAAAGCGAAAGCCGCACAAGACTATTTCCTTCTCGTCGGCCCTCCGGGGACAGGCAAGACTTCCTGCGCCCTGAAGAAGATGGTAGAGACTTTTCATGCTGATAAAGAAGCACAAATTTTGTTGCTTTCATACACCAATCGGGCAGTTGATGAAATATGTAAGTCGCTGGCTTCCATCCGTCCCGCTGTTGATTTTATCCGTGTCGGAAGTGAATTGTCCTGTGACGAGAACTACCGTTCACATCTGATAGAAAATGAACTGTCGTCCTGCAATCGTCGTTCGGAAGTCTACGAACGTATCCGAAACTGCCGTATCATTGTAGGAACAGTTGCCGCTATTTCCGGCAAACCGGAACTTTTCCGTCTGAAAAATTTCAATGTATCCATTATAGATGAGGCTACCCAGATACTCGAACCTCAATTACTGGGAATCCTTTGTGCCCGCGGTGAAGATGACCGGAACGCCATTGACAAGTTTATCCTGATTGGCGACCATAAACAGCTTCCTGCCGTTGTGCTGCAAAATACGGAACAATCAGCCATCTATGACGAAGCATTGCTCTCTGTCGGATTGACAAATTTGAAAGACTCGCTGTTCGAGCGTCTTTACCGGAATTGTTCTGCCGATAAGTCATCGTCTGTTATTACTGACAGTTCATCACCTGCCATCGCTCATCGTTCATCACTCGTCACTCCTCGTTCCTACGATATGCTTTGCCGTCAAGGCCGTATGCATCCCGAAGTTGCCTTGTTTGCCAACCGTGCTTTCTATGGCGGGCGCTTGATTCCTGTCGGATTACCTCACCAGTTGGAAGATTCCGGACATATCTCCCGTGTCGCTTTTTATCCATCCATACCGGAGAGAGCGGGAAGCTCTGCAAAAGTCAACTCTTCGGAAGCCCGGATTGTTGCCGGACTGGCTGCCCGGATTTATGAAAGCAATCAGAAGCATTTTGACGAATCCCGTACACTGGGAGTCATAACTCCTTACCGTAGTCAAATAGCCCTTATTAAAAAAGAAATAGAGACATTAGGCATTCCGGCGCTCAACCGGATACTGGTTGATACTGTTGAACGTTTTCAGGGAAGCGAACGGGACGTAATTATCTACTCCTTCTGCGTCAACCATCCCTATCAATTAAAATTCCTGTCGAATCTGACAGAAGAAGCGGGTGTTTTGATTGACAGAAAATTGAATGTCGCCTTGACACGCGCACGGAAACAAATGTTCATTACAGGTGTTCCGGGACTCTTAAAGCGAAACCCTATCTATAAAAGTTTATTAAATTTAATAGAACACGCCTGAAAAATTGCATCATTTTGCAGATGTTAGTTTTTATTCTCTCTTTATGCAATTCATTAACACCTATATGTTGAACAAACGCCTATATTTGCAACACGTTTTTTTCATAGAGATTTAGATTTAAGGTTAGAAGAATTGTGGAAGTCGTGAGACTTCCCTTTTTTTCATCTTAACGTTTACTATCCTTCATTATAGGAATGCAAGAACACTGTTTTTTAGTGTTCGGTTGAAAATATTGCAGGGTGATGATGCAGAATAAGTAAACCTAAAAAGCCTTCTTCGTGAGAAGAGGCTTTTTTATTTTTTCTTTTTGTCTGAAAAGATTTGTTATAAAAAAAGAGGAAGATAATCCGTCATCGGACATCTTCCTCTTTTCTTTTATTATAGTTCAGGATTGATTAATCCAGTACGATAGGTCTGTACTTCGGTACCAATGCTTTCATGATAACCCAACCAATCAGGTAAGCCACGGCGCAGATACAGAACATGATGAAATATCCGGCAGGTTTGCCTTCAAATCCCATGAACGTCATATGCGTTTCGTCAGCGTGAACAAACAGAAGACCTGCACCAAACTGCATCAACATTGAACCTACACCACCGGCCATACCACCGATACCTGTAATACTTGCAATCGCTGTTTTCGGGAACATATCACCTACGGTAGAGAAGATATTGGCCGACCATGACTGGTGGGCAGCGCCACCGATACCGATCAGGATAACAGGGAACCACGGAGAGAACGTACCCAACGGCTGTGCCAAAAGCACCACCAACGGGAAGAACGCGAAAATCAACATCGCCTTCATACGTGCGGCATACGGATTCATACCCGTCTTATTGATAAAGATAGTCGGAAGTTTACCACCATAGATAGACAGCATCGTCACAGCATACAGCGTGAAAATCAATGCCATACCCAATCCGTCGGAAGTCTTGATGTCAAATTGGGTATTCAGGTAAGACGGAGTCCAGAACAGGAAGAACCACCACACACCGTCCGTCATAAACTTACCGGCGGCAAAAGCCCATGTCTGCTTATAAGTGAAGCACTGAAGGAAGCTCATCTTCTTCTCATCCTTCTCTTCAACAACTACCGGAGCAGCGCCTTCTTCATATTTATCTTGTTCGATATAATCCAATTCGGCTTTGTTGACGTGCTTGCTCTTTGACGGAGCATCGTACATGAATATCCACATACCCATCCAAACGAAACCGAGGGCACCGATAACGATAAATGCCATTTCCCATCCCCATGCTTTCGCAATCAGCGGGATAGAAACCGGAGCAATCAAGGCACCGATAGAAGCACCGGCGTTGAAGATAGAAGTAGCGTAGGCACGGTCTTTCTTGGGGAAGTATTCTGCCGTTACTTTGATAGCAGCCGGGAAGTTACCCGCTTCACCGAGAGCCAGGATACAACGTGCGGCAAGGAAACAGTACATACTTACGGTAGCCAGTACCACCACTACGTCACCTGTAGCAGCCATCAGTTCGGCCGCACTGTGCATACCTACATACTGTTCGGTCACGATACCGCAAAGAGCGTGCATACAAGCACCTGCCGACCATACGCCGATTGCCCAGAGATACCCCTTCTTTGTGCCCATCCAGTCGATAAAGCGGCCGGCGAACAACATACATATTGCATATACAATAGAAAATACGGAAGTAATTGTACCGTAGTGAACTTCGTTCCAGTGAAATTCCGGTTTGATAAACTCGTCCCAGGTAAGGGAAAGCACCTGGCGGTCGAGGTAATTAACTGTAGTAGCAAAGAATAGCATAGCACAGATAGTCCATCTGTAGTTTGTCATTTTCTCGCCTGTTTTTTGAAATGCATTCATGATAATGGATTTAAATAGATTTTGATTCGTTGACAAAGGTCGGGATTTCGACTGGATTTTATTTGTAAAATTTGGTCGAATTCATGTATTATTCGTTACATTTATATGCTATTTGTTTCAAAGAGTATATTTATCGTTTCATAACACGTCTAGTCTGTAACGTCGGGGGGGGAGGTTGAAGTATATAAAACCCGGAAAACTTCATCCCTTCTCCCGGTGGGGGAAAGGATGAAGTTTCTCGGATTTTATATATGTAATGCAGAGCCGCGCAACGATTAGCGCATTTCTGTATATTTGAGCTTGTCCATGTCTCCGTAGTCGAGGTTTTCACCAGCCATACCCCAGATGAACATATAGTTGCTTGTTCCGGCAGCAGCGTGGATAGACCATTCCGGTGACATGATAGCCTGTTCGTT
>ENA-UEYL01002115-UEYL01002115.1-human-gut-metagenome-genome-assembly--contig:-NODE-2115-length-15366-cov-3.895153_pt1 | contig 15366 bp, 14 predicted proteins | sample MGYA00242941_ERZ507946 | MGnify/ENA primary metagenome ERZ507946 (study PRJEB26167, sample SAMN06115482) | human gut metagenome | host: Homo sapiens | place: China:Guizhou | collected 2015-03-11...
CCGACACAATGGCCAAGTGTCGGATAGGAACGGCAAAATTTTTTGCACTTCTATTGCTTCTTTATCACACATAAGCAAAGGCACAGGAATTATTATGATTTCATCCGAAATGCCAGAATTGCTGGGCGTTTCCGACCGGATTGTTGTTATGAAAGCAGGACATCTTGTGGCGGAGTTTTCCAAAAATTCGGCGACACAGGAGGAGATTCTCAAATGCGCAATGTAAAAAATATGTTGCTGGCGAATCCCCGCTCAGAGGGCCGGTGGCGGACACTGACCAATAAATTAGGGCTGCTCATTGCTGTAATGGCCCTGATGGCGTTTTTTTGGATACAAAACGCAAACTTTTGCTCTCCGTATAATCTGACCAATATCGGACGGCAGGCGGTTACACTGGGTTTGCTGGCGTTGGGCGAGACATATGTTCTGGTCGGAAGCGGCGTGGATTTGTCGGTCGGCGGAATCATGAATTTAACCAGTGTGACAGTTGCACTGGTATTGCTGGAGACCAATAGTCTCGCAGCGGCAATTTTGGCTGGACTTTTTGTAGGGTTTTTGATGGGTGCATTGAACGGATTTATTGTGTCCTATCTGAATGTGCAGGCATTTGCTGCAACGTTGGGAAGTACATCCATAGCCAGTGGTGCGGCTTTGCTTTTATGCAATGGAAATTCTGTTCGCGGATTGCCGGATTCTCTGCTGGTGATTGCAAACGAATCTTTTCTCGGGATTCCCAATCAAATCTGGATCTTAATTCTCACCATCGGAATTCTCCATATATTGCTTCAATATACTGCATTTGGACAGTCTTGCTATGCAGTGGGCGGAAACACACAGGCAAGCCTGTTGTCCGGAATCTCTGCAAAGCGTGTGCGGATGGTAACATTCATCATAAGCGGCTTGTGTGCGGCTCTTTCCGCAATCATTGCAAGCTCTCGCGTTGGGTCTGGCAATCCGGTGATTGGTGGAGATATGCAGCTCCGGGCAATTGCGGCCACAGTTATTGGCGGCGCATCGATGCGCGGCGGAATGGGAAGCGTACCAGGAACGGTTATCGGAGTAATCTTCATTTCTGTTTTATACAGTGGGATGAATTTTATGGGAATTACCAGCTATGTGCAGGATGTTTTGATTGGATGCATTATTGTTGCATCTGCATGGATCGATGTTGCGCGCAGAAAGAAAAATGGATAATGGGAGGAGGACTATGAAAAAACCGGAATATCCATATAGCTATGAGCAGCTGCAAAGTTCGGTCATTGATAAATTACGGGAAATCGGGCATCCTGAGCGCATCCCAAATTGGGGAATGATCGGCGGCGGCGCTGAGAGCGGCGGAACGTGGCGAAGGAATTATGAAAGCTATCAGGCAATCGGATTCCGGCAAAGACTGATCCACGAAGCGTATGACCCGGACTTGTCCTGCAAAATGCTGGGACGTCCATTGGCAATGCCCATTGCCGTCGCACCAATGGCAGCGGCTGCCTATTTGGCGCATGAAGACCCATTTTTGGAAATTGCAAAAGCTTGTCATCAATGCGGCATCGCAGCAGGAATCGGTTTTCCATCCGGAAAAGTACAGGGCAGGGATATGACTGCAATCTGCAAAAACAGCTTTCGAATTATCAAACCTCATATGAATGAACAGATTTTGTTTGAGGAGCTGCAGCAGAGTCAGGCTGATGGATGTATGGCAGTCGGCATAGATTTGGATTCACTGGCTGGCTTGAAAACAGGGGATGATGCGGGGCACTTTGGAGATTTTACCAAGGCATACGACAAGGAACTGCTGAAGGAAGTACGCAAAAGCGTGAGCGTCCCTTTTATATTAAAAGGAATTATGAGTATTCAGGACGCAGAAGCCGCGATGGAAATTGGTGCGGACGCACTTGTAGTTTCCACGCATGCAGGGTATGGGCTTGATTGCGGATACAGTCCGCTGGAAGTGCTCTCCGGGATCCGGAATGTCGTTGGTCCCAGCATAGAGCTGTATGTGGATTCCGGCATACGACGTGGAACAGACGTGCTCAAAGCTCTCGCCATGGGCGCGAATTGTGTTTGGATCGGGCGCCTGATGATTTGGGGGCTTCTCTTAGATGGAGCCAACGGAATTGCTTGGATTATTCATCTGTTGGAGCAAGAGATGGTACGGACCATGCGGTTGATTGGCGCTGCCTGCTGTACAGAATTGGACCAAACATGCCTTGTGCCTCTGAATGATATGGGAAGCAGGATGCTGCGCGTATAATTAAAATGGAGAGGTGTATGGAAAAGTCAAAAAAATCCCCTGCACAGGAGATCTTGGATAAGATTATTGACTATATTATTCAAAACAGGCTCAAGCCTGGAGATAAGCTTCCGACGGAAAAGGAGCTGACACTGATCTTATGTGCAAGTCGGAGCCTGGTTCGAGAGGTACTCAGCATCCTTGCCACCATGCATATCATTCGTGTGGTGCAAGGCAGCGGTATATACGTTGAATCACCAAAAAACGCAGTCATGCAGGATTTCTATCAGACCTACATGCGGTTGGGATACGCTTCAATCGATGAAATGTTTGAGTTTTGGATTCGGTTGGAGGCTGATTCTGCTGCCTTTGCAGCTCGAAGAATCAATCATCGCGGTATATATGAACTAGAAACATGCATGGAAGCAAGTAAAAATGCCATTTTTTCTCAGAAAAAATTTTTTGAATCAGACATTGAATTCCATACAATCCTCTCTTCGTATTGCGAAAACAGGCTGTTTGTAATGAATTTGAGGAGTATTTCTCCCATTATTACCCATTATAGAAGTATTACTACCTACTATCTGGATATTCGAAAGACGGCATATGAGTACCATCAGAGAATCTGCGATGCAGTGATCCATCATGATGCGGTTTTGGCAAGTATGTATATGGAAGAACATCTGACGGAAGTAAAGCGGGCAGCAGATTTTTACGAGCTTTTTCAAAAATAGGGAGGTTGCCTTTTGATAAAGCTGTGAAAGATCAAAAACGCGCAGAAGTGCAGAGAGAAATTGGCCTGATTGGAGCTGTCCGCCGCTACAACAGATATAGAAAGAAGGAACATATCATGACACATGAACTCTTTAATTTGGAAGGAAAGCATGCATTTGTTACTGGTAGCGGAAGTGGAATTGGTTTGGGAATGGCAGAAGGATTGCTGGAAGCTGGCTGCACAGTTGTACTTCATAGCCGTGGGGAAAGCGCAGTTGCTCAGGCCCAGCGGCTTTCCGGGATGGGATATGCGGCAAAAGTTGTTACAGGGGATTTGACAGAAGAATCCTGGGTAAAGCAGATTTTTACCCAGGCATTAGAGAAGCTGGATGGGCGAATTGATATTTTGGTTAACTGCGCGGGTGCGCAGTATCGGGCTCCGGCCATGGATTTTCCGCTTGAAAAGTTTGATGAAGTAATGAATGTCAACAACCGCAGTGTGTTTATTCTGAGCAAACTGGCTGCTGAGAATATGCTTCTACGCCGGTACGGGAAAATCATCAATATCGCATCCATGCAAAGCTTTTTTGGAATCCCCAATACGCCTGCTTATGCAGCAAGCAAAGGTGCGGTGGCTCAATTGACCAAAGCGTTGGGAAACGAATGGATTTCTCAGGGAATCAATGTGAACGCTCTGGCTCCTGGGTGGATTGCAACTAAATTGACGAAAGGTGTTGTAGAAGACCCTGTCCGGACACAGGAAATCATGGGGCGGTTGCCGGCTGGACGCTGGGGAAAGCCGGATGATTTTAAGGGACCCGTCATCTTTTTGGCCTCTGCTGCATCAGATTATCTGAGTGGCGCGGTAATTCCAGTGGACGGTGGGTATCTGACGCGCTGATCTGGCGTCAAATGAATAAGGGAGGCATAGATCTCTTATATTTCGGAAGAGACCATAGCTGGTTCGGCATTATCCCCTCAAAAGCCGTTTCATTGCACAAAGGGACGGGACACTGGTTCAGTGTCCCGTCCCTGTTCATGTTCCCGCTTCCAAATCCAGCAAAAATTGCTTACGCTCCAGCCCTCCGGCATAGCCGGTGAGGCGCCCGTTCGTCCCCAGCACCCGATGGCAGGGGATCAGGATGGAGATGGGGTTGTGTCCCACTGCGCTGCCTACCGCCCGGGCAGCGGCAGGGGAAAGTCCCAGCTCCCGGGCGAGCGCACCGTATGTGGTAGTAGCACCATAGGGGATTGCCTGCAGCAAGTCCCATACCCGGCGTTGAAACGGGGTTCCTGCCGGATCTAAAGGCGGAAGGGGAGGAAGGGGACCTTCTCCTGCAAAATACGCCCTCAGCCATGCCTGGGCCTGCTGGAGCACCGGATCATCCGGATTTTCCCGGGTGGGTTCTTGAACCGTGCGGGCATAATATTTTTGGCCCTCCAGCCAAAGTCCGGTCACAGCGCTGCCGTTTGAGGTCAGCAGCAAGGCTCCGACCGGAGAGGGGATCGTCATGCAGTTGGTCACGGCAAACAACTCCTTTCACACAAGTAGTATACCAATGGGAGGGGGGACTTGCAAGGGCGGGAAAGACGTGATACCATAGGAGCGGACAACTGTTGCAAGGAGGAATCACCATATGCTGCTGGCCATTGACGTAGGCAATTCCAATACATCGGTGGGCCTGTTCGACCAGGAGAAGAACCTGCGTTTTCTGGCTTATCTGGATACAGACAGCCGCAAGACGGCCGATCAGATCAGCATTGACCTGATGAATCTGTTTACGCTGTACCATTACAGCTATGCCGATGTAACAGGCGCGATCTTATGCAGCGTGGTGCCGCCTTTGAACTTCATGATGGAAAAAGCTTTGACCCGCCTGCTTGGCAAGCCCCCTATGGTAGTGGGGCCCGGCGTCAAGACCGGACTGAATATTCGGCTGTCCGTTCAGACGCAGGTGGGCGCCGACATTGTGGCCGACGCTGTGGCGGCGTTGGAGCGGTTTCAGCCGCCCATCATCACCATCGACATGGGCACCGCCACCACCATCGGCGTGATTTCCGAAGGCCGCAATTATGAGGGCGGCATGCTGCTGCCCGGAGTGAACGTCTCTTTGGAGGCCTTGAGCCGCCGGGCGGCTCAGCTGCCCGCCATCTCCCTGCAGCATCCCAAGACCGTCATCGGAAAGAACACGGAGGACTGCATGCGTTCCGGCATTGTGTACGGTACGGCAGGCATGCTGGACGGGATCATTGACCGCATCCGGGGAGAATTTCCCGGCAAGGAGGTCAGCGTGGTGGCGACCGGTGGAAATGCTCCGGTCATCGTGCGGTACTGCCGCAACCCCATTGTTTATGACAAATATCTCCTGATGAACGGCCTGTGGACCATCTATCAGAAAAACCGCTGAGCAGATCGAAAACCCGACTGCGTGACCCAACAGGACAGAAAAAGGAGGCCAGGATCTTGTGATCCGGGCCTCCTTTTTAATTGCAATCCAAGTTACTTCGCCAAGACCTTCTTCAGGTGAGCGAACCGGGGCAGGGAATCCTGTTTGGGCAGCTTCGGCTCACCCTGAATCAGCGGCAGAGCATAGTCAATGAAGGCCTTCTCCACGCCGTCATGGGTGGCGTTGATCCACTCCAGGGGAACCTTCTTTTCCGTGTTGGCCACGTCCGTCAGGTTCAGCAACTTGGTGCGGCAGACATACTTACCGTCCTCATAGCTGCGTTCAAAGCCCACCATCTTGTCGGTGATGCCGTTGACCGCATTCTCCACGGCGGCCTTACCGGCCATGTAGCTCTCCTCAATATCCGTCTCAGAAGCCAGATGTGCACCGCAGCGCTGCAGCAGGCTCAGCTCAATGCCGCGGACCTTGGCGCCGGTCTTCTGCTTCACCGCGTCGGCCAGCAGGGCAGCCAGACCGCCCAGCTGAGCGTGGCCGAATCCGTCGGTGGCAGAGGTTTTGGCCTCGGAGACAAAGGTGCCGTCAGCATAGTGGATACCCTCGCTGACTGCTACCATGCAGTTGCCCTTTTCCTTGTAAATCCGGTCCACATCAGTCAGGAACTTGTCCATATCGAAGTCCACTTCCGGCAGGTACACCAGATCGGGACCGGCACCATAGGCAGAAGCCAGGGCGGCGGCACCGGCCAGCCAGCCGGCATGACGGCCCATGATCTCGATGATGCACACCAGGCCCGTGTCATACACCCGGGCATCCTGATACACTTCCATGCAGCTGGTGGCGATGTACTTGGCGGCGGAGGCGTAGCCGGGGCAGTGATCCGTTCCGAAAAGGTCGTTGTCGATGGTCTTGGGCACGCCCATAACGCGGCACTCATAGCCGACCTTCTGCATGTACTTGGAAATCTTGTTGCAGGTATCCATGGAGTCGTTGCCGCCGTTGTAGAAGAAGTAGCGTACATCGTACTTCTTGAAGATCTCCAGAATCCGCTTGTAATCCGTATCGTCCACATCCGGATCCTTCATCTTGTAGCGGCAGGAACCCAACGCGGAGGAGGGCGTATACTTGAGCAGCTCCAACTCTGCGGGGTCTTCCTGTCCCATATCGAACAGACGGTCGTTCAAAACGCCCTTGATGCCGTGTTCCGCACCCAGAACACGGGTAATATTGGGATTTTTCAGTGCCGTATCAATCACGCCGTAGGCACTGGCGTTGATGACAGAAGTTGGTCCGCCGGATTGACCGATAATGCATGCGCCTTTGAGTTCACTCATGGGAATTCCTCCTCCAGAATTTTCTTCCTCGCTCTGCAGGCGGCCATGCCGCCTCTGAAATATCATAGCATTCAAAAAATGAATTGTAAATACTTGCAATTTATTTTTTTTGTGATATTATCATAGAAGGAAATCGTTTTCTCCTGCGTGAATCGTGGATTTCCGCCAAAAGTGCAGCTGACCCGCAATTGCTTGAAAGGTCAGTCTGCAGCCAAATTATTACAATTTTTTTGGGAGATGATCGTATGCCACTGGTTACCACTACGGAAATGTTCAAAAAAGCCTATAACGGCGGCTATGCCATCGGTGCATTCAACGTCAACAATATGGAGATCGTGCAGGGTATCACCGAGGCCGCCAAGGATCTGGAGGCTCCCCTGATTCTGCAGGTATCCAAGGGCGCACGTGCGTATGCCAATCATACATACCTCATCAAGCTGGTGGAGGCCGCTGTGATCGAGACCGGCCTGCCCATCTGCCTGCATCTGGACCACGGCGACAGCTTCGAGACCTGCAAGAGTTGCATTGACGGCGGCTTTACCTCCGTCATGATCGACGCCAGCAGCAAGCCCTTCGCCGAGAACATCGAGATCACCAAGAAGGTCGTCGAGTACGCGCACGATCACGGCGTGGTGGTTGAGGCTGAGCTGGGCGCTCTGGCCGGCATTGAGGATGAGGTGAAGGTCTCTGCGGAGGAGTCCCACTACACCCGCCCCGAAGAGGTGGAGGAGTTTGTCTCCAAGACCGGATGCGACTCCCTGGCCATCGCCATCGGCACCAGCCACGGCGCCTATAAGTTCACTGCTGCCCAGTGCACCCGCAACGAAAAGGGCGAGCTGGTTCCGCCCCCGCTGCGCTTTGACATCCTGGACGAAGTGGTCAAGCGCCTGCCCGGATTCCCCATCGTGCTTCACGGTTCTTCCTCCGTGCCCCAGGAGTTTGTCCGCATGATCAACGAGCACGGCGGCAAGATGCCCGATGCCGTGGGCATTCCCGAGGAGCAGCTGCGCAAGGCTGCCCGCAGCGCAGTGTGCAAGATCAACATTGACTCCGACCTGCGTCTGGCCATGACCGGCACCATCCGGACCTTCTTCGATGAGCATCCCGACAAGTTCGATCCCCGTGAGTATCTCAAGCCCGCCCGTCAGGCCATTAAGGATCTGGTGGCGCACAAGATCGTGGACGTGCTGGGCTGCGACCACAAGGCTTTCTAATCAAGGCTATTTTCCGATTTTTAAAGGAGACGCCGTTGGGCGTCTCCTTTTGTCTTTCAAAAAAGTGACTGTGCCACTTTTTTGAAAGAGGCACAGCTCACCGCGCGCAGGATTTGTCCGCTCATAGCGGACAAATCCCACACTTGCGAGCTGCAAAGTATGTTCTCCGACGCACATGTCGCCGGAGAACATGAATTTCATTTTTTTGCGCCATTCGGCGCAAACTCTGCGAGGCTTTTTCGACAAGCTCAAGGAGACGCCGTTGGGCGTCTCCTTTTTTCATTCCTGGGCATGGTTTGACGCCTGCATGCATAGGGTGGAGGTAAAGCAGGAAAGGAGGAGCCGCCATGCGCGTTTTTCAGGATTATGATCGTGCCGCGGCCGTGGCCTATGCCCACACCTGGGCTTACCGGCGCAATCCGCGGTATTATAATTATGAGGAATTGGGCGGGGACTGTACCAATTTCGCCTCCCAGTGTCTTTATGCCGGCAGCGGCATCATGAACTTTACTCCCACCTGGGGCTGGTACTATCTGGATGCCAACCGCAAGGCACCGGCCTGGACGGGGGTACAGTACCTCTGGAATTTTTTGACCCGCACCCGGCAGTCCGTGGGGCCGGTGGGGGAAGCGTGTGCCCTGGAAGATCTCCAGCCCGGCGATCTCGTGCAGCTTTCCTTTGACGGGACGACTTTTGGCCATACGCCCTTTGTCATCGCAGTGGAACAGCCCGTTTCCACTAAAACGGTTCTGGTGGCCGCTCATACCCAGGATGCCGACTTCCGGCCGCTGTCCACCTATGCCTACCGAAATCTGCGCTGCCTGCGGATTACCGGCGTCGTACGGCCCTGAAAATAATTCATAATCTGTTCACAATTACATTCCCCCAAATCGGTATCATGATGCTATCAAGAAAGGGGGAGATTTCGTGAAAAAGCTCATTTCCGGTCTTTTGGCCGTTCTGATGACGGCCGCGCTGGCCATTCCCTCGGCCGGTGCATACAGCGATATTCCCGCAGGAAGTGCATTGTCCGAAGAGGTCTGGAAGGCCGTGGATCTGGGACTGATGAACGGGTACAGCCCGGATACCTTCGGCTATTCCGACTCCGTCACCCGGGCGCAGTTTGTCACCGTGGTGGGGCGGATGCTGGGTTGGTTCGATGCCGGACAGCCCGCGCAGGCCCACATTACCCCGCAGATGCAGGTGCCCCAGGACATTTCCACGACGTACTGGACTGCCATCAGCGCTGCCGCCAAGTATGACGCCGTGGATGATACCGTTCCGTTCCGGCCCAATGACGCCATCACCCGGGGAGAAATGGCGGAGATTCTGGTGCGTGCGCTGGGACTCAAGGGCACAGCCGCCATCGCGGAAAAGGAGAGCAGCCTGCCGTTTCAGGATGTGACCTCCGGAAAGGGATATGTGGCGGTAGCCTATGCCATTGGACTGACCAACGGCACCTCCGCTACTACGTTTTCTCCTGCGGCCACTGCCACCCGTGCCCAGGCTGCCGCGATGCTGGTGCGAATCTATGAGAAAATCAACCAAAGCAGCGGGTTTGTCCATGGATTCTACGCACTTTCCTCGTACAGTCAGCTCAGTTCTGCCTCGGGAATGGATGCCGTCAGCGCCGGATGGAGCCGCATGACCTGGGACGGCACCACCGCATTGCTGTCCACCACTGGTGCCAACAACAACGAGTATTACGTCCCCACCGGGTACAGCGAGGTTACCGATTACATGCAGTCTCATCAGGTTCCGCTGCATCTGAGTGTCTTTATGGATACCGGCAGCGGTCTCAAGGAGCTGCTTGCTTCCGCTGAGGGCCGCAGCCAGGCGATTGCACAGATCATCAATGAGGTGACCGTAACCTACCAGACCATTGGCCGCAATCCATACAGCGGCGTCACCATTGACTTTGAGGGCCTGCGAAGCGGCCAGAAGGCTGACTTTACCGTCTTTATCCAGGCCCTGGCCAAGGAGCTGGACAAGCTGGGCAAGTCCCTGTACGTCTGTGTCTCTCCGGCGCTCACCGGCGGCGGGTATTATGACGGTTACGATTATCGGGCCATCGGAGACGCGGCAGACAAGGTGATCCTCATGGCCTATGACTACGAGTCCCGAGACGCCAGCTTGTATGTGGGTTCCTGCATCCGGGATAACCAGACCTTTGCCCAGTCTACCCAGAATGCTCCGCTGGGACAGGTGTTTTGGTCCCTGATGGCCATTACCGATGATACCACCGGTGTGCGGGATCCATCCAAGGTGCTGCTGGGGATCAGCAGCAAGAACGTGGCCTGGAAAGTGGATGAAAACGACTGCCTGATCTCCGCCAAGCCGGTGTATCTGTCCAATGACGCGGTGTGGCAGTATCTGCAAAAGGCTCTGGCCGGTGAGGCCGGCACCAGCATGACGGAGCAGTACCTCATTGTATCCTCCGACAGCGGCGAACGCTACTTCATCTGGCGGGAAGATCCCGCGCTGACCCTGCGCACGGCCAAGCTCCTGGGGATTACCGGAATTTCCATCTGGCGTCTGGGGACCATGCCGTTGTACAACGGCTGGAGCTGGCAGAACCTGCTGCATACATAATTTTACGGCATTTTACGGCCGGCAATCTTTCAGAATATCAGCAAGCGCCCCTGCGAAAGAATCCGCAGGGGCGCTTGTATGTTTGTCTGCACAGCAGGAAATCAAGAGGGAAAAGGAGGGAGGCTGATTTCCTTTACAGATATTGCAAAAAAAGAACTTACACGGTATTTCTGTAAGAGTTCTACCGCAACAGAACAGTTGTTCAGGAATCCGATTTTCGCTTGCCCTTCACGTGGGAGAGGGGATTGGCCCGGGCAGCCACCCGCAGGGCGTCGTTATCGATGTGGGTGTAGATCTCAGTGGTATTGAGGTGATCGTGTCCCAGAACTTCCTGCACAGCCCGAACATCCACGCCGTTTTGCAGCATCAGCGTGGCCGCGGTATGGCGCAGCTTGTGGGATGAATATTCCGAGGCGTTGAGCCCGGCGGCGGCCAGGCGCTTTTTCACCATGGCATGGACCGTGGACCGGCTGATCCGTTCATTCTGGGCGGAAAGAAACAGGGCATCGGCATCCCGGCCGGAGATGGGCCGCCGTACCGCCAGATACGCTTTGAGGGCTTCCTGACAGGCGTCATTGAGATAGATGATGCGGACTTTGTTGCCTTTGCCCAGAATCCGCAGGGCGTCTTGCTGGATGTCCCGGAGATTGAGCCCCACCAGCTCAGAGATCCGCAATCCGCAGTTGAGGAACAGAGTCAAAATGCAGTAATCCCGCTCCTGATGCTTGCCATCCACGCTGTCCAGCAGCTGCACGCTTTCATCCAGAGTCAAATATTTCGGCAGGGTTTTGCGCAACTTGGGAGAATCGATATCTTTGACAGGATTTTCACGAAGTAGATGCATCTTATTGGTGAGGTAATTATAAAAGGAACGGATGGTGGCAATTTTCCGGGCCCGGGACGCGGCATTGAGGCCGTAGTCTGAATTGCGGCTGTTGGGATGCTGTGCGCGGTCCCGGGTCAGATATGTCATGTAGCCGTAGATATCCGTCAGAGTAACAGAGCCGACAAAGTCCAGATCCACATCCATAATGTCGATCTCATCCAGATCCTGGTCGGCCAGCGCAGGATCCCGCACACGCTTGAGATAGCGGAAGAAATTCCGCAGATCCAGGAAGTATTCGTCCACAGTTCGCCGGGAATGGGCTTTGATGGTTTCGTGATAAGATAAAAAATCACGCAGAATCTGCGGCGCTTCAGTCTGATAGTCCGTCATGGGTACGCGGAGGCCCGACAGGGCGATTTGGGGGAAAAAGGGCTGAAAAGCGAAAAACGTCTCCCCTAAATTGAACAAAATTTTTATTTTGTTCAATTTTTAGTGGACCTCCAAAACCTCCTTCCTATTACTTGAATTCATAAAACAGCGGCTCCGGGTCAAACTAGGACCATGCATTTCTTTGAGAAACGGATGATGATGGTATGAGTTTGATTCCCTGCACCAGTGCGTGTGTGTATCAGAGCGACGGCGTGTGTACGCTGGAAAGTGCCGCAGCCGCCGGTATGCCGTCATTGGGCGGCGCCTGCGTGCACTTCATTCCCGCGGACGCAGCGCGGCTCGGATCGCCTCACCGATATTGCGGACCGCAAGGAGCTCCATGTCTCCAAATGCCCGGGCATCCAGAGCCCGGTGCGCCGGAATGACGCAGCGCCGGAATCCCAGGCGCTGGGCCTCCCGAATCCGCAGCGGCAACTGACTGACGGTACGCAGCTCGCCGGTCAGACCCACCTCTCCAATGGCCACCAGATCACCGGGCACCGGACGGTCCAGATAACTGGATGCCAAGGCTACCACCGCCGCCAGATCCGCCGCGGGCTCGTCCAGCCACAGTCCGCCGATGATATTCAAATAGGCGTCGCAGGCGGAGACCTTCAGTCCTCCCCGCTTTTCCAGCACTGCCAGCAGCATGGCCGCCCGGTTGTAGTCAAAGCCATTGCTGGTGCGCCGTGGATTGCCGCCGGAGGCTGTGGTTACCACCAGGGCCTGGACCTCCGCCAGCACCGGTCGGGCCCCCTCCATCACGCAGGCCACGCAGGTACCCGGGGCGTCATCCGGCCGGCCGGAGAGCAGCATTTGGGAGGGATTTTCCACCTCCGCCAGGCCCTCGTCCTGCATTTCAAAGACGCCGATCTCGTTGGTGGCGCCGAAGCGGTTTTTCGCCGCCCGGAGAATCCGGTAGGACGTATGGCGGTCCCCTTCAAAGTAGAGCACGCAGTCCACCATGTGCTCCAAGACCTTGGGGCCGGCAATGGAGCCTTCCTTATTGACATGGCCGATGACAAACACCGTGATCCCCTGCCCTTTTGCCAGCTGCATCAGAGCCATGGTGCACTCTTTGACCTGGGAAATGCTTCCCGCCGGGGACTCCAGGGCGGGATTGTACAGCGTTTGAATTGAGTCCACGATGACCACATCCGGTGTCTCCAGCCGGATGGAATCCAACATGTCCTCCAGACTGGTCTCCGAGATCACCAGCAGATTGGGGCTGTCCACATGCAGCCGCCGGGCCCGCAGCTTGAGCTGGTGTTCCGATTCCTCACCGGATACATACAATACCCGGGAAAATTCGCACAATTTGCTGCAAATCTGCAGCATCAGCGTAGATTTGCCGATGCCCGGCGCACCGCCTACCAGCACCAGAGAACCTTTGACCGCGCCGCCGCCCAGCACCCGGTCCAGCTCCCCCATCCCGGTGGGAAAGCGGATTTCTTCGTCGCTGTCCAGCTCCGTCACCGGGCAGGCCCGCCGGATGGTGCCCGGAGCCGCCGCACGTGCCCGGCTGCTCTTGGATGCCGTCTTCTCCGCAGGCTGCTCCACAATCGTATTCCATGCGCCGCAGGCGGGGCACCGCCCCGCCCACTTCGGCATCTCATTGCCGCATTCCGTACAGTAAAAAAGCGTCTTTTGCTTCATGTCGGTTCCTCTCCATACAGGCCCGCCAGCAGCCCCGCCGTCATGGCGACGGTCAGTCTGCGCTGGTAGGCGTCGTCCTGCAGACGGGCGGTTTCCGCCTCATTGGACAAGAATCCGCACTCCACCAGCACTCCCGGCGCCTGGGCATTTTTCATGAGATACACGGATGAGCCCATGGCCTTGGCTTCCTTGGGCCGCTCCGAATTGATGGCGGTATTCAGAGCGGCCTGTACCGCCTCCGCCAGGGCTTGTGCTCCCTCCTGCCCGTTCCAGAACGCTTGGGCCCCATGGGTTTGGGGCGACGAGGGCAGGCTGTTTTGATGGATGCTCAGCAGCACCGCGTGCTCCTCAGCATTGACAATGGCCACCCGGTTGCGCAGATCCGAGGCCTTCTTTTCCCGGATGGTGTCGGCGCCTTCGCTGTGGATGGAGCGGTCCTCCTCCCGGGTCATAACTGTTTTCTGGCCGCAAAAGCGCAGCAGGTCATTGACCCGCAGGCCAAGCTCCAGATTGATCTGACTCTCCTCCACGCCGTCGGATGATACCGCGCCGCCGTCTTCCCCGCCGTGACCCGGGTCCACCACCACGGTCACCGGAGCCGCATCCTGCGGCGCAAACACCGTCGTATCCGCCGGAACGCTCCGCCACGCAAAGACCGCTGCCAGAACCACGCAGCACACACCGATCGCCGCCCGGCGTAAAGTTGACATCCGAATCGAGATGAACACAGGCAACACCCCCGTCAAAACCCTATGTGACGGGGCTCATCCCATATGCAAGGATTATACCGTCTCCCCTCCGGAAAATCAAGGCCGGGGACCCCTCCCTGCCCCAGCGCATATACTGGATTGGGCGCGAGGCTCTGCCTTTGCCCAATCCCTTCCAAGGAGGTATCCATCGAGCACATGGAGACCAAACAAACAACATCCGCCGCCTGCGGCAACGGACAGGGTTCTCTGCCCGGCAGCTGCGGTTCGCTGGCGTTTCCCTACGTGCCCATGCAGGGAACGGATCCGGTGCGGTACAGCCGGATGGAAGCCCTGCAGACCGGCACCCTCTTTCCCGGCCTGGATCTGCCCTTCAAAGCGGCCATCCAGTCCAAAACCAAGCTGGCCAACACGGCCCTGGTGGAACTGATGGCTCTGGATTTTGCCATTGACGAGCTGGGACTGTATCTGGTCACGCACTCCCAGGATCAGGAGGCGCTGCAGCTCTACTGGTCCTATATCAATCTGGCCAAGGAAGGCCGGGAGAAATACCAAAAACTCTACGGGCCCCTGCTGCAGACAGACCTGACCCCGGACGAGGGCTTTGCCTGGCTGAAGGATCCCTGGCCCTGGGATGAAGGAGGAAACAGCTGATGTTTGTCTATGAGAAGAAACTGCAGTACCCGGTTAAGATCAAAAACACCAACCCGCAGCTGGCGGCCCTGATCATTTCGCAGTACGGCGGGCCGGACGGCGAACTGGGCGCCTCCCTGCGGTATCTGAGCCAGCGGTACTCCATGCCCTACGCCGAGCTCAAGGGCCTGCTGACGGACATCGGCACCGAGGAACTGGGCCATCTGGAGATGATCGGCACCATCGTCCATCAGCTCACCCGGAATTTGACGGAAGAGCAGATCCGTTCCGCCGGATTTGCTCCGTATTTCCTGGATCACACCACCGGCGTCTATCCCACGGCCGCCTCCGGCTCCCCCTGGAATGCCGCTGGAATCGGCGTCAAAGGAGACGTCATTGCCGATCTTACCGAGGATCTGGCCGCCGAGCAGAAAGCCCGGGTTACGTATGACAACATCCTGCGTATGAGTGACGATCCCGACGTCAACGACGCCATCAAGTTCCTCAGAGCCCGGGAGATCGTCCACTTCCAGCGCTTCGGCGAGGGACTGCGCCTGGCCAAAGACAAACTGGGCGAAAAGAATGTCTACTATCTCAATCCTGCTTTTGACAAGGGAGAACGGCAGGGA
>ENA-UEYL01002117-UEYL01002117.1-human-gut-metagenome-genome-assembly--contig:-NODE-2117-length-15344-cov-4.183664_pt1 | contig 15344 bp, 13 predicted proteins | sample MGYA00242941_ERZ507946 | MGnify/ENA primary metagenome ERZ507946 (study PRJEB26167, sample SAMN06115482) | human gut metagenome | host: Homo sapiens | place: China:Guizhou | collected 2015-03-11...
CGATACTGCATGAAACCAATACTGGAACTGAAAGAAATCGACAAATCCTTTCCCGGTGTACATGCGCTGGACAAGGTTTCCTTCTGCTGCTATCCCGGAACGGTGCACATCCTGCAGGGAGAAAATGGCGCAGGAAAAAGTACACTGCTGAAAATTATCTCCGGACTTTATCAGCCCGACTCCGGAGAGATCTATTTGAACGGAGAAAAGGTCACCTTCCATCATCCCATGGATTCCCGGAAACACGGAATTGCTATGGTATATCAGGAAATGACCATTCTGCCCCATCTGACCATTGCGCAGAATATTTTCCTGAACCAGGAGAGCCGTCTGGGCGGCGGGAAGCATGGCCTGCTCAACGAGTATGCCCTTGTGGAAAAGACGCGGGCACTGGCCGCAAAATACAACATCGAAATCGACCCCTATGCAACCGCCGGGGACATTCCCATCTCGCAGCAGCAAATTGTGGAGATTCTGAAGGCGCTCTCCTCCGATCCCAAGATCCTGATTCTGGACGAACCCACCTCCACTTTGACGAGAACCGAGGTGGACAAGCTGTACAGCATTGTGGAGGAGCTCAAGCGGCAGGGCTGCACCATTTTGTTCATCTCCCACCGTATGGAAGAGGTGCTCCGGTTCGGCGACGATATGACCGTTTTGAAAGACGGAAAGTTCGTGGGCTCTGTCAAGGTCAAAGACGTGACGGAGGACGATATCATTACCATGATGGTCGGCCGCAAGCTGGAGGACATCTTCCCGCCCAAGCCCCAGCAAACCTCCGGCGAGGTTATTTTCCGCGCGGAGGGCATCTCCGACCACACCAAGGTCCATGATATCACGCTGGAAATCCGCAAGGGCGAGGTGTTGGGTCTGTCCGCCTTGGACGGGCAGGGACAAACCGAACTCATGCAGATCCTTTCCGGAAACCGCTCCAAGGCAAAGGGCCGCGTGCTTCTCAACGGCAAAGAGCTCCACTACAAAACCCCGCGCGGTGCCCTCAAGCAGGGCATCGGCTATGTGCCCGAGAACCGGAAGACCCAGGCTCTGTGCCTGCAGCTTTCCGTGCGGGAAAACATCGCACTGGCCAGCCTGAACCTGCGGCAAACCCTGGGCTTTGTACAGCAAAAGCGGGAGCAGGACACGGTCAACGAAATGGTGCAGCGCATGAATATCCGCACGCCCAGCGTCCAGCAGCATGTTGTCAATCTCTCCGGCGGCAACCAGCAAAAGGTTTCTGTGGGAAAGAGTCTGGCCGCTCTGCCCAAGGTTCTCTTCCTCAATGAGCCCACCCGCGGAATCGACGTGGAAGCCAAGCAGGAAATTTACCGTCTGATCCGCAAGCTGGCGGAGGACGGAGTCGCCGTTGCGGTTTACTCCAGCGACATGATGGAGGTCATTGGCCTGAGCGACCGGGTGCTGACACTGTACGAAGGCCGCATTACCGCAGAGCTGACCGGAGCAGATATCAACGAAGAGCGCATTATGGCCGGCGCCATGAATCTTAAGGATGGAGAAGGAGTGGCAGGAGAATGAAGAATATGTTGACGCTTTTGAAAGAGCGGCAAAACAGGAATCACCTGCTGCACCGCAAGAGCGAAGTCCTATTTGCCTTTTTGTTTTTGATGGCGATGGTCATTTTCGGTTCCTTCGCCAGCCCGTATTTTCTCACCACGCGGAATCTTCGCAACCTTTTGACCCTCAATATCGGCATGATCCTGCTGACCTTTGCGCAGATGTACATCATTCTGCTGGGCGGTGTGGATCTGTCGGTGGGATCTGTGGTTTCCATGACCAGTGTAATCTGCGCCACCATGATGGTGGAGGGGAACATTGGAAACTGGCTGCTTGTCATTATCCTCTGCCTTCTGGCTTCTGCCGCAATCGGCCTGGTTAACGGGCTGCTGGTAACCAAGGGCGGCCTGCAGCCCATCATCGCCACCCTTGCGACCCAGACCGTCTTTGCCGGTGTGGCCCTGGTGATCCTGCCGGGCCCCGGCGGGGATATTCCCAGCGCATTGACCAAATTCCTGACCCGGGGCGCCGGCTATGCCGTTCCCATACTGTTCGTCCTGGCGTTCATCGTGCTGGCCTGGATCATTCTCAACCGCACAGCCTTTGGCCGGGCCATTTACGCGGTGGGCGGCAATGAGCAGTCTGCCGAATCCGCCGGAATCCATGTGGATTCTGTAAAGATCAAAACCTTCATTCTGGCTGCGGTTTTCGCAGGCGTTGCAGGTCTTTACCTCAGTATCTACTCCACATCCGGCAATCCCCTGTTGGGCGAGCCGTATACCCAGCGGTCCATCACCGCTGCAGTGGTCGGCGGTGCCCTGCTCACCGGCGGCAAGGGAAGCGCAGTGGGCTGCGTCATCGGTGCACTGATTCTGGGTATCATCACAAACCTTTTGAATCTCATGAACATCAACACTTACTATCAATTTGTGCTGCAGGGTGTGCTTTTGATTCTGACCCTCTCGATCAGCGCATTGAGAAGCCGGAAATAAGGAGGGTTACGCATGAAAAACACATTGCTTTCCGGTGACGTAGCGCTCACCCGCAAAAAGCTTCTGCCTTTGTTCCTGGTCTACGGTACGTTGATTGTCCTGCTGGTGGCCGCAGAAATTCTCAGCCCCGGCTTCCTGGCTCCTCAGCATATGGAAACCATCATCCGCCAGGTGGCATTTCTGGGCATTGTATCCATCGGCCAGACCTTGGTGATTCTGACCGGCGGCATTGATCTGTCCGTTCAGAACACGCTGGTGCTCAGCAATGTTGTCTCCGCACAAATTATGGCCGGCAAGCCGGAGAATGCCCTGACCGCCCTGGTCATCTCCATTCTCATCGGTCTGGTCGTCGGCGTGCTGAACGGAGCGGGCATCTACCTGCTCAATATTCCTCCCATGATCATGACTCTGGCCATCGGCACAGCCGTGTACGGCGTCGCCTACATCTACTGCAACGGCGCTCCCAAGGGCTATGCCTCTCCCATTTTCACCAATCTGGCAAACGGGAGAATCCGGGACCTGTTTTCTGAAGACAGCCCCCTGCGCATTCTCAACATCAACGGAACGATTCTCCTTTGGATCCTTCTCAGCGCCGCCGTCATCATTCTCCTGAAGTATACCATCTTCGGCCGCGCGGTGTATGCCATCGGCGTGAACCGGCAAAGCGCACGCTATTCCGGCATCAATGTTCCCGCCACCATCATTTCGGTCTATGCCATCTCCGGCATTCTGGCGGCCATCACCGGCGTGTTGTTCGTGGGATACACCGGTACCAGCTATCTGTCCACCGGTTCCAGCTACAATATGGATTCCATCGCATCGGTGGTCATCGGCGGTACGTCCGTGGTAGGCGGAATCGGCGGCTATGTGGGCACCATTGCCGGTGTCATGGTCATGACCATGGTTTCCAGCATTATGACCATTGTGAACATGGCGGAATCCGGCAAGAAAATCATCAGCGGCATGATCTTGATTCTGCTGCTGGTCAGCGTATACCGCCGGAAGAAGAGCAACTGAGGAAAGGTGAATGTTATGCGGGTATTTGTGTCTCATCTGATCCGCAAGGGGGATCCCGGCTGGCCCGGGAACCCCACTGTGGAGCTCAATCAATACACCTCCCTGGAAAACGGAGATACGGCAAACACGTATTCCTTTACCCTGTTCAATCATTTCGGTACGCATTTTGACGCGCCCCGGCATTATCATGCCGCGGGCCTTACCATCAACGAAATCCCAAAGGAGCGCTTCTTCTACCAGCATCCGCTGTTATTGGACATTCCCAAGGGCCGCCTTGAAAAGATCGAGGTATCCGATCTGCAGCCCTATGAGGACTCCCTCAAAGTCTGCGATCTGCTGATGCTGCGCACAGGCTTTGAAGCGCAGAGAAGCGAAGATCCGGCTGCATACAGCCAGCAGGGTCCTGCTGTAAGCGCAGCCTGCGCGGCCTATCTGGCGGATCGATTTTGCGGAACCTTAAAAGCGGTTGCGGTTGATTTCCTCTCCCTGGCCTGCCCCGCAGACACCACAGACGGTGACGAGGCCCACCGCCAGTTGTTGGGAAATTACCGGGACGGCTACATCTGCATCATCGAAGATGTCCACATGGCCGGACTTCCCTCCGGCTTTTTGAAGGAAGCTGCCGCCATCCCCCTGTTCCTGGACGGGCTGGACAGCGCCCCCGTCACCATGTGGGTAGAGGCCTGATTCCGTTTTACTCAAAACTCTCTGTGCAGAAAGGAGCCGTGCGCTTGTGGAAATCATTGATATTCACGCCCATGTCTATCCGACAGTATGCGGCATTACCAACAGCCTGCCCATGACATCCCAGCCCCTTGGCCGTGTCAAGGTCGGAAATGAGATCCGGCAGTTCCTGCCGCCTTCTTTCCACGATACCACCAGTACCGTGGAAACGCTCATCGCCTATATGGATTGGTGCGGAATTTCCCGCGCGGTGCTGATGGCAAATCCATACTACGGCTATCACAATGATTATTTCATCCGCTGTGTCCAGCAATATCCTGAGCGTTTACGGGCTGTTGCCCTGGTGGACCTTACCAAAGGCGCCGCTGCAGCCGAGGAACTGGAGCGGCTCTATCAGCAAACCCCGCTCATGGGGTTCAAGGTTGAAACCGACAGCACCTTCCAGTGTGCCCGGCAAATGCACATGGCGGATGAGGCGCTGCGTCCCGTTTGGGAGTGTATTGACCGTCATGCCCAGCCGGTATTTTTGCATCTGTTTACCGACCGGGATGTGGAAGATACCATTCAACTGGTAAACCGCTACTCCAACATCTCCTTCATCCTCTGTCATATGGGTGCAGACGCCTGTTTTTCTGCCGGTGTGAAAAAGAGCAACTTTGACGAACTGATTGCTCTGGTGCGGGATCATGACAATGTCTGGTTCGACACTTCCACCGTGCCGGTCTATTTCCAGGAAGAATATCCCTTCCCCACCTCTGTGGAAATCATCGAGAAAGCCTGGCGGGAAGTCGGAGCCAAAAAACTCATGTGGTCCTCGGATTATCCCGGCATGCTCAACCACGCCACCATGCGTCAATTGATCAACTTGGTAGCGGTACAGTGTCGGAACATCCCGCCTGCAGACCGGGAGCGGATCCTTGGCCTCAACGCCAAAGAGCTGTTCTTTGATGTTCAGAACAGAGCGCAGCCTTGAGACCCATATCGGCTGCAGGAATCCGATCAGAAGCAGCGGTTTTCTCTGTTTGTAAACGAACTGTCGCATGTTCCCTTTTCATTCAACCTGTCCGGGTGCCCGAAGTGCCCGGACAGTTTTTTTACTCTTTACGCTGCGGATCCCGGACGGCTTCCGCAGTGTGTACTGCATAGACGGACAGTTCTCGTTCAACCTGTCCGCAGCGAATTCTTATTGACTATTTTTTGAATAAGTTTACATTTTAACAGTCTTCCGTTTTGTGATTTTTTTGAGGATTTATCCAACAAATTTACGCACTTTTGCGATGCAAATGCTGCAAGTATTTGTCGCGCTCGTTCATTTTCATTCATATCGTTGTTTATTTTGAACTATTTTGTTTCGTTTTGTGTTTTTTTACGTTGGATAGGATTGACAACTATGTAAACTTGGCGTAATATGTTAAAAAATGATTCAAATTGATTTAAAGTGATTTATTTAGTGAGATATCCCACTTGTCTCCTTGCAGAAGTATACAAATCGGATCTCTGCCAACTGCGCAGCGAACCGCTACGTATAAATTCCATTTTGGAAATGCACAAACATGAAGGGAGCGTATCAACATGGATTTGCCAACTACCTTTTTCGGATGGGTGATGTTTCTCGTAGAGCGGTATTACATGGACTTCCTGCGCGGCCTGGGCGTCACACTGGAGCTGGCCATCATCGGCACCATTTTGGGATGCCTGATCGGGTTTGCAGTGGGTGTTGTCCGCAGCGTTGTGGTAGATCCCGGCGCTTCTCCCATCTCGCGGGGACTGACCGCTTTGGTCAAAGCCGTTCTGGCGATTTACGTGGAAATCTTCCGGGGCACTCCCATGATGGTGCAGGCCACGGTTGTGTATTACGGCACCATGTCTCTCTGGGGACTGGATATTCCCTCGTTTTCTGCCGGTGTATTGGTGCTGTCCCTGAATATCGGCGCATACATGTCCGAATCCGTCCGCGGCGCCATCGGCGGCATTGATCCCGGTCAGATCGAAGGCGGTCAGGCCGTCGGCATGAGCTACGGCCAGATCATGCTCCACGTGATTATGCCGCAGGCTTTCAAGAACCTCATTCCGCAGATCGGCAATACCTTCATTTCCGCCATCAAGGATACCTCGGTGCTCAATGTGATTGCCGTGACGGAGCTGTACTTTGCCGCCAAGAGCATTGCCGGTACCTATTTCAAGTTCTTCGAAACCTATCTCATTATCTGCGCCATCTATTTCATCCTGACCTTCACCATGTCGCGCTTGCTGCATCTTCTGGGCCGTCTGCTGGAGGGATCCCGTAACTATGAGCTGATTTTGGACGATGAAAATGAAGAAGTGGAGGTCGCGCGGTCATGAGTGAAGCAATCCTGCAGATCAAGCATTTGGAAAAAAGCTTCGGCACCCATCAGGTCCTGAAGGACATTGATTTTGAAGTGCAAAAGGGCGAGGTCATCAGCGTGATCGGATCCTCCGGTTCCGGAAAATCCACGCTGCTGCGCTGCATCAATATGCTGGAAACCCCCAGCGGCGGCGAGATCATTTTTGAGGGCAAGCCCGTGTCTTACCGTCCCAAGGATAAAAACCGGTTCCGTTCCCGCGTGGGGATGGTGTTCCAGTCTTTCAATCTCTTCGCCAATATGAGCGCCCTGAAAAACTGCATGATCGGCGCCCAGCGGGTAAGCAAGAAGAGCAAGGAAGAAGCCGAGGCTCTGGCACGGAAATATCTCAAGGTAGTGGGCATGAGCGCCTACCGCAACGCCAAGCCGTCTCAGCTTTCCGGCGGCCAGAAGCAGCGCGTCGCCATTGCCCGTGCCCTGTGCATGCAGCCGGACCTGATTTTGTTTGATGAGCCCACCTCCGCTCTGGATCCGGAGATGGTGGGCGAGGTGCTGGAAGTCATCCGCTCTCTGGCGGAATCCGGCATCACCATGGTCATTGTTACCCACGAGATGATGTTTGCCAAGGAAATTTCCAGCCGCGTGGTCTTTATGGACGCCGGCATTATCCTGGAGCAGGGCACTCCCGACCAGGTATTCAATCATCCCCAGCAGGCCCGGACCAAGGAATTCCTCAGCCGGTACCGTCAGGGATAACCGTTCCTTCCCAATTTCACGGTTTTTCACATAAAAGGAGGCACACAAATGGCGCAAGCAATCCTTTCTCCGGATCAGCCGGCAGCCATGGGCATCCACTATCATTACCACTCTCTTTCCTATATGCTGGAGGCGCAGAAACGGGCCGGATACCAAAGCATCGAGCTCTTTTGTGCCGCCCCCCATGTGCAAATGACCGCAGAAGGCATCGCGGAGCGCAGCACCCTGCTCCAAACCCTTCGAAACTCCGGGCTGCGCGTGATCTGCGTGACGCCGGACAACTGCATGGGCCCCTGGCAATATGCAGCTGCCGGCGGAGAAACCATCGCCCAGTGCAAACGCTACTTCCGTCACGCCCTGGAGCTGGCGGCGGATCTGAACTGTCCTCAGGTGGCATGTCACTCCGGCTGGGGGCTGCTGGACGAGCCCCGGGAAGAAGCCTGGAAGCGCAGTCTGGATTTCATGTCCTGGTACTGTCAGGAGGCCGCGTCCCTGGGCATTACCCTGGTGATGGAGAGCCTGCGGGCCGCGGAATCCAATCTGGTCAACAGCCTGCCCACACTGCAGCAATACCTGCGGGAGCTGGGCTGCAGCAATATCAAACCTATGATTGACACCTGCGCCATGGCGGTGGCAGGCGAGACTATGGAGGAATGGTTTGCTGCCTTCGGCAGCGAGATCGCACACATGCACTTTGTGGACGGAACGCCCTATTTCCACTTGGCCTGGGGAGACGGAAACCGCTCCCTGGAGGGCTATTTGGCTGCCATTGCAGCCAACCATTACCACGGTGCGCTCACACAGGAAATCACCGACGGCCGGTACTATGACGATCCGGCAGCCGCGGATGCACAATCCTACCGCATCCTGCGGAACTATATGTAATCACCAAGACCGGATTGCGGCTGATCCCCCGGTCAGGGAACAACAACATTTAGGAGATGACACCCATGTGGACGAAAGATCTGTTTGGTACCGATAAACCCATCATTGCATTGCTGCACCTGGACGCTCTGCCCGGCGAACCCGCGTTCTGCGGTTCTCTGGATACCATCATGGAGCATGCAGCGGCGGACCTCAAGGCCCTGCAGGACGGCGGCGTGGACGGTGTTCTGATCGCCAACGAGTACTGCTTCCCCATCACCCCGCACACCAGCACGGTCACTCTGATGGCCATGGCGGCCGTCATCGGCTCTCTCAAAAAAGACATCCGCGTTCCCTTCGGCGTAAACGTCGTTTACAATCCGGAAGAAACCATTAAGATGGCGGCCGCTCTGGGTGCCTCCTTCGGGCGCAGCGCCTTCGGCGGCGCGTACACCGGCGCATACGGCCTGCACAGCGTCAACTACGGCGATATGGTCCGTCTCAAATATACGCTGGGCCATCCGGAGATTCAGCTCCTGTGCAAGTTCAATCCCGAAGGCGACGCCCGCCTGGGCGACCAGACCACGGAAGCCCTGATGAACGAGCTCTGCCAGGGCGGCTTCATGGGCGGCCTGTGCGTATCCGGTCCCGGTGCCGGCCAGGAGGCCAGCATGGGATATCTGGAAGAGGTTTCTTCCCTGGCCAAGAAAAAGAATGTTCCCGTCTTCTGCAACACCGGCTGCCGCCACGATACCATTGAGCGGATTCTGCAGATCGCAGACGGTGCCTGCGTAGGAACCGCCCTGAAGGGTCCCGACGGCCGGGTAGACCTGGAGAAAGTCAAGTCCTTTATGGAAATCGCCCGGCGATAAGCGCCCCGCAGGCAAAAGGCAGGAATTCATATGAGTGTTCTGAAAGACAAGCTGCTCCTTGGCGTGGACATCGGTACAAACGAATCCAAGGGCGTTCTGATCGACGGAAGCTTCCGCCCCATCGCCAGCTTTTCCGTTCCGCACGCCATGGAGAACCCGCAGCCCAATTACTTCGAGATGGATGCGGAGATCTGGTGGTCCGATTTTTGCAGGATCTGCCGCGGCCTGATGGAGCAGGCCGGTGTGGGACCGGAGCAAATCGCAGGCGTGGGCACCAGCGTCATGGGCTGCGACTGCATCCCCGTGGACAAATCGTGCCGTCCCCTGCGCAAGGCCATTCTCTATGGAATTGACGCACGCTCCGGCCCCCAGATCGATGCACTCATTCAGGAGCTGGGCGAAGACGGCGCCATCGCCATGTTCGGCCACATCCCCCGGTCAGACGACATCGCCACCAAGATCCTCTGGATCAAGGACAATGAGCCGGAGGTCTATGCCAACACGTATCAGTTCCTGACGGGCTCTTCGTACCTGACCGCAAAGCTCACCGGGAAGTTCACCATCGACAGTTATCTGGCCAAGGCGGCGTTCCGCCCCATCTACCGGCAGGACGGAACATACAACGAGGTAGACGGCCCCCGCTTCTGCCGGGCCGATCAGGTGGCCGCCATCGCCAATGTGACCGATATTGCCGGCGGGGTCACCGCCGAAGCCGCGGCGGCATGCGGACTTCTGGAGGGTACTCCGGTCATTGTCGGCACGGGAGATTCCACCGCGGAATCCATTGCCGGCGGTCTGGTGTCTCCGGGAACCCTGTTTGTCCAGTTTGGCTCCACGATGTTTTACATCTACTGTCTGGAAGGCCAGATGGATGCCTGCACGGCGGATCATTTCCCCGGCAGCTATCCCTTTACCATTCCCGGCAGCTATGCCGCCACCGGCGGCACCAACTGCGCCGGAACCCTGACCAAATGGGTCCGGGATCTCTACTATGCCCAGGAGGTCCAGGCCGCCCGGCACGGCGGTCCGGATGCTTACTCCGTTATGGCGCAGGAGGCGGCCCAGGTTCCGCCGGGCAGCAACGGTCTCATTATGCTGCCGTATTTCTACGGAGAACGCAGCCCCATCAACGACCCGGATGCAAAAGGCGTCATGTTCGGTCTTTCCGGCAGCCATACCCGCAAGGAAATCAACCGCGCCGCGCTGGAAGCCGTTGCCTACTCGCTGGGGTCCCATATGCGGCTGTTCCAAAACCACGGCCTGACGCCGGACCGGGTCATCATTGCCGGCGGCGGCACCAAGAATCCGGTTTGGATGCAGATTGCCGCAGACGTCATCGGCATGCCGGTGCAGGTCGCGCAGGACTGGCAGACCGCCAGCTACGGCGACGCCTGTATGGCTGCCATCGGCTGCGGAATCCTTCCGGACTTCCCGGCGCTCAAGCAGGCCATGCCCCTGAGCCGGCCGGTGATGCCGGATCCGCAGCGCCACGCCCTGTATCAGAAGTATCTGGATCTGTACGAAACTCTGTACCAGCGCACCCGGGATCTGATGCACCAGCTTCCGTAAACCGGTACGGACATCCGCCCCGGATTTAGCCGGGACACAACTCAGTAGCTTTTCCCGCGGATTCCGCAGGAGCTAATATCATCATTTTTTGGGAGGACAGTATGAAAAACGTGAAAAGACTCTTGGCAGCACTGCTGGCGACCCTCACGCTGGTCGGCCTGACCGCCTGCGGCGGCAGCAAGCAGCAGGAAGACACCACCGCGTCCGATGACAGCGGTGATGCAACCAGCACCGAAGAAACCTACGGCGAGGGCTACGTGCTCCGCGTCGGCATGAACTGCAGTGCAGCCCCCTTCGGCTGGACTCAGGACGATGACTCCAACGGTGCATGGCCCATCGACGGCACCAATCAGTATGTCTGCGGCTACGACGTGCAGATTGCCCGCCTGATCTGCGATACCTACGGCTGGGACCTCAAGATCATCAAGACTGACTGGGACGGCCTGATCCCCGGCGTTGTCTCCGGCAAGCTGGACTGCTGCATCTCCACCCTGGGCGTGACTGAGGAGCGCCTCCAGTCCGTGGACTTCTCCGATTACTACTGGAATAACGGCTGCATCATGGTCGTGCGGAAGGACAGCCCCTATGTCAACGCCACCTCTCTGGAGGACTTTGACGGCGCGAAGATCACCACCCAGATCGCTACCATTTGGGAGCCTCTGGTGCAGCAGATTCCCAACGTGCAGGCTGAGCCCTGCCTGAGCGGTCTGCCCGAGCTGTTTGTCGCAGTCAGCTCCGGCAAGGTCGACGGCATCATCACCGGTCTGTCCGAGGCCCAGTCCGCCTGCCTGTCCAACCCCGACCTGACCTGGGTCACCTTCGAGGACGGCAAGGGCTTTGACGTGGAGCTCTCCGCTCTGTGCGCCGGTATCCCCATTGCCAAGGGCAACACCGAGCTCAAGGATAAGATCAACGCCGTCATCGCCACCCTGGATCACGACACCCAGATGGAAATGATGACCACAGCTCTCAACGCCCAGCCTCTGAGCGACGGCTCCGGCGAAGCGCTCCAGGCCGAAGAAACCAAGGACATGTAAAAACCCAAAGACGCCTTGGGCTTTCACCCAAGGCGTCTTTTCTGTTCATCAATTCTTTTTTGCGTGCTGCCCTTTCCTGAAATCAGCAGGGCTCACGCATCACCGGGGACCTGAATAACCTCCACCTTCCGTTTGGAAAGCTCCTGCATCGCCGCCCGGTCCAGATCCGCATCTGTAATCAGGACATCCACCTGTTCCAGCGGAGCCACATGAATAAACGCACTGTTGGTAAATTTGGAATGATCTACCAGCAAAACCACCTTGGCGGAATTTTCAATCATAATCTGCTTGAGCCGCACGTCGTACATGTTGTGCTCGCTGATGCCGTTTTCCACACTGACTGCGTCAGCACCCAAGAAGCAGACGCTGGCGTGAAACTGCCCCAGCATATTCTCGGCAAAGTAACCATGGCAGGCCATGAACTCCTTCCGGAGCTTTCCGCCGGTAAAGTAAATCTCAATATTGGGCTTGCTGTCCAACGCAATCGCCGTGGACAGCGAATACGTGATGGCGGTCATGGGCGTCTCCGGCGGGATCTGCCGCACCAGCTCCAGCACCGTGGATCCGGAGTCCATCATCGCAAACGAATCCCGGGGCACAAATTCCAGCGCCGCCTCCGCAATTCGCCGTTTGGCCTCCTTATTGGTGACCTCCCGGGCGGCATTGGAGAGCTCGTGGGCATCGGGTTCCTGAATGAAAATCACCCCGCCCCGGGTCTTCCTCAAAACACTGGCATTGCACAAAATGTTTGCGTCGCGCTGTACCGTAGCCTTCGATACCTGAAGGCAATCCTGAAGCTCTTCCCAAGTGATAATGTCTCGCCCTTTTGCAAGACTTTTGATCTTTTCAATGCGTTCGGCACGAATCATTTTTTTACCAGCCTTTATTCATTCTTATAAATCGCATCAATGAAAACTCACACCTATGGTATATCAGAGTAAGGCAGAAAGATCAAGGCTTTGCAGGGAAATCCAGGCAATTGTTTCAATTTTTTTGATTCTTTTTGATTTAAATTGATTTAAACAGATGTATTTTGCTTCGTATATTCCGCACTGCACTTTCTGACAAGTGCCGTGCTCTGTCATCACACATAACAGGGGGCATCGGTCAATGAACAACACAGTCCAACTCCGGGAAGAACGGGAAAAAGCGCTCTACGCCGACGGGGCATCCGTCTATGTATTTATCATCATCGTGCAGTTCTTCTGGGCCATCTCCGGCCCCCTGACCAAAATGAGCTATGCAGGGTTCGGCGTGTCCGGCGAGGATGTTTTTGAAGTCATCCATTTTGCAGGGCTTCGTCTGTGCGGTGCCGGCATCATCGGCCTTGCATACCACGTTTTGCGCGGCCAGCGGCTTTTGCCGGAAAGTCTTGCGGACTTTTGGCAGCTGACAAAACTGGGCTTGATTATGGGTGTGGCACAATATCTCTTCTTCAACTTCGGCGCCGCCTTCTCCTCCGGAATCCAGACCTCCATTTTGTCCAGTGCAGGCGCTTTTTGCGGAATCCTGATTTCCGCCCTGCTGTTCAAGGAGGATGCCCTGACTCCCCGCAAAGTTCTGGGCTGCATTCTGGGCGTCGTGGCCGTCGTGATCCTCAACTGGGAAGACCTCCATGCCGGTGTGACCACCTCCCTTTTTGGGGCGCTTTTGCTGCTGCTGGGCCAGGTATCCGGCTCTTTTGGCGCCGCCTATGTCAAAATCATTTCCCGGGGCCGCAGTGCCATTTGGGTGGGAGGCTGGCAGTCCGTCATCAGCGGAACGATGCTGATTGTCATCGGCGTATGCGGAAATGGGGCGCTCTCGTTTGACTCCGGCCGTTCCGCCGCACTTCCCACCGCGGTTTTGATTCTCACCAGCGGGGCCGCCCTCATTTTTTCCAATCAGCTCTACAAGTACAATCCTCTGAGCAAAATCATGATCTTCTCCCTGCTCTCTCCGGTACTGGGCGTGTTCAGCTCTGCCATCATGCTGGGTGATCCCCTGAATTCCGGCTATGTGTTCGCCAGCCTCATCATCAACTGCGTCGGCGTTGCACTGGTTACCACGGAAAAGCAGAGCCCGCAGCCCTGCCCCGCTCATCACAAAAGCAACTCATGACGCGCGCACTTTCGCGCGTCCATGCAGGCGCACCTTCTCTTTGATCCGGAAACTGCCCCGCCTGTTTTCAGGCGGGGCAGTTTCCTGCTCTGATTGTGCAGGCTGCGGGATCGTACAAAGCGGTCTGTCCCCGCAGCGCTGCGCTCGTGTCAGGACAACGTGGCAAGCCGGCGATACTGTCCCAAGGTGTAGCCTTCTGCATATTTGAAAAAGCGGTTCAAGGCATATTCACTGGAAAAGCCGGACATTGACGCAATCTCTGCAAAGGACAGGCTGGACGTGCCGATCAGTTCCTTGATGTAATTGAGCTTCTCCGCTCCAATCAGCTGATTGAGCGTCTTGCCGGACTGGCTGCGGCAAATCCGGTTGAGCTGCCGGGAGCTGCGCCCCAAACTGGCCGCCACATCCTCCACCGTGATTCCGTCGGCAATATGTTCTGCAATGAACTTCTGCACCTCCCGCACCATCCGGGCGGACCGGTCCGGCTTCATATCCCGCTGGGTAATGGGCTCGCTCTCCGGCAGAACCGCCGCCAGCAGCTGCAGCAGCAGGCACTGCAGCAGATTGGAGATCTCCCGGGACGCCCAGGGGGAGCGTCCTTCGGAAACCTGCTTCATCAGTTGAATATAGGCCCCCGCGCTCTCCGGCGCAGTAAAGACACCGCTGCGGTGAATCTCCTCCAGGGCAGACAATACGTAAGGGTCCGTGCTCTCAATCTGAAACGCAACACTAAAACGCACTCCCGTCTCCGACGCTTCGACCACCTGATGGTACCGGTTGGGCGGAACAATCATGAATTGCCCCGCTTCCACGGTATATTGCTGCACGGTTCCTCCCGTCTCCGCCGTCTGGCGAATGAACCCCTCCTGCATCAGCTGCAGCTCGTAAAAAGAGTGCTTGTTGCGTTCTGAAAGCAGGATCTCACTGTGCCCGGACCGCAAAAAGATCCAATAGACATGCAGCCGCATATTGGGATCATCAATGCGGATGATCTGCCGGTTTAAGGGCTGGTTGCTGTTGAGGATGGCTGTACTGATCTTTTGTTTCATGGAACGCTCCTTCCCGGCTCTTGGGAGCCCGTTTGCCCCGATAAACTGTCTGATTTTAGAACATTTATTATGTTGGAAATATTTTCAAACCTTTTGCTTTCCAACGCTGATTTTTTTCAAGTGCAAAAATCAAACGCGCAAAAAAAGCAAGAAATTTTCTGGATTTTAAGGAAGTTTTTTCAGTCAAACAGAAATTCAACGTTTTATTTTATTATAGCAAGCCGCCGGGAACGGAACAATGGATATCCGCAAAAAATGTCCGAAATTGTTTGTTTTGTGACTGCGCCCGCAATTGACCCTGTCACACCGGCCTGTTATAGTAAAAATGTACAATTACAGGCGCGAAATTACGTGTTTTTCGTGATTGTGCCATCATTCGGTCTTGTGGATCAAAAGAGAAAAGAGAAATGGAGGAACTCATATGAAAAGAATGTTTGCTCTGCTTTTATCCCTGACGATGGTCTTCTCTCTGACCGCCTGCGGCGGTGGGAACGAGGAGTCCTCCAGCGGCGGCAGCGAAGCCAGCGGTGAAACCATCACCATCAAGCTGCCGCACTGCTATTCGGAG
>ENA-UEYL01002124-UEYL01002124.1-human-gut-metagenome-genome-assembly--contig:-NODE-2124-length-15319-cov-5.394830_pt1 | contig 15319 bp, 19 predicted proteins | sample MGYA00242941_ERZ507946 | MGnify/ENA primary metagenome ERZ507946 (study PRJEB26167, sample SAMN06115482) | human gut metagenome | host: Homo sapiens | place: China:Guizhou | collected 2015-03-11...
AGCCCTCATCCCCAAAAAACTCCACCCACCCCCCACAGCGGGTAAATTCTTTGTCACACCCGCGTCCAAATGCGATAGAACCTGTGCCGGAAACAATATGGATTCCCTCCCCACAGGCGAGGGATCCAGCCCAGCCAACTTCACCGTCATTCACAACATACACTGGGACTGGAGTCAGAGCATCCGTCAGCAGGCGAACGATCTCCCGGTCATTTGCTGGGTTTTCGCCATAACAGGGCATACCCACGCAACACCCGGCACAATCCTGTGGGCTTACCCCGCCCCCGGAGAGGGCCTCCCGTACCACCTTCGTGATCAGGGCAACGGATTCCGGAATACCGATGGACTGATAGGAACAGGTCGGGTAGGTCATGGTTTGGATCGGAACACTGTCAGCGGTGGAGATCGCGACGGCGGTTTTTGTGCCTCCGCCGTCTACCCCGACATACCATTGCTTCATATTGGCTCCTCCATGTGGTACTTTTGAATGTAATATCGCGTGCGGATCGGCTACTTCTGTATATACTGTATAGTTTTTTGCTAATTTTGTCTATGGTTTTGGGTAAAATAGGCCAACTACCCTCAGTTGTATGCATTTTGAATCGATACAACTGACCTGAGTTGTATCTCTTTTTTTAACAGGGAAATATTTCCTTGTAAATTCACTCCCCATATGATAAAATAATTGGCAAAATAGTAATAGTCTCTAAAAATACTTGTAAGGATCTATGGGTTGATTGGCTATCTGAAGTGACGTGAAGCAGCGGCAAGCGGGGGGGGGGGCGGTATGGCTCCAAGGCCGGTCTATATAGACGTTTACACGGAGATGCTTCGTGATATACAGACGGGGCTCTATCCGGAAAATTCACTGTTCCCCCCCGAAGAAAAGTTGTGCCGGAAGTATAACGCAAGCCGTAGCACTCTCCGGCGTGCACTCAACATGCTGAAAGAAACCGGTGTACTTTACTCGGTCCAGGGTAATGGAACCTATATTAAGCCGTTCGTATTCACCCAGCCCCTATCTGATTTCTACTCGTTTACTGATACGCTTAAAAGCAGCAATATTCTAATTCAGAATTCTGTCATTCACTATGATCTGGTCAAAGCCGATAAGTCTTTGGCGATTGAAACCGGGTATCAGGAGGGAACAGTGTTCCATAAACTGCTCCGGCTCCGCTCGGCCAGGACGTATCCTCTGATGCTGGAAACCACCTTTCTCCCCCAAAGCCGTTTCTTGACGCTGGACACGGAGGCGCTCTCCTGCGGCTCTCTATATGAGTTTTTGCGAGAACAGTATAACTTCCATGCAGATCGGGCCACGGAAAAATTCCGGCCTGTTATGCCGCGCTCAGAAGAAAGGACGCTGTTGCATATCTCATCCAATGTTCCGTGTACTCTTTTGGAGCGATACAGCTATGCGGGCAATGTCCTGATTGAATATACAAAATCCATTGTCCGCGGCGATAAATATGCGTTTCGGATTGAGTTGGCAAACAACTCGGTGATTCCTCTCCCGGAACAAAGGGAGCGATGAGTACATATTGCGGTTCAGATATCTTTATCCTCACAGTTTTTTTGATATCTGTGGTGAGATGGAAAACCAGCCATATGAGTCTGTAGAGGGGAGGACGTGCTGTCCTCCGCATCCAGCCACCGGCGGCAAGGGCCGGGGCCGACCATAGTTCCGCCTATGCTCGGCCGGTATAAAATAAAGCTGCGCCCCATGCCATTCCATTTTCGGACGGCATGGGGCGTGTTTTTTTGTGCGGGAATCACTTTTTGTCGGATAACTTTTAAATTAGATCCAGGAGGTTGGTTTTTCTGCTGGCTTATGCGGCGCAGTCAGAGCACGGTGCGTAGATACTTTTTAAAGAGACGGTCAACGGCCACGAAAGCTGAAAGATACAGGAGACTTTGGACATGGCCGGTGAGCTCCGCTGCAAGGCCATCCGTTATAAGACTGCCCTGCCTTTGATCCAGGGGGGCTCAGCCACAGCCGGGCCGATGTGCGCCGAACGGTGTCCGAGGGACTACGTGTGTGAACCAGCCGTCCCTAATTTCAAGGCACATCCCGTAGTGGGCCACAAAGAGAACGGTGAGTCCATCTTCCGCTATATCTATACTGATATCCAGAAGGAACTGACAGTTAAGCTCCGGCAGAGTATTGAGGTGTATCAGAGTGTCAAGCTGACTGAGGAGAGTCGGATGGCACTGGGCCAGTGGCTGGAGCAATGGTTGAAAAACATAGCTCCTAACATTCGTCCCTCTACCTTGAGACGATGTGAAGGTACCGTGCGGAACCACATTGTCCCCTTTATGGGAGACAAGCCAATCACTCAGATAACCGGAAAAGACATTAAAAAGTTATATGATACGCTGGCTCGTCAGGGAAACCGAACCACAGGAGAGTGCTTGCCAGCAGTACTGTCCGTGGGATTCACTCCATGCTCCATGAAGCACTGGGGGAGGCAAAACAAATTTTAACGGATGAGCAGTTGGAACGATTTGTGGAGATTATCCGGGAGGATGCCGTCTGGTATGACTTCTTCTATACAGAACTGACAACCGGACTGCGGCGAGGTGAGATCTGCGGCCTCCAGTGGAGGGACTTTGATGCAGATGATGGAAGGCTCAAGATTTGCCGCGCTGTACATGAGGAGCGTGGCGGAAAACTGACTACTTGGGATACCAAGACATCAGCTGGTGCCAGAACGATCACCCTGCCGCCCAGTACTGTAGAATTGCTCCGGGAGAGGAAAAAGTCCGCTCTGACGGAATGGATCTTCCCCCATCCGTGAAAACCAGAACAGCCTACCCACCCGAGTACTGCCTATGATCGGCTGAAAGCCCTGTTAAAACGGGCGGAGCTGCCTGATATCCGGTTTCATGGTCTGCACCACACTTTTGCCACCCATGCGTTGGCATCTGGTGTAGATGTAAAGACTCTGTCTGGAATCCTGGGACATACCAGGTCGGCGTTCACCCAAGACACCTACCCACACCACTAGGGATATACAAAAGCGGGCGGCTGAGATCGTAGAGGAATTTCTTAAAAATATCTTTGAAGAGGAGTTGAAGCCATGGGAAGAAAGCCAAAAAACGGCGAAGGCACCGCCCAGCTGAGAAAGGACGGCCTTCCCAAGACGAAAAATGTGCTGGCCAAGACCAAAGGTGAGTGCGTGGATAAATTGAAAACACTGAAAGACACCATTGCACCTGCAAATCCGTCCAAGGTTCGGGCAGATATGCCATTTGGGGAGTGTCTGAACTATTGGTACGAAACCTACAGCAAACCATAAATCCGGCCCAGAACCCATCGAACCTACGAAGGGTATCTCCGGCTATACATCAAACCCAGGCTAGGCGATATTCCACTGAACAAACTAACAGAAAATGATAAGCAGCAAATTTGTGTGTGGATGAAGCCAGATGAGCATGCCAATGGAAAAGGTATTGCTGACAGCCAGATTCGATGTTGCCGCAGTCTATGCCGGCAGACACTGGAGAAAGCAGTTGAGGAGCATTTGATCCTCTGCAACCTGGCCATTGGATGCAAGTGTCCGCCTGCAAAACGAGAAGAGATGAAAATTCCCTCAGGGGAAACTGTGCAGAGAGTACTCATCCAGGCCAAAGAGGAAAATTACTATGAACTCTTCCTTCTGGAGTTTGCCACTGGCCTGCGACTGAGGGAACTGGCCGCCCTTCAGTGGGACGATTTGAACTTAACGACTGGAGAGCTGCGGATCGACAAGCAAGCTAGCATTGTCGGATCAGAGGTAGTCATCTGTGAACCCAAAACAAAAGCGGCGGTTTGTACCATGATCCTGCCGCCATCCGTCAGGCGAGTGCTGGCAGAGTATAAGACCAAGGTGGATTCACGATGGATGTTTCCATCCCCAAAGAAAGAAGACTTGCCCATGCGTCCATCCTCGCCCCATAAGCGCCTGCACAGAATTTTGGATTATGCGGGATGTGAACGGGTGAGATTTCATGGTCCGTGCCATACTTTTGCAACCAACGCCTAGGCCTACGGAATGGACATCAAGACCCTGCCGACAATTTTGTGTTATGTATCCAGCGCTACTACCCTGAACACATATTCCCACATAACCGACGAGATGCAGCAATTGGTGGCGGAAAAGATTGACCGTGATACCGCGAAAGCAGAGGTCAAACAACCAGAAGAGCGGAGAGAACATTCCATGACAAACTTCCAAGCAAGGAAACGATGGAGTCGCAAAGCAAGCTGAAATGTTGCAAAACCGGCCCGCCGATGGAAGGTGCCCATCCGGCGGGCTGATTTTTTCTGTCTATGGGCAAATTTGTGGTCAAGAAATATTCTCAGAAAATATAAGAGAAGATTTATGCTGAAAATGCGACTGTTTGAGAGATAGCGGCAACTTCCAACGAGATTAGTTGGGAGGCGCTAAACAGTATTGGCACAAACAAAAAAGACGGGCACTCCTGAAAGGGTCGTGTCAAGATTTTTTCGCACTTTAGTTTGCAAGCTCTGGCATGAATGGAGTCAGCCGGCAATGGAGGCATCCTCAATGGCGGCCTCCAGGTGCTTCATATTCATGTACTTTTTGTTGCCCCACTGGGAGCCAGCTACATGGCGTAGCCGGGCACAGACCAGCATAAGGGCAGAGTTGCCGTCCGGGAAGCTGCCCACTACACGAGTACGGCGGCGGATCTCCCGGTTCAGCCTCTCAATGACATTGTTGGTGCGGATACGGGTCCAATGCTCACTGGGAAAATCACAATAGGTCAGAGTCTCCTCGATGCTGTCCTCCACCTTCTTAGCAGCCTCTTTCAGCTTCATGGAACACAGCTCCTCCACTACGGCCCTGGCCTTTTCACGAGCGGCTTTTTTGCTCTCCTGGGCGTGGATCGCCTTGAGCATTTTGGCTACCAGTTTCACCTTGGAGCGAGGTGTGACAGAGAACACATTACGGTAAAAGTGGACGGTGCAGCGTTGGTATTTGGCTTCAGGGAACACTTCGCCCACGGCCTCCAGCATACCAAGGCACTTATCTCCAACGATGAGTTTCACGCCGTCCAGGCCACGGCCACGCAGCCACTGGAAGAAGTTGATCCAACTGGCCTTGTCCTCTTTCATGCCCTCGGCGGCACCTAAAACCTCACGATATCCGTCCTCATTGACCGCGATTGCCACCAGGATGGCCACATTTTCAAACTCTCCACCCCAGTTGCGGCGCAGATAGATCCCATCCACATAGACATACGGATACCGCCCGCCTTGCAGAGGACGGTTACGCCAATCCTCGATGTGGACATACGCTTTCTTGTTCAGCTCACTGATGGTGGAGGGAGAGACCTTACTGCCCCAGAGAGTCTCGGTAATATCCTCTACACGCCGGACGGATACGCCAGCCAGGTACATCTCAATGAGAGCCTCTTCCACGCTACTCTCCCGGCGGCGATACCGCTCAATGATGGCAGTCTCAAAGGAGATCCCCTTGAGCTTGGGCATCTTGAGTGTGACATCCCCAGAAGTGGTGGTAAGGTTGCGGTTGTAGTGGCCGCTGCGGTAGCCCTGGCGTTGCTCATTGCGCTCGTACCGGGCCGCCTGGGTCAGCTTCTCCGCTTCGGCCTCCAGCAGCTCGTTGAGGGTTTCCTCTACGCTTCCGCGCACAAGTTCCTTGAGCTGCCCCTTGATAACTTCTTCGTTTAGCTGTACAATCTTTTCGGACATGGTTTGCTGTCTCCTTTCGAATGGTGGTGTCGCAACTTCATTCTACCAGACATCTGCAAACCATGTCTCTTTGTCTTTTTGCGAAACTTATTCTACCTGACCCCTATCTCTCCCCTCCCCTCAAGAGTCGGTTGGAACATATGCGGCCCAGCTTCAGATAGTCCAATACTGGCGTACCGCCGTCTCCGCATCGTTCTGGAGAAGGTCATACCGCTTCGCGAGCTGGCGCACGGCTTCCTCTCTGGCCACGCCAAGATCCCGCATGAGCAGTACAGTCTGCTTCAGAGCGGTTTCCTGCGCCTGTTTGGCAACATTGTAGTCGTGGATGGCTTGAATTTCTTCCTGGTTAAAGAGCGAGATCATAATGTCAGAAACCTCCTTTTCCCGCGTCAGCAGAAATGGCGCCAGTATGTTTTGGCGGACACACTCACGCAGGGTTTCCTGAACAGCCTTCAGCGTCGCACCATGCCTTCCACGCATCTCGTCGGAAATCTGGCAGAAACGAACGTATTGATCGATGCCGCCGCCGCTTCCATCGTCCCGCAGGATCTGGACGGCCAGCTCCATGTGCTGCACCCTGCCATCCTCTGGAGCACTTTCAAAGAGCCCGGACAGCGGTAGTGTATCAGGCGTTTCCCGCCGATTGGTATAGACCACATACAGCTCCGGCCTCGGGATCGAAACCGCTTTCCCGGCGTACAGGTCCAGTTCCCGTTCTTTCACTATAGTCATTGTACCGGATTATCAAGGATTTAGCAAGCGGCCGCATACCCTTTCCAGGATATTCCCTGGCCTTCCGGCTTCAGCGGAGTGACCGGTCGGAACCATTGCTATGCCTTTGTCTGTCAGGCTGAGCGGCGCTCTTCAAAGAAAATGCGCCCACGGTTATCATACCGCATGGGAAGCCCCTGGACATCTGAGAGCAGCCGGTACGCCTGACGCAGCTGCTGAAGGTCAAAGTACCCAAAATGGCAGTCCGCAAGGGGGAGCCCCATCTGTCCGGCCAGCCATTCATAGAGGGCGTCCCGCTTCCGGCGCGCCTTCGGCTTGCCCCTCCACAGCGCGTCAAACAGAGCGTGGCACATGATTTTTCCCTTGCGCATACGGCTGTCGGCCAGAAGGCCCAGGCGGGTCTCCGCCGCCCGCGCCGCCGTCCCGCTTCCCGGGGACCGCCCTGCCCAGCAGGGCGGCTCCGCGGGAAGCAGTTTTACAGTTTTTCCATGCGCTCTTTCACGAGGGCCTCGATTAGGGCCGCCTCCATCCGGCTCCGGCTCTTCCCGAGCTTGATCCCTCTTCGGCGGCAGGTAGATTGAATATCGCTCAGGCACATATCGCAGTAGACGTGCAGTTCCACCGCCTCCCGCACCTCGGCTTCTGTCTGCGCCAGCTCGGCGCCGCGCTGGTCCGCGCCGGCTTGGCGGAACGCCTCCGCCTTCTCTGCCTGCCCGGATGCGAGATACCGGCGGTACATATCGTTCTGAAAGTCAGTCATGGCCGCGTTCCTCCCATCAGGCCGCTTTCCCACGGCTGGGAGCGGCATAGCGGCCAAAATTCAATTCGCGGATGATCAACTGGATCATCTTATCATCGTCCCATGCGGCGTCCATCCTGGCGCGCTCCGGTCCTTCGCCCACATGGACGCTCACCCGGCCGCCATAGACCTGCATCAGCACGTCGGGGCGTTTGGCGCATACGATGGACAAATTTCCGAGCTGTTTCATGTTCCATTCCTCCATGATATTTGTTTGACACTCCCCATGGCTAAAGCCAGGGGCTTTACGCCTCCGTTTGGTAAAAGGATCTCCAGCGGATGAGCGGCGGCGCGGCCCCGCGTGCGGGACTGCGGCTTCAAGGCCCTTTTCCGCTCACGCTTTCTCCGGATCGTTCGGCTCTGGGGATTCCTCCGGCCCATGAATGGAGTCATAGTGTCTGGAATACTCCAGATATCCTCCGGGCTGTCCATGTCGCTGGAAAAGCCATGGAAATAAGTTTGATTCATGGCGATGTCTTCCTTATGAAATTCAGTTTTCTTCCTGGTTAAGCTGCCCGCAGGTGGACCACAACAGGTCTGTTCAGGTCGGCGGTCACATAGCGCCGCCGTACATTGGCGGGGCGAAAGCGCCCGTCCAGCTTGCATTCGGTCAGCTGCTCCACTCGTCCGCCGTCCAGGGCAAACTGCGCTCTCAATTCACGCAGAATGCCAAGCCGCTCTGTGAGCGGCGCGTCCGGCCGGCAGCGCAGGCTGGTGGCATAGACGTATCTACGGGGATCTTCTCTGACCTGGAAGCCATAGGTCACGAAGGACTTCGGCTTTCTGGCTCTGGCCCGTTCGATGCGTTTCACATAATCTATGGCGGCCTCTCCACCCTGCGTCACGCACAGATAGCCCATCTGCTGCCTCTGGCTGTCTGAGAGAGGGATTTCTATCGGCCTATGCCCGGAAAGCCCCTTGAATGCGTGAAAGCTCTCCGGAGCGTACCTGTATCCCTGGATGTGATATTGGAATCTGCTCTTTTGCATCAAATTCCCTCCTTGGTTTCGGCCCGGCCATATCTCTCCGGCTGTTTCGCGCCCTGTCCCGCGCCGCGGACGCGGCCCGGGCCCTTCAGGCATGCTTCAAAAGCGATCTGCACGCCAGCGCCAGGCCGGTTTGGAGCTGCGGCACAGCTTCCAGCATCTGCTGTGTGATGCCAAGGCAGTCCAGCGTCTCCGACACGTCCTGTGTGTAGGCATATTCGTGGTTGGAAAGTTCCGTGCGGAACATCTCGTAGATGAATCCCCGGCCGGTAGGGTCTGCGCCAATGGCCTCCTGAAGCTCTCTATGGTGCCGGGCAAACATGCCTTTCAGCGCCGGTAAATCGCTCTTTCGGCAGAAACCTCCGGTGCCGGGGCAGGGCGCACACCTTGTCTTTGTCGGAGGATCGAAGGCCGAGCCTGCGCAGCCCTTCCGCGAACTGCCGGGCATCAAAGGCGAACATCAGGGGGAAGTCGTTCACCTCCGCCTGATGGCGCTCCCGCATCTCCTGATACCGGTTTTTCTGCATACTGCTCATACTATCACCCTTCTTTTCGTTTTATCGCGCCGGAGACTGTGGCTCCTGCCGGGGGTGCTTTTCCAGCCATTCCTTGTCATAGCGGTGAAGGTAGCGGTTATAGGCAAGCAGCGCGGCGCGTTCCTCTTCACCCGCTTCATCGCCTGATGCAACGGTGACGAGCTCCCCGCCGTCTGCAAATCCGCCGTCTCGGTCAAAAAATTCCTGCCGGCCCCGGCCGTCCAGGTCAAGCTCTGGATCGTCCAGGTCCTCTTCCCCGAAGGGGCAGCAGATCGGGCAGGTGTAACGGTGGCAGCAGCCGCAGGGCTGTCCGGCATCGTCCTCCTCGTCCTCCCCGCATTCCGGGTGCCTGCACCCGTACCCGTTGTTGACAGGGGCTCCGTTGTAGAAATAGGGGCAGGTATGGGCGAACAGATCAAAGTCCGCCAAGACTCGTTTTGCCATCTTCTCATAGTCTCCTTTCCGCCATCTGCGAAACTGCTTTTGTGCCCGGCAGTTTTCCCAGGGATGCTTCCCATATCCGGCGCCGGCCTGACTGCGGGGCCCGCCTTCCGGCTGCTGAGCGCACGGAAAGGCCCAAGACCGGGTAGCCAGGAGCGGTGGCAGGGAATATAAGGGGCCGGGCGGCCTTATCAGGACCGCCCGGCTCAAACACGGTTATGCCGCCAGACGCTTCTGCGCCTGGATACTGCGTGCGCGGATCTGCAGTTCATCAGACAGATACCGCAAAGAGGTATATTGTTCATCCACCTCATGGAGCTCCTGCTTGAGGATGGATTCGTAATAAATTTTCTTCCGCTCCAGCTCCCGGATGCTCAATACCATCCGGTCCATGATGGCCGGACTCTGGTTGCCGCTTTGGATGAGATGGGTGGCCCTTTTTTCATACTCTGCCAAATCCTTTTGGATCGTACGGTAGAAGGCCAGCGCCATCTTGCTCCGCTGCTTTTCATCGTCCACTACGAACATACTGTTGGCGTCAAGGGGCAGCCGGTCGGCGTATTTATGCTGATTGTGCTGCTCTAAAAGGGCGATGAAGTCCTCAAAGAGCGCCAGCTTCGGCATATAGTCCCTGGGGATAAAGTAGATGCGCCCGCGGGCCGCCTTTACCGCCTGCATGGTGTCCAGATAGTTTTGCAGCAGCGTGTCGATCTGCCGGCGGCTGGCGCAGGTCTGGTAGAGCGCAAACAGCTCCTGCGCGTCCTGGCAGCAGGAGAGCGCGTCCACATTGGGATCGGCCTCCAGGTTGTCATAGGAGAATACGCCGCTGCCCCGGTCCAGGCTGATATTCGCCAGCTTCTTGTACTCGTTGGTATCCTCATGAAGTGTCTCCTTGACCAGCTCGCGGGAGATGATCCCCTTCGGCCCACGGTTATCCCGGCAGTAGACATTGATGATCTGCGGAACGCCCGCGTCCTTGACCACCAGCCTGTGGTAAATATCCCCGGTGGCGCTCCGGAACGCGTCCGCCAGAGAGGAGCGGCGGATGGGCTTATAGGGGAAGTCCACGGTATCACAGAGCCTGGCCAGCACCTCGCGGTCAATTAAAATGCTGGAGAGGGTGTAGTAGAGGATCTTGCCCAGCACCTCGTCGCTGTCCTTGGAAACGGCTGCAAACTGGCTGAACTGGATGGTGTTATTGGTCTGATTCATTTGAAATGCCTCCCTTAAAATCTATATCTGCCCTCTTTGCTGCGCTTCAAGGAGATCATGCTTCGCTGCCGGAGGGCGAAAAGGGCTCGCCGTCGGCGGTGTGAACATTCGTATGGCCCACACAGGTCCAGTGGAGCACTTCCTCCCCGGTGGCGGCGCAGTCCTCGCAACGGTAGCGTCTGCGTACCTCATGGCCGTCTACTACGGGGGTCTGGTACTTCAGCCCTCCGCCGCAAACCGGGCATTGTCCCTCCTGGGGCTCCCCGGGGAGCGTGATGATGTGGCTGGCGCGCTGAAGGAAGTGAAGGATCAGGCTGGGCTCCAGCTCCGCGAGCCCTTTGGCGGTTTCCGCCACGCTGCGGGTCTTTTCCTCCGTCATAAAATTGGACATCCTCACTTGGAGGCCGGCGGCCAGATCGGATACATCGTGTTCCCGAAGCGAGACGCGGCCGTTTTCCAGAAGCATGTTCCACGCAAGCAGGAACGTGACCGGATCTCCGTGCGTCAGATATTGAAAATCTTTGAACTCCATCAGATTCATCCTTTCCGGTTTGTTATTGGCGATCGGGTTGCGGCCTGTCATCAGAAGAGAGCCAGCGCGCCCGGGCGGCCTGGTATTGGGGAGAAGCCCTGTTCTTTTCGATCAGCCTCTCCAGGGAGCGGATCAGCTCTTCCTGATCCGTAATGAGATAAAACGCATGGCTGTATGAGAGGAAATTGCCGGCGATCACAGACGCGCCCGAATACTTCCGGGCGGTTTCACCGTCTATCCAGCGCGGAGTCCGGTTGACAAATCCCCCATACCGCTCGAATACAGGGTCCAGGGTGTAGGTCTCCAGGAGCCTGTACAGGTCACTCAGCGTGCTCTTTTGGTAGGGGTAGGTGTTGCTGCCGTTGGCAACGATCTCAAGCATCTGCTTCACCTCCCAGCGGAAGCCGGAGGTAAAAGCTGTCGCCAATATCGCTTGCGGCCTCCACCGTCCAGCTCCCATGGTATGGAATGCCGTAAAAGCCGCACAGATAGAGTACATCCGCTTCTGTGACGCCAGACTGCCCCAGAGCGCTGAAGCAGTGGATCACGCTCTCATTGTTGTCATTGCGCCGCTCGATGAGCTGGACGCGCCCCATGAGCTTTTCCCGGATAGATTGTGTGTCCATCTCCATGCTCCTCCTTTTACGCCGCCGCGGGCATGGCCCACGGCTTGTTCTGATAGACTTTGACCTGTTGAAAGCCGGCCTGCCGGTAGGCCCAGAAGCGGTGCTGCCCGTCGATCACCATGCGGTTGACGCACACCAGGGGTGGAAAATCCGCTGTCCCTTCCTGCAGAAGCCGCAGATAGTTCCTGGCCTTCCGCATATCTTTGGGCGGGTCTGCCGTCAGTTCATTGACTGGGAGCGTCAGCTCTTCCCACTCGCAGGTGTGGATAAAGCCGCGGTCCTGCTTGGGATACTCCCGTTTCCACAGGTCCTCCAAATAGATCGTGATAAAATTGGAGCTCATATCCAAAATGTTGACCCCCTGCTTTGCCGCATAATTGCGGGCGAGATAGAAGTCGTCAATGCCTTTGAATGTCATATTCCAGTTCATCACGCGGATTTTGATCCCACGAATGGACCGGACCAGCGCAATGATCTTCGTCAGCGCGTTCTGAACACGCCAATTCATGAGCTTGTCCATATCCAGCGTGATAACTACCTCCTGGATCTGCTCCATCTGTCTCAGCGTATCCTCCAGGTGCTTGACCGCGGTGACGCCCGCAAAGCACAGAAACAAGGCGTCATCATCCAGAAAGCTCGCCACATCCCCTTTCAAACCTCCCTCTGTCAGGTAGGCGGTCGTGGCGCTAGGATTCCCGGTAACATGAATCCACGCGGGGCATCGGACTCCGTGGGGGCGGCCCCGGCTGGCGAGCCAGCGGTACTTCCGCTCCGGGTTTTTCTCATCGTCCAGACGGACCTGAAGGCCCTGGATATACCCATCCATTGTGCAGTAGGGCACCAGGAGGCCGCTGTGTCCGGAGATGTTCCAAAAGCCGTCCTTATCCACATAGAAGCCCGGGATTCCTTCCAGGTCATGAAAATCAGACAGCATGCCGGCCAGCAGTCTCCGGGCGGACGTGCCGCTTGGGAGGCTGCGGTACATATTTTGACTGATACGCTCCTCTGACAAACCGCGGGAGAGCAGATCATTGTGATGCTTCGGAGAGAGCGTCAGATGGGAGAGCATATCATAGTAAACATCATGCCGCATGGCCAGGGGCTTTGGCTCCGGCTCGGGCGGTTTTTGTGACAGGGGCTGCTGAGGAAACCGGTAGATGCCTCCATCCTTGGATAACACCTCATGCGCCTGCCGATAAGAGGTCCCGTTCATTCTCGCGTACAGGGATACGCTGTTTCCGGAAGCCTCGCATAGATTACAGCGGTATTGATTTTTCCGTGTGTTGAGGGAGAGATGATATTTCCCCGGGCCGCGATCGCCGCAGAATGGGCACGAGGCTTCCACCTCGTCCCATTCCAGCGTGCGATCATTCAGGACAAGCCCACACCGCCGCGCTGCTTCCAAAATCGGGATTTCCTCATATAGATCGTGCGGGTAATGCCTGCCCATCCGTGCGACACCGCCTTTACGCGGCCTGTTCGCTCCGGCCTGCCGGCGCAGCGCCCAGAATCTCAACACGGAGCTGTTCGTTTTTGACTACCTGCGAGATGAAGGTCTGTCCGCTGGGCCTCACATTGTCGATCACAGGGACACTCTCGCCGTTGTCAATGAAGACAGGGTAGTTGATCCCGGCGATCTTCTTCAGCAGTTCGGATACCTCCAGACCGGCCTTGATTTTTTCCGACAGGGAGAGGATCACGTACGGCCGGTCCTCATAGTTAAACTTGAATACATCGCGCACCTCGCCGGTCGTCTTGGAAACCTCATAGAGGCTGATGGAGACGCGATTCAGGTCCAGGTGGTCAAACCGCTGCCGGACCCGTTCCGCAATGTAGCTGGAAAGCGCGGTAAGCAACTCATTTTTCTTGACAATCTCAGCGTTGATTTCCTCCGCGCTGATACCCGGGGCCACATCGGCCCCCATGGAACTCCCCTGCTGCTCGGTCAGCACCTCAATTTCCGCTTCCAGCGCCTTTGCGCGCTCCTTGAAGCACTCCAGTTCCACCATTTCTTCCGAGGAGAGGCGCCCCGTCTCCAGATCCAGCTCTATATTTTGGATCTCCTCTCGGATCTCCGAGATTTTCTGCTGGCGGCGCTCATTTTCCGCCCTGACAGCATCGACCGCCTGCTGGCGGCGGAGCTCTATATCGGCAAGCTCCAGATTGCACATGGCGATGTCCTGGGCCCGGAAGGCTTCAAATACCTCTCTGGCCTTTTCGTCCAGTCCGTGCAGCTCGTCAAGCTGCCCGGAAAGCTCTTTCCCCTGTGCGCAGATCCGGCGGATCGTCGCCTCGAACTCATCCTTTAGGGCGGGAAGCGTTTCCTGTGTTACCGTCTGGTAGCACATCGGGCACCGGATACCCGGCTGCAGGCCGGCCAGAATGTGCCGGTGGCGGGCCAGCTCCATGCCGAGCTCGTTGATCTGCTTCTGTGTGTCAGCAAGGGCCTGGGCGTACTGGCTGTGATAGACATCCGCCTCACGCTTTGCCCGCTTTTGCGTCAGGTCGCGGAACTTGGCGTCTAAATCGTCTGTCTGCGGCAGGGACGCCTGCTCACGCACATATTCTTCGTGCAGGGAATAAAGGTCGGCCAGTCGTTCTTTCAAATCGGAGCCATCAAAGCCAGTGGTGCGGATGGATTCCAGCTCCTGGATTCGTACGCGGCAATCCTGAAGCTCCTTTTGGCGGTCCGCCAGCAGCACTCCGGACTGCTCCCTCTGGGATCGAAGCAGATCCTGCTGCCCCTGGCAGTAGGTCAAAGTGCTCTCCAGCTCCCGGATCGATTCCCGCGTCTGCTTGACCAGGGCCTCCGGGGAAAGGAAGGGATTTTGAGCCAAAATGCTCTGGTTGTGTTCGCTCAGCTGTTCCATTACCTTTTCGTGGGGCACCTCCGGCATGTACCGTTCAAAGAGATCGCGTCCCTTGTTCCCAAGCACCTCAATGAGATACAGGGGATTGAACACCGCCAAAAAGAGGTCGCGTTCCGCAAAGACAGTATTCAGGTCCTTTGCCGCAATGGGCTGTCCATCCCAGAAGACATCTGTGTTGTCGCCGACCCTGTTCCGGATCAGGCAGTGGGGCTGCCCTTCGCCGTCCACGATCTGAAGCTCAACACTGATGTTTTTGCCTGGGGCGCGGAGCCTGTCCATCCGGTTGCTGCCGAAAAAGGACACTCCGGTGATGGCGTAGGAAATCGCGTCCGCAATGGTGCTTTTCCCCTGGGCATTGTGGCCGAAAATTGCGTTCATGGGACCAAACGAAAAGCTGCGTTCTTCCGCAAAGCACTTGAAGCCCGATACCTTCAGGGATGAGATCTCAAACTGCTTGATCGGTTTTACCATAATGCAAAACTCCTTATGCTGCGTTTTCTTCCGGTGAGCCCACAATTTGATACGATTCCAGTATATAGAGGACTACACCGCCCTTGTTCTGCGTAGTGATCTGCGCATCGGAGAGCAAAACGCCCGGTGCAATTCTGGTATCCAGCTCCCGAAGATATGCCTGGAACACAGAATTGTTCTCGTCCGCCAGCTGGAGACTGAGACGCTGCCCGCCGTTGATGGTGTTTTTCAGCCGTGCCCCAGTGACCAGAAGGCAGCCTCTAGGAATCGGCCGGCTGCCCTGGCCCTGCTGCGGGCGTTGCTGGGCGCCCTGCGGGGGCGCCTGGTACTGGCCCTGGGGCTGCGCGGGCGGTCTGCCCTGGCCCTGCCGCCAGTCTCGCTGGCCCCCCTGGTATGGC
>ENA-UEYL01002128-UEYL01002128.1-human-gut-metagenome-genome-assembly--contig:-NODE-2128-length-15298-cov-6.848959_pt1 | contig 15298 bp, 15 predicted proteins | sample MGYA00242941_ERZ507946 | MGnify/ENA primary metagenome ERZ507946 (study PRJEB26167, sample SAMN06115482) | human gut metagenome | host: Homo sapiens | place: China:Guizhou | collected 2015-03-11...
ATAAGAGCAATGCAAATTTGGATTTGATTGGATGGATAGCTGATTCTAGAATGAAGGTGAGGTTAAGATACATAGAAGTAGTTATCGGATAATTCTAAAATTTCTCTGGGAGAGTAAAAAACAGTAATCTGGGCCATTTGAAAAGAATAAGGGGGAGAAAATATCATGGCAGTTTATTCATTAATACTGTTTGTAGCAGCAATTATTATTGCATTTTTCAGAAAAAATAATATTGGTGTCCTTGCTATGACGCTTGGCACGATAGGTATTCGTTTCTTTGGAATTTCGGATAAGCAATTTATTGCTGGAATAAATATTGGCTTATTCACGACTCTCGTAGGAATCACACTTTTGTTTGCCATTGTTATCCAGACAGGTGTCTTAGATTTGATTGCAAAGAAGATTGTTGGCCTAGCTGGAAAGAGAATTTGGCTTCTGCCGATTTTAATTGGTCTTACGGGTTTCATCCTTGTTGGGATTGGGCCTGGAGGTGTCCCGGTTCTCGCAATTATTCCTCCGCTAGCGGTTTCCATTGCAAGACAGACTGGATATAATCCGCTCATGATGGCTCTTATCGGAATTATGGCCATGACACCAGGGCGCTTTTCACCGCTGACGCCGGAGGGAGCAATAATTATCAGTGCCCTTGAAAAGAGCGGGCTGAGTCAACTTGCCATTCTGGCGATTATCATAAATACAATTTTGACTTCCCTTGTTGTCTGTCTTGTGCTCTTTGTTCTTTTTGGTGGGCATAAGGTAAAAGCTAAGAAAGATATGGAAATTATGGCTGTAACGGAAAAATTTACTTCTAATCAGTTAAAGGCACTTGGTGCCATTGTCTTGATGCTTGTACTCATTATCTTCGGCAAGGTCAACATTGGACTTGCAGCTCTTTCTTGTGCTGCAATTCTGCTCTTTTTCCGTGTTGCTGATGATGCGTCGTGTATCAAGGCCATGCCCTGGAATACAATTCTGATGGTCCTTTTTGTGGGAGCCTTGCTACGAGTCGTGGATAAGATGGGCGGGATTTCGCTTATGCGTGATGCGCTTGCCAGTATTATGAGTCCTTCCACAGCTGCCTCCCTGACGGGCTTTTCTGCAGGCCTTTTGAGTCTTGTAAGCTCTGCCCTCAGTGTTGTCTATCCAACGATGATGCCTATTTGCGTTGATCTTGCCAATCAGATTGGTGGAACTCATCCAGTTGCTTTGATGAGTGCGGTTGCAGAAGGCGGCGCGCTTGCTGGGACAAGTCCCATGTCAACAGGCGGCGCCTTGATTCTTGCAGCTCTTGGTGGGGAACTCAAAAAAGAGTTTACGAAAGAATACCAAAATAAGGTGTTTGCGCAGTTGCTTCTTGTTTCGGGAATTAATTTGGTCGTCCTGTTGATTTGTGCATTTATTTTCTATGGACCGATTGCCCAGCTTATTTGCCCAATGTAATGAAAAGCAGTACTCGTTTTTAACAGGAGGGAAATCTAATGAAGCCTAATTGTTTAGCAGAACAAGGCGTCACCAATTTTGTCTTCCTTGGTGAGGCGGGTTGCGGGAAAAGTGAAATTTCTCTGAATGTGGCAATTATGCTGGGAAAGGCCCAAGAAAAACCTGTACACTTCTTTGATCTTGATATGACAAAACCCTTGTTTCGTTCAAGGGATGCAGCCAAGGTTCTTGAAAAGGCTGATGTGACAGTCCATTTTGTCGAGCAGTTTATGGATACTCCAGTTACGGTAGGCGGCCTTGATTGCCTACTAAAGGATGATTCCTGTTATGTTGTCATGGATGTGGGCGGAGATGCTGTCGGTGCTAGAGCGATTGGGCCCTATGCCTCAAAACTGCGAAATGATAATGTGGCTGTTTACTATGTTCTTAATCCATACTGTCCCTGGTCTACGACGCTAGAGCATATTGATGGAACCTTGACGGCAATCTTAGGGGTTACCTATCTTGATGTCAAAAAATTAGCGTTTGTTGGCAATCCTAATCTTGGGATTACGACGACAGCGTCGGATTTCCAGAATGGAATAGCTATGCTAAAGGCTCTGATGAGTGGCCTTATTCCTCTGAAAGCTTGTTTTTTGGAAAATCACTTATATAAAAAGATGACTTCAGAATCCGGTTTTGTGAATAAACTGAGTGAAAATCTGGAAGTGATTCCAATTCAATTATATCTGTCCTATGAATGGGCTCAGATATGATCAAATTAATTTATTCTAACTTATTGAAGGGGGAACTAAAATGGCGATGGTAAAAGTAATTAGTGAAAGATGCAAGAGCTGCGGCTACTGCATTAAGTTTTGCCCGAAGCATGTTCTGGAAATGGGCAAAGAGGTCAATTCTAAGGGCTATGAATTTGTACATCCCATTCATGTGGAAGCATGCATTGGATGTGCGATTTGTGGACGGATTTGTCCTGATGGTGCGATTGAAGTTTATAAATGAGGAGATGGAAGAATATGGAAAGAGTATTCATTAAGGGCTGTGAAGCGATTGCTGAAGCGGCGGTACGTGCGGGTTGCCGTTTCTTCGCTGGGTATCCGATTACACCGCAGAATGAGATTCCAGAATATTTTTCACGCAGACTTCCAGAAGTAGGTGGAGTATTTGTTCAAGGAGAATCTGAAGTGGCATCAATCAATATGGTGTATGGTGCTGCCTCTGTTGGAACAAGAGCAATGACTTCTTCTTCAAGTCCGGGAATTGCTCTCAAGAGTGAAGGCATAAGCTACTGCGCCGCAGCTCGTATTCCTATGGTTTATGTTAATGTGGCACGAGGCGGCCCTGGGGTCGGCTCTATTCAACCGGCTCAGATGGACTATTTGCAGGCGACAAAGGCTTCGGGAAATGGTGGGTTCCAAATGCGTGTGTTTGCCCCGGCTACGGTCCAGGAAGCTGTAGATATGGTTTATCAGGCATTTGATTATGCAGATAAGGATCGTAATCCAGTTTTAATCCTTGCCGATGGAGTTATTGGGACCATGATGGAACCGGTCGTTCTTCCAGAAATGAAAAGCACCGAAGAAATCAATACCATTAAGGAAGAAAAGAAAAAATGGGCTTGTGTGGGGCATGCCCTTACAGAAAAGAGATCCTGGATTGAACCGGGCCATTGGAAAACAGTTGATATGCAACGCTGTAATGAAGAAGCGGCGGCACTCTACGAATCTTGGAAAAAAGATGCAGAAGCGGAACTCTATAAAGTAGAGGATGCAGAATACATCATTGCTTCTTATGGAATTTCAGCTCGTATTTCCAAATCTGCCGCAGATATGCTCCGTAAGGAAGGAATCAATGTTGGTGTCGTCCGCCCTATAACGGTTAATCCATTCCCTTATGAAGCATTTGATAAATTTGATTACAGAAAAATCAAGGGGATTCTCGATGTGGAAATGTCAATTCCTGCACAATTTATCAAAGATGTAGAAGTGGCTGTAAAAGAACGGGTTTCGATTAAGACTTGCCTTTGCTCTGGTGGCAATATCATGAGTCGAGATGCTGTTGTCAGTGCTATCAAGGACATGTCGAGGGAGGGAAAATGACAATGGAATTGATTTATTCGAGAACGAAAACTATCCAGAAAGATAAGGTCTCTGGATTTTGCCCAGGATGTATGCATTCCACCATCATTAAGCTCATTGGAGAAGTGCTTGAAGAGATGGATGTCGTTGATAAAGCAGCTGGCGTATTAGGAATTGGGTGCTGTGGTCTTCACATGGACTACATGGCCTATGATAATACGACAGCTCCTCATGGTCGAGCCTGTGCCGTTGCAACTGGAATGAAGCGGTCAAACCCGGATACTCTTGTTTATACTTATCAAGGTGATGGGGATCTTGCCTCCATTGGGCTTGCCGAAACGATGATGGCTGCAAATCGTGGCGAGAACATTACCGTTATCTTTGTAAATAATGGGATTTATGGTATGACTGGAGGCCAGCTTGCTCCTACGACGCTTGTGGGAATGAAGGCTTCTACAGCTCCTAAAGGGCGTAACCCGAAGGAACATGGCTATCCCATGCATATGTGTGAAATCTTGAATGAATTGACTGCACCGCGTTACCTTGTGAGAACAAGCTGCAATAATCCGGGTAATGTCATGAAAACGAAGGATGCTATCAAGAAGGCATTTCAAAATCAGTTGGAAGGAAAAGGTTTTTCCATGGTGGAAATTGTGACGGGATGTCCAACCAACTGGGGAATGACCGCCTTGGAATCCTTGGATTTCATTGAAGACCATATGCTTAAAGAATTCCCGTTGGGTGTTATACGGGATAAATAAGGGGGGACCAAGATGGAAAGAAATTTATGTGTAGCTGGATTTGGCGGGCAGGGGGTCATGACGCTCGGAAAATTTTTGGCACAGGTAGCGTGCGATTCAACGGATAAAAATGTAACCTTTTTCCCCTCTTATGGGGCAGAACAAAGAGGCGGAACGGCTAATTGCTATGTTGTCATTGCTGATGGCACTGTTGGAGCGCCGGTGAGCGATACGATGGATGACCTCATCGTGATGAATGGAGCTTCCTTGAATAAATTTCTGCCACGCCTGAACCATGGAGGAACTCTCTTTATCAATAGTTCCATCGTAAGAAGTGATATTAATCGCAGTGATGTGAAAGTTGTGTCGGCACCGGTGACTGAAATGGCACTTGAAATGGGAAATGCTAAAGTCCTTAATGTAATTATGCTTGGTGTCTACGTAGGCTATACAAAAGTTATTGACCCTGCCATTGTCTGGAAAACCATTAAAAAGAAACTGGCAAAAAAAGTAAAACTTCTTCCCTTGAATCAGGCTGCATTTGAAAAGGGATTGGAATGTGGAAGAAAACAGAGATAAAGGGGATGTGAGGAAATTATGGGACAAAGACTTTTTGAAGGGGTTCGGGTTATTGATTTTACAGACTTTTTGGCAGGCCCCTATTGCGGGATGTATTTTGCTGATAATGGGGCAGAAGTACTGAAGTTTGAAAACCTTGCGACGGGTGGAAACTTCGTTCGTAATGGCGTTCCCAAAGAGCCTAAGGAAGGCGTCAGTATGTATTTCCAAAACCTCAATCGAAATAAACGGGGGATTGCCTTAAATCTTAAGACAGAAGAAGGAAAGAAACTCTTTGCGGAACTTGTTAAATCAGCGGACGTCTTAATTGAGAATAATCGCCCTGGTGTTATGGATCGCTTGGGCTTTGGATGGGAACATTGCCATGAACTCAATCCGCGTCTTATCTATGCTTCCATCTCTGGGTATGGTCAATATGGTGCAAGGGCGAAGCGCCCAGGATATGACTTGATTGCCCAAGCGCTCGGTGGATCCATGTCAATTACGGGATGGCCTGATGATCAGCCAACCCGTGCAGGGATGGCAATTGGTGATTTGCTTGCTGGTATCAACTGTGCTTTTGCTGTAGCAGGATCCCTTTTTAAACGGATTGCGACTGGAGAAGGGCAACGTATTGATGTTGCCTTGGTAGATAGTGTTGTATCTGCTATGGAAGCAAAACTCATGCAGTATATATATACGGGTGTGTGTCCTACTCGCACAGGTAATGAATATCTAACGTCGGCCCCGTATGATTCTTTCAAGGCGAAAGATAATTATTTTGTACTTGCTAGTGGAACGGATGCTCATTTTAAAAAGCTTTGTACCGTTCTGAATCGACCGGATTTGCCGGATAATCCTCTTTATGTGGATACACCAAAACGGAGAGCCAATGCAGCAGGACTTAAGAAAATCATCGAAACATGGGCAGCTGATAAAACGGTTGATGAAGTAGTCAAGCTGATTGATTCAGTAGGTGTTCCTGTTGGTCCCATTTATGATTGCAAGGATATTGCCAACGATAAGGAAATTACGGATGTGCGTCAAATGTTTGTGAAGGTCCCGCATCCCACACTGGGAAATCTTACGGTACTTGGAAACCCCATCAAGATGAGTGAATATCCATGTCAGTATGATACCTGTGCTCCGGAACTGGGAGCTGATAACAAGGATGTCTTTGAAAAACTGGGCTTTAGCGAAGAAGAATTGAAGACATATGAAGCTGCTGGAGCGCTTAACCTGTCCCCTGTTTGCAAGAAATGAGGTTATATCCGTCTGTTTTCCCTTTATTTTGGAAGCGGACGGATTATCCTGTGGAAGGAGCGATTAATTTATGGCATTGCCGAAGGTAATCGAGCTTATGGAAGTTTGCCCCCGCGATGGGTGGCAGAACTACCCCATTCATATATCTAAGGAAAACAAAATTAAATACATCAAGAAAATGATTGATTATGGTGCCAAGCGAATTGATGTAACTTCCTTTGTAAATCCTAAATATGTGCCGCAAATGGATGATAGTGCGGAAGTTGTTGCTGGTACCCTTGAGTATGCAAAAAAACATAGTTGTGTTCTTGATGGACTCACTCTCAATACTAAGGGCGTTGAAAATGCCATCAAGGCAGGCCTTACGGATGTGACATTTGTCCTTTCGGCTAGTGAAGAACACAATCTGAGGAATTCCAGACGTACGATGGAAGAATCCAAAGCGGCCTTCCTGAAACTTCTAGAAAATGCTTCGAATCTTAACGTCACGCTTGCAATGCCATGTATTTTTGGGTCTCCTTTTGGAGATGAAATTGATATGAAACGAATTCGCGGCATCATTGAAGAAGCTTTTGCCTACGGGGTTAAAAAGGTTGGCCTTGCGGATACGGCTGGAATCAGTACACCGGCACACACGCGGGCTGTTCTGAGGGAAATGAAGACCTATTTGGATCCAGACCAAGTGAGTATTCATATTCACGACACCTATGGCTATGGCATGGCAAACGTCTATGTTGCCCTCGAAGAAGGATTTACCAAATTTGATGCGGCGTTATGCGGCATGGGTGGCTGTCCTTTTGCACCAGGCGCCAAGGGTAATGTGGCGACGGAAGATTTGGTCCACATGTGCCATGAAATGGGTGTGGCAACGGGATATGATCTTGAGGCGGTCATGAATGTTGGCGTTGAAATGGCTGAAGAAATTGATGCCGTTCCTACAAGCAGTATGCTGCATGCATGCGGTTATAGAGAAAAATAATTGTCGATAGCTCCCTTATCATAGTATGATGATAACAAGGGGGAGATAACATGAAAATTGAGGGAATTGAATTTTTCCTGACGCTTGCGGAAACTCTGAATTATTCAGATGCGGCAGATCGTCTTTTTATTACTCAGTCTGCGTTGAGCCGTACTATTCAGCAGATGGAACGGGAAATGGGAGTCAAGTTATTTCTCCGCACTCATCGCAGTGTTCGGCTGACGCCAGCAGGACAATCCTTTATTGACGATGCCCGTGATTTGGTTTCTAGATATCATGCGAGTGTTGAGCATGCTCATAATGCCTATCGAGGGGAAGAAGGTCGGCTTACGTTTGGGATTCATAATGCCAGTGTGAGTCCCGTTCTCTTTGATATCTTGAATGCCTGCAGTAAGACTTTTCCAAAGATTGCTATTGATCTTGATAGTTCATCGACTTCAGATATGCTTTCTGCATTGGCTGAAAATACCGTCGATATTATTTTGAGCTCAAGTACGCTTCAAACCTCAGGAATTGAAGAAATCCCCGTTGCAGGCTATGAGGATTGCCTTGTTGTAGCAAGAAACCATCCCTTGTCTACGGAATCCATTGTATCGGTAAAAAAGCTTAGAAATGAGCCTTTTGCGGTTATGAATCGAAAATCATCTGGACGAGGCTATGATATGGTTTATGGAATTGCACGAACGGGTGGTTTTTCACCGCGGGTCGAAATTACAGCTAACAATGTCCCTCACCTAATGGCGCTTGTTGCAACGGGGAATTATGTGACCTTTTTGTCGAATAATTATCAGTATATGGCATTTGATCGCCTGGCTTTCGTCCCTCTGAAAGAACAAAGCTTATCAGATTTATATCTTGAATGGCGAACTGACAATCTTAATCCGTGTATAAAAATTATCACGGATTTTATCCGAACCCATTTTAAAATTAAATGAGATTATCTTCATTGTTCTTTAATTGATATAAAAATTTGGAATAATGGCTGCTTATGAGCAGAGGGATCAAGCTTTCGTTGGGTCCCTCTTTCTTTTTTTCTCAAAATGAGATAGCATGGTGGAAAAGTATGTGGCGAGGAGAGGTCTTTATGGAAACTAAGACACAGCTGATGACAGATCTTTATGAAATCCAAGATGTGGTACAGCGTTATACGGACATTATTTCCATCATTGCCGATGTCGATGTTGAAGTTGTAGATGAGCATTTGGTCAGAATTGCCGGGACGGGGCTTTTTGCGGATGTGGTCAACAAGGATATGTCCGGTGAGGGCTATGTCTATCGAAAGGTTCTTGCGACGGGAGAACGGTCGGTTATTTACCAACCGGGCGAAGAAATTATTTGTCGGGATTGCCCTCATTTTATGAACTGTAAGGAAGAAATCGAAATTGCCATGCCGATTTTTGGCGGGGAGCCGCGGCGGGCCATTGGTGTCATTGGGCTTGTTGGCAGCTCGCGGGAACAAAAGATGACCATTCTTTCGAAGGAGGCGTCCTTCCTTGCTTTTGTGGAGCAGATTGCTGATTTCATTTCCGTAAAGAGTCAGGAAAGAAAGGAAAGTGCACGCCGAGAAGCGCTTTTGGGAACGCTCCATACGACCCTTGAAAATATCCAGCAGGGCACGCTTGTCATTGGAACAGACCATAGCATCACCATGACCAATCGCTCGGCCCAGGAGCAGCTTGAAGATGACAATCTTGTGGGGAAAAAGGTTCTTATTGAGGCGACGGGAGACACGCTGAATCGCTATGCTGAATACCGTGTGACTGTAGGGGAACGGGCATACCATCTCATGGGATCCTATATGAAGATTCCCCAAAAGATCCGCGATTATGAAGGTGTCCTCATTTTTTATCGGAGCCGGGAAATCAAGAACCAATATTTTGAGACGGCTTTTGTACCACATGGCGATAAGGACAGCATCTTGGGGTCAAGCCCTGCAACGCTGCATCTCAAGGAAGAAATCGAACGAGTTGCGCCTTCTTCTTCGACCGTCCTCATTACGGGCGAAAGTGGAACGGGAAAGGAAATGGTAGCAACGTCCATTTGGCGGGAAGGCAGCCGGAAGGAAGGCCGTTTTATCGCTTTGAACTGCGCCGCCATTCCTGAAAATCTTATGGAATCCGAGCTTTTTGGCTATGTCAAAGGGGCCTTTACGGGAGCGGATCCGAATGGGCGCATGGGGAAATTTGAACTTGCAAATGGTGGGGTCATCTTCCTTGATGAAATTGGCGATATGCCCTTATATCTGCAGTCCAAACTGCTGCGCGTCCTGCAGGAACGGCAGATTGTGCGTATCGGGTCAAACCAACTTGTCGATATTGATGTAAGGGTCATTGCTGCGACCAATAAGGACTTGAAGAAGATGGTCGAGGAAAAGCAGTTCCGTGAAGATCTCTACTATCGGCTCAATGTCATTCCCATCCATATCGAGCCGTTGCGCAATCGCAAGGAAGATATTGAAGAACTATCCGTTCATTATATAAGAAGGTTTTCATCGCTGCTTGGCAAATCAGAACCGCGGATTACAGAAGATTTGATGGAGACACTCAAGCGATATCCTTGGCCAGGTAATGTGCGGGAACTCGAAAACGTCATGGAGTATATGGTAAATCTAGCAGTTCCGGGAGGAGATCTTGATGTAGATCTTTTACCAAAGGAAATGCGAAAGACCCCAAATCAGGACGCTCACGTGGCAGCATCCGATTTGGGGATAGAGGCCCCCATTGTGCCCCTTGTAGAACTTGAAGAAGCGGCTATCCGCAGGGCTTTACTCCGTTATGGGCGCAGCGGAGAAGGAAAGCTCAAGGCTGCCCAAGCCTTGGGACTGAGTAAGGCGACGTTGTATCGTAAAATCAAAGAATATGGGGTGTAGTCGGAGCAAAAATCGCTCCGCTTTGATAAGTTGGGCGCTGGAAGTGACGACACATGGTTAGGAAAGGAAGCGCCCAGGCGTAAGCCATCCCCCAATCAGGAACGAAAGATGGTACGGATCGGCATGTCTCCATTGCCTCTTTAAGATCAAGAAGTAAGCAATGGAGGCAAGCTCCTTGTGGAGAATCGGAGCGATGTTTGTTCCGAGTAATCATATATGCCTGACGTCTTCACACGAGCGGCTAGCGAGGCGCATTTTTCGATGGTTCAAGACCGCTAATCGCAAGACACTGCTGAAGCGATTTGGGCGCAGGACCGTATTATTGAAAAATCAATACGGTGCCCTTCCGTAGGGTAGTTTGGCGCCGTGCCTCATGGGTCCATCCTTCTTTTTACAATCTCAAAATGAGAAAAATCTCAAAATGAGAAGCCGTATATTCTCATTTTGAGATTTTTGTTTTCGTTCATAGGTCTTCCTATTTTGCCAATAATCCAGACCGCATGCTTTCATGCGGTTTTAGGCTTTTTTATTTCAATTTTTCATTTTTGGCACGATAGTTGCTATATATAAAGTGAAAAGAATTTTTGAGAGGAGTTAGCGTCATGACAAAAGACTTTCAAATGGTTCATAAGACTCACGCAGACAAGAAGTGCAGTCTGGACTTTTTAAGTCGTTCTGTTGAGGAAAAGGTGCGTGCCTATCATCGCAGTTTCCCTGTCTACAAGGAGACACCCCTCGCCTGTCTCAAGGAAACGGCAAAGGCCCTTGGTGTTTCTTCTATCTATGTAAAAGACGAGTCCTATCGTTTCGGCCTCAATGCCTTCAAGGTCCTGGGTGGTAGCTATGCTATGGGGCACTATCTTGCCGATAAGCTAGGCATCGATATGAAGGAGGCTACCTATGAGAAACTGACAAACGAAGAAACGCGCAAGGCTCTCGGAGATATTACCTTTGTCACGGCAACCGATGGCAATCATGGCCGCGGCGTTGCTTGGACGGCAAACCAGCTGCGTCAGCATTCCGTGGTATACATGCCGGAAGGTTCAGCTGAAGAACGACTTATGAATATTCGTGCTGAAGGTGCTGAGGCATCCATTACGGATCTTAACTATGATGATGCTGTTCGTCTTGCTAATCGCAATGCCGAGGAAAATGGTTGGGTCATGGTCCAGGATACGGCATGGGAAGGCTATGAGGATATTCCTCGTTGGATTATGCAGGGATACGGTACCATGGGTCTTGAGGCCTATGAACAACTGCCGGAAAAGCCCACTCATATCTTCCTGCAGGCTGGGGTCGGGTCCCTTGCGGGTGCGATTACGGGGCTATTCTCCTCCCTATATGGAGATGAAAAGCCCATCATCGGCATTGTGGAACCGGATCAGGCCGACTGCCTTTTCCGAACGGCAAAAGCCGACGACGGCAAACTTCACCCTGTAACAGGTCATATGCGGACCATCATGGCTGGTCTTGCCTGCGGTGAACCCTGCAGCATTGGCTGGCAGGTCCTGTCGGATTATGCAGACTTCTTCATTTCCTGTCCGGATTACGCAGCTGCACAAGGCATGCGAATCTTAGGGAATCCAATGGGAAAGGATCAGAAGATTGTTTCTGGAGAGAGCGGTGCTGCTGCCTTTGGGGCCGTCAGCGAAATCCTGCGCAATCCTGAGCTTAAGGAGCTGAAGGAAGCGCTGAAACTTGACGAAAACTCTAAAATCCTCTTCTTCAGTACGGAAGGGGATACGGATAAAGAAAATTATCGCCGCATCGTTTGGGATGGGTTGTACGCAAAATAAGGATGCATCACCTTACCGGCGCCTTTTGCCTGTATTTTTAAGGAAAGAAGGCGCCTACAGGTGCGTTGAACATCATCAGTGTGGGGAGAACACAAGTCATGGAACAGATTATGCTCTTATGGAAAATGCTATGCGAAATTACAAATGTCCTTTGGGGAATTCCTCTCATGGCCTTGATGGTTGGGGTTGGTATTTACTTTACCCTGCGAACCGGTCTTTTTCAGATTCGCGGGATCCCTTTTTGGTGGAAAAGAACCTTAGGTGAAATCTTCAAAGGGGATACGGATGACAGCCGTGAAGGGGAACTCAAACCCTTCCAGGCACTCAGTGCCGTCCTTGCAGGGACGATTGGCGGCGGGACGATTTCCGGTGTGGCTGCGGCCATTGCTGTCGGCGGGCCAGGGTCCGTCTTTTGGATGTGGCTCATTGCCATTGTCGGCATGATGACGAAGATGGTAGAAGTGACGCTTGCTGTCCATTTTCGCAAGAAAGGCAGCAATGGTGAATTTTACGGCGGCCCCATGTACTACATGCGTCAGGGGCTCGGACATCGGGGACAAGTCATTGCGGGCATCTATGCTGTGGCCCTTCTTATCCTCGTTCTTACCGATGCCTGCTTTGTGCAGCCCAATACGCTCGCAGCCTGTGTCAATGACGTTTTTGCTGTGCCGCTTTTTATCTCCGGTGTTGTGGTGGTCCTCATTGCCCTTGCTGTCATCCTTTCTGGCGGCATCCAAAAAATTGGGTCTTTCTGCGGAAAGATGGTACCGCCCATGGTGCTCATCTATCTTTTGGCAAGTCTCGTCGTTGTTGTGATGAATCTTGGCTCCGTGCCGGCTGTTTTTGCTGAAATCATCCATTACGCTTTCGTACCGGCGCCTGCTCTCGGCGGTTTTGTCGGGGCCAGTGTCCAGCTTGCTATGGCGCGGGGTGCTTCCCGAGGCATCTTTACGAATGAAGCGGGGATGGGAACGGCCGCGACGGTCCATGCCATGGCCCAGACCGATCATCCAATCCATCAGGGGCTCTACGGCATTTTCGAAGTCTTTGTCACTTTTATTATCTGCACGCTCACCAGCCTGTCCATTCTTTGCAGCGGTGTTTGGAACAACGGAAATACGGGCGTCGTTCTTACTTTTGATGCTTTCCGTTCCGTGTGGGGTTATTTTGGAATTGTTATTCTATGCGTTGCCGTTGTCCTCTTCACGTTTTCGAGCTATCTCGGGTTTTATGTAGAATTTCGGACCTGCGTGGCTTATCTTTTTGGCGAAAAAGCGGAAAAATGGCTCCGCTGGCTCTATTTTATCCTGCCCATCCTGTCTGTAACGATGGAAGTAGAAATGGTTTGGGACCTTGCCGATATGGCCGTGGGCTTTATCGTTATTCCAAATATGATTGCGCTCTTGCTGCTTAGTCCAACTTTCTTTAGGTTGTATCATGAATATATGGGAAAGGAGAATTGAAAATGAAACAAATCATTGCAACGAAAAATGCCCCTTCTGCTGTAGGGCCTTACGTCCAAGGCATCAAGGCCGGCAATACGGTTTATGTATCGGGCCAGCTTGGTATTGATGTAGCGCTTGGGAAACTGCCGGATACGCTGGAAGCCCAGGCCCATGCGTCCATGAAGAATCTTGGTGCAATTCTAAAGGAAGCGGGTGCTTCCTACGGGGATATTGTGAAAACGACGATTTTCCTTCAGGATATGAATGATTTTGGGAAGGTCAATGAAATCTATAAATCCTACTTTACGGATGGATTCCCGGCCCGCTCCTGCGTGGAAATCGGGAAGCTTCCGCTGGGTGGTCTCGTTGAAGTGGAATGTGTTGCCGTCATCGATGACTGAATAAGAACAACCGTCCTCTCCAGTTGGGGGAGGGCGGTTGTTCGTTCTTTTTTTATGTCAGTTATCAATAAAATCGTAGTTGCACCGATTTTCCCCAGGTATATAATAGATAGGCACACTAGGAATTTTTGAGAATGTGGGTGGTTTAGATGAGCCGATCGCAAATCAATATGCTGGAAGGGACGCTTGTGGGGCCTATTTTTCAATTCGCAATCCCTGTCGCAATGATTGGCATCCTGCAGCAGATGTTCAATACAGCAGATATTATGGTCTTGGGCCGTTTTGTTGGGACGGAGGCCCTTGCCGCAGTGGGCAACAATGCGCCTGTCATTGGGGTCCTCGTCAATCTTTTCCTGGGAATTTCCCTAGGCGCCAATGTGCTGATTGCGCGAAAACTTGGCGGGGGACGGCTGAAGGAAGCTTCTGAAGCCGTCCATACAACGGTCCTTATGGCCGGTCTCACCGGGCTTTTTATCCTTGTTGTGGGCGAAATCTTTGCGGGGCCCATCATGGGATGGATGGGGGTACCTCTTGAGGTGCGGGAGGCTTCGGAATTATATCTGCGCGTCTATCTATTGGGAATGCCAGGGATGACGCTCTATGACTTTTTATCGGCTATTTACCGCAGTCATGGCAATGTCAGGACACCGCTCCTTTCCCTTGTAACGGCAAGTCTCGTCAATATTGCCGGCAATTTGCTGGCTGTCTTTTTGGGGTTTGGCCTTGCCGGTGTTGTAACCGTGACCGCCATCGCAAACTATATCAGTTCGGGTCTGCTCCTGCGTCTTTTGCGCTATGAACATGGGGTGCTCCATTTTTATCCCGGTGCCATCCGCGTCCGCATGGAGGATATCAAGGAAATCCTCCGCATTGGTGTGCCGGCTGGGATCCAGGGGATGGTCTTTAATTTCTCGAACCTTGTTATCCAGTCGGCAATCAACAGCGAAGGGCCTCTTGCCATGGCTGCTTCGGCGGCCTATGCCCTTGAAATCAATACCTATCCTTTTATCAATGCTTTTGGGCAGGCTGTGACGACTTTTACCAGTCAGAACTTTGGCGCGGGCAATATCAAGCGGTGTTTGAATGTAGTGAAAAAAGGCCTGACGCTGAACTTTGGCTTTACCTGCTTTTTGACGGTGCTTGTCTTTTTGGCTGCGCGGCCCTTTTTGGAGGTCTTTGGCCTAAAACCTGATGCCATGGAACTTGGCATGATGCGTGTCCATATCATCATCGGTTTTTATTTTCTCTCGTCTATCTATGAAAGCCTTGCCGCGTCCATGCGGGGCTTCGGAAACTCCCTTGCACCGGCTCTTGGCATGCTGGTCAGCATCGTCGGTACACGGATGCTGTGGCTTGCAACGGTCTATGAGGCGGATCCGACTTTTCGGAATATCATGTGGTGCTATCCTTTGAGCTGGTTTGCTGCCGATGTACTGATTGGGGGACTCTTTGTGAGGGAGATGGGGAAGCAGAAGAGATTAAGTCGGGTTTGATATAGAAGGTGATTCCCTTTTGAGTCAGCCCAAAAATCGGGCTGATTTGATGAAGCACGTGAGGTCATTGCTTGAAAAAGATTTTGAGGAAACAATGACCTCATGGCCTATCGTAGGAGGGACCGTCCCACGTTTGGGGGTAGCTTACGCCTGGGCGTCTTTTTTATTTTTACTCGGCGCAGAAATCGCGCCGATTCAATGCAGTTACTTGCCATCCTTGCTTGAGAAATGATCCTTTT
>ENA-UEYL01002148-UEYL01002148.1-human-gut-metagenome-genome-assembly--contig:-NODE-2148-length-15216-cov-3.852896_pt1 | contig 15216 bp, 10 predicted proteins | sample MGYA00242941_ERZ507946 | MGnify/ENA primary metagenome ERZ507946 (study PRJEB26167, sample SAMN06115482) | human gut metagenome | host: Homo sapiens | place: China:Guizhou | collected 2015-03-11...
CTCTCCGAGGAGATCTTTATCGAAAAGATATCCCGTATAACACCAGATATTTTTCTTCGGAAGTCTCTCACGGACTTTCCTTAAGAACGGGAGAAGTGCCCGCTGGTTCTCCGGCTCAAAGGGTTCTCCGCCAAGAAGCGATAATCCATCCACAAAATCCGGCTCCAGCGCCTCAAGCAGCATCTCTTCCGTCTCTTCCGTAAACGGCTTTCCGTATCCAAAGTCCCACGCCACTTCATTAAAGCAGTTCTTACAGTGGTGTGTGCATCCGGATACAAAAAGCGACACGCGGACACCTTCGCCGTTTGCGATATCACATATTTTAATCTCTCCGTAATTCATTACAGGTGCAGTACCCTTTCCTTAATTTCCTGTGTTCTGCCCTGATTCCAGAACTGTGTTCCGATGTATCCGCAGGTACGTCTTGCAACGTTGAGCTTGCTCTGGTCACGGTTTCCGCAATGCGGGCATTCCCATACGAGCTTTCCGTCATCCTCGATGATCTTGATCTCGCCGTCGTAGCCGCATACCTGACAGTAATCGCTCTTCGTATTTAACTCCGCGTACATGATATTGTCATAGATGTAGCGGATGACCTGAAGAACAGCCGGGATATTATCCTGCATGTTCGGAACTTCCACGTAGCTGATCGCTCCGCCCGGAGAAAGTGCCTGAAATTCAGACTCTAATTTTAACTTACTGAAGGCGTCGATCGGTTCCGTTACATGTACATGGTAGCTGTTCGTGATGTAGTTTCTGTCGGTTACGCCCTTTACGATACCGAAACGTCTCTGGAGACTCTTCGCAAAAGAGTAGGTTGTGGACTCCAGCGGGGTTCCGTAGATGCTGTAATCGATATTCTCCGCCTCTTTCCACTTCGTGCAGTAGTCATTTAACTTCTGCATGATCTCAAGACCGAGTTTCTTTCCTTCCGGCTCAGTTAATTTCTTCTCAATTAAGCTGTATACACATTCCCACAGGCCTGCATATCCCAGAGAAAGTGTGGAATATCCGTCATAGAGGAGCTTGTCGATGGTCTCACCTTTCTTTAAGCGGGCAAGAGCGCCATACTGCCAGAGGATCGGAGCCGCGTCGGATAAGGTTCCTTTTAATCTCTCGTGGCGGCAGCGCATTGCGCGGTGGCAGAGTTCCATTCTCTCATCAAAGATCTCCCAGAACCTGTTCATGTCTTTTCTTGCACTGAGTCCGATATCAACGAGGTTGACCGTTACAACGCCCTGATTGAAGCGGCCATAATACTTGCGCTCGCCTTCCCGGTAGTTTCCTGCATTCGCAAGGTTTCCTTTTACATAGGAACGGTCCGGGGTCAGGAAGGAACGGCAGCCCATGCATGTATACACATCGCCCTTTAATTCCCGCATCTTCTTCGCGGAGATGTAGTCCGGAACCATGCGCTTTGCGGTACATTTTGCCGCAAGCTCTGTTAAATAGTAATACGGCGCATCCGGAGTGATATTGTCCTCATCGAGCACATAGATCAGCTTCGGGAATGCCGGTGTGATCCATACGCCGGCTTCATTTTTAACGCCGAGATATCTCTGTTTTAAGGTCTCCTCGATGATCATCGCAAGATCTTTCTTCTCCTGCGGGTTCTTTGCCTCGTCGAGGTACATGTAAACGGTAACGAACGGTGCCTGTCCGTTTGTGGTGAGGAGTGTTACGACCTGATACTGGATCGTCTGGATTCCCTTCGTGATCTCTCTGCGGAGACGCTCCTCCGTGAGCTTATCGATCTGATCCTCTGTCACAGCAATTCCAAGATCCTTCATCTCGCCGATCACTTCCTGACGGATCTTCACTCTCGATACCTGAACGAACGGAGCGAGATGCGCAAGGCTGATGCTCTGTCCGCCGTACTGGTTGCTGGCAACCTGGGCGATGATCTGGGTCGCGATGTTGCAGGCTGTGGAGAAGCTGTGCGGGCGCTCGATCAGTGTCTCGCTGATCACGGTGCCGTTCTGCAGCATATCCTCCAGGTTTACAAGATCGCAGTTGTGCATATGCTGTGCAAAATAGTCGGAGTCATGGAAATGGATGATTCCCTGCTTATCTGCCTCTACAATATCTTCCGGAAGAAGAAGTCTTCTCGTGAGATCCTTGCTGACTTCGCCAGCCATATAGTCACGCTGTACACTGTTGACGGTCGGGTTCTTGTTGGAGTTCTCCTGCATAACCTCTTCGTTGTTGCACTCGATCAGGGACAGGATCCGGTTGTCCGTCGTATTTGCTTTCCGCACCAGAGAGCGGTCATAGCGGTAGCGCACATAGTTTTTTGCGATCGCAAAAGCACCGATGGCCATCAACTGGTTCTCGACCATATTCTGGATCTCTTCTACGGACACCGCACGTCCCAGCTTATTGCACTTGTACTCTACATAATCCGCGATATCCGTAAGCTGTTCCGGTGCCAGATAGGCATTTTCTGTGGCGTTGCACGCCTTCTGGACCGCATTTACGATCTTGAGCGTGTCAAAACTTTCCTCCGCTCCGTTTCTTTTGATGATCTTCATCCCTGATTCCCCGTTTCATTTCATTATGTTGGCAGAATTGTCCGCTTTACGCACAACTGCCGTTGCCTGTTTTCTCTTCTGTCTATTCTGCTAAAAAACACAGCTGACCTACAGGTCCGCGCATTTACTGGCCGGCCTCAGGCATGTACATTTCAGTTGCTGATAGTTTTCTTGGTTGTATATACAGTTTGTTTTTTCAGAATTATACAGAAATTTTATCTGATTTAGATATTTTATGATTGATCTGTCGGACCTGCCGCCACGAGTCTCTTAAGGCGGTCATGTCATGTTCCCGCCACGTTATTTTTAGTCACTCACGCGAGAACGATTCTATTATAACTGTATTGTTCCCGGATTGCAAGGAGTACTGCTATATAAATATGATATACCAAAACCATATATATGGTAAAAAATTCATGATTCAAAACTATATCTTGTTGTTTTTTGAATACAATCTACAAGAAGAGTCCCCTCTGGGATCGTCCCGGAAAGCCCCTGAAAAGGCATATCCCGCGAGCCATTTTTCTGCCGTTTTAAGCGTCCAGAAAGCCCGCGGGACTGTTTTCTCTGCTCTTCTTACTTAAATATGTCTGCGCCATTCTTCAAGGCGGTAACGCTGTCTTTTCTTTGCGTCCTCCAATTGTGCCAGCATTTTCGGAATATCTTCGTTAAAAGTTCCCGCAAGCACTACATAGTTGGACGCGTGGTTTGTCCGGAAGATCGTTCCGGGAGAATCAATGTGTGTTAAAAACAACTCCATTTCCTCCACGATCTCGTCCGGGGTGATAAGCTCCATCTCCCCGCGTTTTACTTCCTCATTCATCTGGGTCCCCTCATAGAGGCGCAATGTCAGGAAGGAGGCATACTCCGGATTCATCTGATTGATCAGCTCCGCCGACTTGATGGCATGTTCCCGGATCCCTTTTCTTCCGCCGAGGCCGGAGATCAGCGTCACAGAGGTCTTGATGCCGCAGCGCTTCAATTTCTGTCCCGCCGCCGCAATCTGGGCCGCCGTCACATCCTTATGGATATGCTCCAGAACACGGTCATCGCCGGATTCCGCTCCGATATAGACCATCTCGAGTCCTGCTGCCGCTAAAGCTTTTAAATCTTCCTCAGACTTTGCCAGAACATCCTTTGCAGTCCCGTAGGAGGTGATCCGCTCCACATACGGGAAATTTTTGTGGACATAGGCTAAAAGCTCTAAAAGAAGTTCTGTCTTTACCACCAGTGCATCACCGTCCGCAAAGAATACACGGCTGACATACGGTCCGTAATAATCGCGGCATTCGTCCAGATCCTTCATGATCTCTTCTTTTGTCCGCACTCGGAATTTTTTCACCCGGTACATGTTGCAGAAGGTGCACCGGTTATGGGCACAGCCCACAGTCACCTGAATAATTAAGCTTCTCGCCTCGCTCGGCGGGCGGTATACGGTTCCTTCGTATTCCATATGATCACTTTCCTTTCCAATTAAAATGCCCCAAGTCTGTCCAGCCTGCTCAGAATATCTGCCCGTCTCTCATCAAACAGCAGATTCTTATTGTATTCAAAATATCGTTCACACTCATTTTCCTGTAAGAACCGCACGGCCGGGGCGCTGGAGTTCAGTTCTGTGATAAACACCACCATCTCCTGACTGCTACCGAACGTTCCTTCCATGAAATCAAAGGCATACTCCAGTGTCTGTCCGGCATGAGCGCACAGATCCTCAAGTTCTGTCCGTTCGTCACCAAACAGCTCCCGGAACCGGTCGAATATCTCGTCACCATCCGATAAAAGCTCTGCTTTCACAGTCTGAAGGTATCGGTTCATATCCGCTGCGATATCGGCACAGCGATATTTTTCCTGTCTTGTGAGAAGACCGGCTTTCTGTTTCTGCTCGGATGCCGCGATGAAGGTATCGATCTGACGGGCAAACATATCGACCGGGTTCCGTCTGTTTTCTTTGGATCCTTCCGTTTCTCCGGCTCCTGTCTTATCTTCCAGGCTTCTCTTGAATGCTTTCAGCTCCCCAAACAGCACTTCCAGATAATCTTCTTTCTGCGCATAGGCCTTAAACTCCACATCAAGCTTCGCTAAAATCAGGCTGATAATGGAAAGCTTCTCGTCAAACGGTGCCTTCGCCGCCTGCTCCATCAGACGCTCGTTGCGCTTTCCTTCCAGAACTTCATCGATCTGGTATCTCGCCTGATACTTCTTATATAATTCCAGATAGTTCGCGAAATCTTTTGCGATCCGGGGATGCTCAATGTACTGCACTACGACTTCCCGATCACAGGTAAGATCCACCTTCTCGCAGACCTTTAAAAATCCGGAGAGATCTTCCCACCCACGAGGTGTCGCAAAAATCTTGCCATCCACAGTTGTCTCCACCTGATAAAAATACTGCGGCTTTGCGGTGAGGAACGACAGGATCGCCGGATGAATATCCGCCTGTTTCGCGTATTCCTTCCAGACCTCAAAATCTGCCTCCACATCAATCTTTTTGATGCGGTCCAGGGTCGCAATATCGAATTCCCGCACGGATTTATTGTATTCCGGCGGGTTTCCTGCCGCCACGATGATCCAGCCATCCGGGATCTTATGATTTCCGAAAGTCTTATACTGCAAAAACTGCAGCATGGCCGGAGCCAGCGTCTCGGAAACGCAGTTGATCTCATCGATGAAGAGAAGTCCCTCGGAGAGTCCTGTGTCCTCGATCTTATTGTAGATCGCCGCAACGATCTCGCTCATGGTATATTCCGTCACATGGACATTCTTCCCGCCGTAAGTCTTCTCCGAGATAAACGGGAGACCGATGGCACTCTGTCTCGTATGGTGCGTGATCGTGTAGGAGACGAGACCGATTCCACACTCCCGCGCCACCTGCTCCATAATCTGGGTCTTTCCGATTCCTGGCGGACCGATGAGCAGCACCGGGCGCTGCCGCATGGACGGGATCTCGTATTCCCCGTGTGCGTTCTTCGTCAGATACACCTGTATCGTATTTTTAATTTCCTGTTTTGCACGCTTGATTTTCATTTTTTCTCCTATTGTAACTGCTCAGACTTTTCACAGCTACACGCAAAATACGTTCCAACTTAATTATTCTGGTAAAATTTTCTGCCTGTTGCTTCTATAATCTTTACAACCAGCACCTGACCTATGAAACTCATCATTTTCCATCTAATATTTTCCCCACGTCCTCCATCGACTCCGGGTCCAGAATCACCTTCATCGCCCAAGGCGGAACGTCCGCGTCAGTATAATTATCCCGCATAAACACGAAGGCCGTGTCATATGGCGGCATTTTCACCGGAAATGTCCCATATCCGTCCGTAAAATAGAGAAGTCCCCGCAGCCTGCTGAACTTTCCCGCCTTGATCATCTGGTCCACATGCAGGAATGCCGGGCGGAAATCAGTCCCGCCCATGCCATGGAGTTCCATGTGGTCCATGTAATTCCGAAGGTCCTCCTCACTCTCGATCTTCACATCCTGCCGTACTTTATCGTCGCACTGCAAAATGTGGATATTGACCTTCTTAAAGAAGCTCTCCGACTGAGCCAGCACCCCGTAGGTCTCTTCCAGGAATTTCTTCACCAGCTCCCCGGAACATGACATCGAAGTGTCGATAACGACCACAAAATCCTCGATCCGCCGGACTTCCTTCGTCTCAAGGGGCTCGATCAACGGCATATTTCCGTATAACTGCATGCCATAATTATAGAATACATAGTCGAACGCATCCGGATCGATCTGGACTGTCTCCTTCAGCACCGAAAATTTCTGCAAAAATTTCCGGTAATCGTACCGCTCCCGGTTCTCCACCGCCAGCTGATCCATCAGCTCCCTGGAGTCATCCGCCGCCTCGTTGGAAAACGCCTCCATCTCCGCCTGCATCTTCTCCCGCTTGTCATCCCAATCGTTTTTTCGATTCCGGTTGGGATTTGGGGACTTCTTCTCGTCCTCTTTCTCCCATCTGGAATGATCGTCCCGGCAGAATTCCCGGCAGAGCCGCTCATATTCGATCTCCGAAAGCTCCATCTCCTGCATAGTGTGATAGATGCTCTCCGCGTTCAGTACCTTGATCTTTTTCCTCAGACGTCCGTAAAATTCCGCCCGCACCGGTGACATCGGCAGATGGACGCACGGCTTGTGGATTCCATCGATCAGGGACTCCACAGCGATATCGCATGCCAGATTCCAGTATTCCTCCGCCCGCTTTTTTCTCGACCATGGGTGGACAAAGAGACAGTGGAAGGTCTCGTGCAGGATCATGCGGTTTACATAAACAGGATTTCTCCGGTACCAGCCGCAGATGTATCCTGTCTCAAATGATAATAAGGTTCCGTCCGTTCCGATTCCCTTGATGCTGTTGTCCGCCACCGGGAACAGGCCATTTAAGACCACGTCGAGAAACCGCATGGAAAGATACAGCTCATTCCTCGCGTTCCGTATGATCTCAACGCCGATCGCCGCCAGTTCTTCCAGCGCGCCCTGCTCTCTCAGGATCGGCGACCATGCCGCATCTTCTCTCATGACGATTTCTGACCTCCTCACAAATCAAAATCAAACTTTTTCTTCTTTACGCCAAACTTCTTCCTCTGGATCTCCATAAACATCCCCAAAAGCTCCGGCAGATGCTTTTTCGAGATCTCCGTGATCAGCCCCGACATCTTATCCGCCGTCAGCGGATTCTTTTCCGGTGTTAAATACTGTCCCGCAATCCATTTTATGCTCTCCGGGTCCTCAAGAGTTCCAAGAAGTACCTCATAAAGATTCTCCATAAGAAACTTTTCATATTCCTTTTTCGCGCTCTCCCACAGTCCTTTCGGATACTGCAGCCGGGTCACCGCGATCTTCGATGCCATGAGAACCGATTCCTCTGCTTTTTCATACACAAACATTTTATCATACCTGTCAAATCGGAATTTTCGTCCCTCAAAACAGTAGCGATACTTCTGCCCTGCACCGTGGATATTGGATACCGTGATCCTGGCGGGCGTATTTTCCACCGCCTCGTCGTAGTATTCCGGGAAGATCACACGCGCAGTCTCTGTCTCCCCGTTCTCTTCCTCAAAAGTACTTGAAGCCAGCGATGTTCGTGCAGAGTCCGTGTCTCTTTCGTCCTGCATTCGATTTTGTCCGTCCTGTATAAATACATGCACTGTGACTCTCTCATTGATCTCCGTCACAAAATCCCTGAGTGCCGACTCTTCATCCACCCCCATATGCACAGTCAGACTCCTGATATTCCGGCAGCCCGTAAACACACCGCCGCCGACTTCCCGGAGTGCCCCGTAAAAATGGATCTCCTGAAGCTTCTCACATCCATAAAATTCATATCTTCCGATCCGGGTGAGTGTCCGCGGTAGATAGACTTTCTCCACCGTGCTCCCCGAAAATACCTTGTCTGCCAGCTCTGTCACCGGAAGTCCGCCCAGACTTTCCGGTACCACGCAGACGGCGCCTGGTGCCAAAAGCTTTGTCACACAAGCGCCCCCATTTTTCTCTTTAAATTCAAATTCAACATCCATATTCCAGTTACACTTATTATAATTGTTCAGCAGACCAGAACAATTAGTTCACAGACCTGCCGAACAGTTATGCTTATTCTTCAATCAGTTTATTTAACTTTCTCATCGCACTGAACCGGTAATAATATACCAGAAATGCCAGCGAAGTGATACTCCAGCTTAACGGATAGCTCGTCAGCGTCGTGTACAGTCCCGGATGGACTGCGCCCGCGCCGAATACCCAGAGCACACGCAGGATACAGGTTCCAACACAGATGATCAGCATTGGGATCAGGGCATCGCCCACGCCGCGCAGCGTACACGGATATACGTTGACGCAGATGTAGCAGAACCAGAACGGCACCAGGAAGCGGATAATACTCATGCTTTCCGCCATGACATCCGCATCATTCGTAAAGAGACTGATGAGTACCGGACCTGCCGTAAACATAAACAGACCGAGTGCCGCCGTGATGATCGTCGACATGAGAAGTCCCACGTAGGTTCCCTTCTTTAAACGTCTGATCTTGCCCGCACCGAAGTTCTGACCCGCAAAGGTCGTCACGGAGATTCCCATGGCATCCATGGTCATCCAGAAGATACCGTCAATCTTTCCATAAACTGCCCAGGACGCGATCGTATTCGTTCCGTATCCATTGATGTTTGCCTGAATCAGGATATTGGAGATCGAGTACATCATGGACTGGAGTCCCGCCGGAAGACCGATCTTTATGATCCTCTTTAATAATACCGGCTCCACACGGAGTTCCTTCGGGATAAAACGGTAAGATTCTTTTGTCCGGATCAGCGTTATCATAACGAGTACTGCCGATAAAAGCTGGGACATGATCGTCGCAAGCGCCGCCCCGGCAACTTCCATATGAAAACAGACTACAAACAGGAGATCCAGAGCAATATTGGTCAGGCAGCTCGCCACAAGGAAATAGAGCGGTCTCTTCGAATCTCCCACAGCTCGTAGGATCGCAGCGCCCATGTTATAGACCAGATTTCCGATGATACCCAGAAAATAGATCCTGAGATATGTCACAGAATATCCAAGGATCTCTTCGGGAGCACCCATAGCCCGGATTGCAGCCGGAGTGAAGATCTCACCGATCACTAAGAGTGCCACACCGCCGGCCAGCGCCAGACAGAACGATGTGTGAACCGATTTCTGCACCTGCTGGTCTTCCTTTGCCCCATAGAACTGGGATACAACGACAGCCGCGCCGGAAGACATTCCGACGAAGAAGCCAACCAGCAGGTTGATCAGTACGCACACGGCAGTGGCCGCCGCGCCCGTCAGCGTCAGGATGCGCAGCACCCGGTGGGCCATGGACTTCGACGGCGTCAACTGCGGAAAGATCTCGCTTTTGGGGTCTCCCTTCCCCTCCAGCGCTCCGCCGCAAAGAGGGCAGCAGCACTTATCTCCCGCAATATGCATCTGACAGCTGGGACAATACTGCATACTTCACACGCCTCCTTCCGCATCAGCATAAAAGGCATTGCTCCGGATCTCCAGCTCAATGCCGTCTTGATGGAGTCTTTGGAAAAACCGCCGCTGCACGCCCGGGTCCCGCAGCACGGAGGTAAAGCCCATGTGGAATTCCTTCCCGAAGGTGCAGGTGCAGATCTGGGTGCAGTGGGTGGACATGAATACCCCAAATCCCCGCACCTGCGGGGCCAGGGCCTCCGGCAGGCGGAACCGCCCCACGTTGGAGATGGTGGCCGTCTCGCCCAGGGAGGAGATCTCCCCGGACAGCCGGAGGATGGGATTTTTCAGCACCAGCGGGACCACCCGCAGCAACGGCTGGCGCTGCAGGCCCGACAGCGCGTTCATCCGGGCGCCCAGCCGCTCAGCGGTCAGCTCCTTGCGGAACTGGGCCGCCACAGACTCCGAAATCTCCTCAAACGTCCCGCTGCCCTGGGAGAAGTCATAGGATACGCGCATGATCCCGAAGAAATTCCGGGCCGTGTCCGTCTTGAAATAGCTCCGCAGGTCCACGGGGATGGTCAAAACCACCGGCCGCTTTCGGTCCCGCTCCCCCATCTCCTCCCGGATAGCCTGGATCAATACGGCGCACAGATACACGGTCAGCGTGGTGTTGTGGGCATGGGCGGCACAGAGGAGCTGGTCCACGTCCGCCACGCCCTCCAGAATGGTCATCGCGCCGTCCCGCCGCCGGGTGCCTTTGAGGCGGTACGCCCGCCGCTGGGAGCCGTACTGTCCGCCGCCGGGCTGGTAATAGCGGGCAAAGCCGTCCTCGGACCGGGCCTCCGGCGAGATGTCCGGCGGCCGGGCTGCCTCCGCACCGGGCGTCAGCAGCTCCAGGTACCGGGTGATGAGCGCCTGGAAAAAGGAGATGGCCCCCACGCCGTCAGCGAGCACATGGAAGATATCCAGATTGATCTTGTGCCGCCAGAAGCTCACCTCCAGCAGCGGCGAGCGGCTGCCCCGGTACAGCCGGGCGCAGGGCGGATTCTGCTCCGGCACCACATGGAGCGGCCGGCCGGACTGCTCCAGATAATACCAGAACACACCCCGCCGAAGGCAGCTCTTCATGTGGGGAAAGTCCTCCAGTGTCTGCTCCAGTGCCAGCTGCAGCCGCTCCGGGTCCACGTCCTGACGCAGTTCGCAGCACAGGCGGAACACACCCGTATCCGCCCCGTGGGAAGTGGGCGGAAAGATGGTAGCCGCATTGTCCAGTCGGCTCCACTGCATAGGCCGATCCTTTTGATTGCGCAATATGCTCTCCCTCCCGGCATCCGGCAAGTTGGTCCCTCCACATTTTGCGGCGCAAACAATCCGTTTGGTTGTTTGGAAAACCGATTCTTGCCGGACGATGTACTATACTCAGGTCATACCAAAGAGCTTCTCCGGCTCTTCTGAAAGGAACTTTTCTATGAAAAAGACTTACAAAGTGCTCATCACCCTGCTGCTGGCCGGCACTGCGATCCTCGGCATCGCGGCGCTGGCGCACCAGCGCCCCCTTTCAGAGGACACCTACTATCTGCCGGCCGAAGTGGTCAGCAGCCAGGCAGGCGCCACCGTCTTCGGACAGGTGGACGGCGAGCAGCCCACAGAATACGTCTATACCGTCTCCGGCATCTACCCGGACGGCGCCCCCTATCTTCTCACCATGGACACCCTGGGCACAAAGACCCCGGCTGACGACGAGATCCTGGTGGTCTGGCTCCCGGCCGCGGAAGCCCCCGCCGCCCCGGTCCAGGCACGGACCTTCGGCGGATCCTGACCGCCTCGTTTCAATGCGCCGCACGGCTCCGCCTCCCCAAACGCGCAAAACACACTCCCGCGAACAGTTCACCTGCTCCGGAGTGTGTTTTTTGCTGCACGCAGACCGCTCCGGTCAGCTGTTGGGGTCCTTTTCTTCCTCGGTGATGGGCATTTCGATCAGCAGCTCGAACTTGCTCTTTTCAAACTTCAGCAAGCCCTCATCCCGCATTTTGCAAAGCTCGTTGGACATGGCGCTGCGGTCCACAAACAAAAAGTCCGCCAGGTCCTGCCGGTTGAGAGGGATGGAGAACTTCCTGCTGCCCGCATTGTGGAACTGTTGGGAGAGGTAATCCTGCAGCCGGTCCCGGGTGGAGCGCCGGATGCTGTCCTCCAGCTTTCTTGTCAGGCGGTAGGCCTGCTGCGCCGCGGCCAGCGTCAGGTTCTGCAAAAAGCGGATCTGCACCGGGGCCGTCAGTACGTTCTCCCGCAGGAGCTGATCCACCGTTAGGAACAGGATCTCTGTCTGCTCCGTGGTCTCCGCGGAGATGTGCAGCTTGTATCCGCCTACGGCATTCAAAATGCCCAGGGAATCTCCCTGGCCCAGCTGCTCCATCAGGTTGTTGTTTCCGTCGGCGTCGATATGGAACAGGTGCAGCCCGCCGGAGAGGATCACACCCACCTGCGGCAAAAGGTCTCCGTCCCGGACCACGATGGTCCGCTTTGGGTAGGTCTTCCGCCTGGGCTGCATGGTCTCCAGCACCTCCAGGATCTCTGCGTCCTCCATATTGCGAAACAGCAGGCCCTGTTTCAAAACGCAAAGGAGAGCCCTTTCTTCCATCTTATGGTCACACTCCTTTTCTATACGTTTTCTATAAAACAACCATAGCCGACCAGCAAGAATTTGTCAATTGCGTTTCCGCGCACAAAATCTCTCCCATTCGTCCGCCCCCGTTGTGCAGGCAACCGCTTTCCCCCGCCAAACAGCCCATAATGAGTCTATACCCCGAAAAACATTGCGGCCCCATAACAGGCCATAAGGAGGAAACATGATGAAATTATGGAGACACGCCGCCGCTTTTCTGCTCTCACTGTGCGCCGCAGCCACAATGGCTGCCGCCGCGGACACCCCGCCCGTTCCCCTGACCGAAGAAGCCTTCCCCGACCCGGCATTTTTGCAGTGGGTGGAGAAAAAGGACCGTGACGGCGACGGATTCCTCTCCCAGGAGGAGCTGGACGCGGTCACGGCCATGGATCTTCGCAAGCAGGGCATCCGGCAGCTGGATGGGCTGGAGTATTTCCGGAACCTGGAATACCTCAACTGCAGCGAAAATGACCTCACCGCCCTGGTGCTGGAAGATCTGCCGGCACTGACCTCCCTCACCTGCAACGAAAATGCGTCGCTGGAAACGCTGGATCTAAGCGGCGCGCCCGCACTGGAGCAGTTCTACTGCTTCCACTCCGCACTCACGGAGCTGGATCTGCAGGACGTGCCGGCGCTGACCTATCTTGTCTGGGGCGGAAGTCCCCTGCAGGAGCTGGATCTGAGCAACAGCCCGGAGCTGGAAGTGCTCCACGTTCTGGGCGGGGATCTCACCTATGCCGATCTATCCCATAATCCCAAGCTGGACATGCTGCTCTGGAACCACACACGCATCGAAACGCTGGATCTTTCCAACCAGACGGAGCTCACCTATCTCAACTGCACGGACAACCAGCTCACCTCCCTGGACCTGAGCGGCAATCCCAAGCTGGAGACCCTCTACGCAGGGAAGAACCGCCTCCTGGCCATCCGGATGCCCGGGAACGACCTGTCCTTCTGCGACCTGACGGACCAGCGCCCCGCTCCGTTCGACCTGCCCACAGGCGAAAACGGCCTATCATTGAACCAGCTGGTGCCCTGGGCACGCCCGGATCAGATCAGCGAGCTCACCGGCGGAATACTGCTGGGAGACTGGATCCAGCTGGATTCCCCCAATGAGACGCTTACCTATCGCTACCAGGACAGCTCTGCGGTTTTGGACGCCTCGGTGTCCGTTACAGGAGAGAACAGCTGGAAAGAGCCCCTGTCTATCACAGACTGGACCTATGGCCAATCTCCCTCCCAGCCCCAGGCCCAGCCGGCATTCGGCTCCGTCTCCTTTTCCTATGGAGCCTCGGCTGACGGCCCATTTACACCGGACGTCCCCACCCAGGCCGGACGCTGGTACGTCCGGGCCGACGTGGAGGAAACGCCCCTGTACAACGGCCTGCAATCCACCAAGGCCTTCCACATCAATCCGGCCATACCGGAATATTCCGCCCCCCAGGAAAAATACGCCACCTACGGAGACTATCTTGCCAGCGTGCAGCTGGAATCGGGGTTCTACTGGGAAAACGGCAGCCTCCGCGTCGGTGATGCGGGAGACCGGTCCCACTCGGCCTTTTTCGTCCCGGCAGACACCGCGGACTACCTGATCGTAACGCATATCCCCGTATTGGTCCACGTGTCCCCTTACGACGGCACACTGCTCCCCATCCCCGAGATTCAAGACCGCACGGAGGCGGAAAACCTGGTGATCCGCCACGGCGACTGGGTACTGCAGGAGGGGAAGGACTACGGAACGGAGCTCACCTCAGACGGCAAAACGGCCCATCTCACCATTACGTTCCAGGGAAACTATACCGGCACCGTGGTCCGCTCCTTCCAGGAAGAATCCGGCGGACAGGGCGGCAGCCACGGAGGCAGCGGAACAGGCGATCACGACAGCAGCACGCCCCCGCCGTCCACCCTTCCGGAAGAGCCCGGACCGACCGGCGTATCGGCACTTCTGAACACAACAGACCACAACGCCTATCTTCGTGGTTACTCCAAAGACTGGTTCGGCCCGGGGGACGCCATGACCCGCGCCCAAGCCGCCCAGCTCTTTTACGGGCTGCTGAAAAACCGGGAGGTCCCCATTACCGTCACCTTCTCCGACGTCCCGGCAGACGCCTGGTATAAAAGCGCCGTGGAGACTCTGGCCTCCCTGGGCATCGTCTCCGGGGTGGGAGACGGCCGCTTTCTCCCGGACCGCCCCATCACCCGGGCAGAGTTTCTGGTGATCGCCATGCGGTTTACAACACCCCCAGACGGCGAGGCCAAAACCTTTTCCGATGTGCACGAGGGCGACTGGTTCTATGACGCCGTAACAGATGCTTCCCGCTACGGTTGGGTCCAGGGCAACTTGGACGGCTCCTTCGGCCCTTACCAGCTGGTGACCCGTGCCCAGGCCACCGTCATCGTAAACCGCATGCTGGGGCGCAGCGCCGACCGCACGTTCATCGACGCTCACCCCGACCTGCAAGCCTTCCAGGACGTCCCCCCGACCCACTGGGCCTACTACGATATCTGCGAAGCCGTCAACGGACACGATTATGAAAAAAACGGGCAGGAGCACTGGACAGCACTCATTTGAGGGGAAAATCAAATAAAACGCTCCCCCGTTGTGTGGACAACCTACTATTTCCCCCCATTGTACTATGATGGAATTAAAGCAAAACCCCTCCGGCACAGCGCCGGACTACTTACTAGGAGGTACGAATATGTACTATACCAATGGAAACTATGAAGCCTTTGCACACCCCCGCAAGCCCACGGATGTGGACGCCAAATCCGCCTGGCTCATCGGCTCCGGCCTTGCCAGCCTGTCTGCCGCCGCGTTTTTGATCCGGGACGGGCAGATGCCCGGCGACCACATCCACATTCTGGAGGAGGCGTCCCTCCCCGGCGGCGCCTGCGACGGGCTCCGCATGCAGGACCTGGGCTTCGTCATCCGGGGCGGCCGGGAGATGGAAAACCACTACGAGTGCCTCTGGGACCTGTACCGGTCCATCCCCTCCCTGGAGATCGAGGGCGCCAGCGTACTGGACGAATTCTACTGGCTCAACAAGGACGACCCCAACTTCTCCAAAAACCGGGCCACTTTGTCCCGG
>ENA-UEYL01002151-UEYL01002151.1-human-gut-metagenome-genome-assembly--contig:-NODE-2151-length-15198-cov-4.126513_pt1 | contig 15198 bp, 18 predicted proteins | sample MGYA00242941_ERZ507946 | MGnify/ENA primary metagenome ERZ507946 (study PRJEB26167, sample SAMN06115482) | human gut metagenome | host: Homo sapiens | place: China:Guizhou | collected 2015-03-11...
GCTGCGGATGCTGGATAAGAGCTGGTTCCTGGGCGGCGGCCTCTTCGACGGGGACAAGCTCATTGCCCTGTCCCTGGCGGAAAAGTGCGGCGACACATTAATCATCCATATCGAAAAGGCTCTTTACTCCTATACTGGAGTTTATCCCACACTTGTACAAACCTTTGCCGATACCTTTGGGGAAGGCTGTCAGTGGATTAACCGGGAGGACGACGCCGCCGACCGGGGGCTTCGGACCTACAAGCTTCAGTACGGCCCTGCCAAGCTCTCTCCCAAGTACCGCTTTGAACCGCAGAACGAGCTGCTGCGCCACGTCTCCGCGATTCCAGAGCTGAAGACAGAACGTCTGACTCTCTCTGCTCTGACCGAGGAGGATATCCCCGCCTATAACGCTCTGGTACTGGACCAGGATCGCAACCGCTGGTGGGGCTATGACGACGTGGGCGGCCTGGGCGCCCCCGTTACGGAGCGCAGCTTCTTCGACGTGGCCAACCGTGACTTTGAAAACCGCCAGGCGGCCAACTTCGCCGTCCGGCTGGACGGCAAGCTCATCGGCGAGGCGGTGCTCTACCGGTTCGACTGCCGGGGCGGCGCGGAGCTGGGCTGCCGGATCGACAAGGCCTACGCGGGCTTTGGCTACGGCACGGAGGCCTTTGCCGCCGTGGCGGACTGGGCCCTTTACAAGGTGCATCTGAGCCGGGTGGTGGCCAAGTGCTTCAAGGAAAACCAGGCCTCTTACAAGATGCTCTCTTCCTGCATGCGCAAGAAGGGGGAGGACGAGACGTTCTTCTATTTTGAAAAAGTGGTGTAAAAAAGGCGGCGGGTTTTCCCGCCGCCTTTTTCCACCTTGCTGTGGAAAAAGTGCCGTGATACACTGAGAGAAAAGGGGGCAATGCCATGAAAAAGAAACCGCTGGACCGGGCGATGAATGCCCTGAGCCTTTTGCTGCTGGCGGGCGTGACGGCATGGCTGTGCCTTGTTTGGGGAAATATCCCGGCACAGGTGCCCCTGCACTATAACGCCGCCGGCCAGATCGACCGCTGGGGCGGCAAGGGGACGCTGATGGCCCTGGGGGCCATCGCTTGGGTGCTGTACGGCCTGCTGACCGCAGCGGAGCAGTTCCCCGGTGCCTGGAATACCGGCGTGAAGATCACGGAGGAGAACCGGGAGCGGGTGTATGCCCTGCTGGGGCACCTCCTCAGCACGCTGAAGGGGATCCTCTGCGCTATGTTCGTCTGGATCCTGGCGGTGGCTGCCCGGTGCCAGCCTCTCTCGGCGTGGTTTTTGCCGGTGGTGCTGGGAGCAGTATTCGGAGATATGCTCTATTGGTTCATCCGGGTGTTCCGGGCCCGGTAAAGTGCGGCGAGAGAGAAAGGAGCGAGCGATGGGAGAGCTGGCCTGGCGTGCGCTCAGCGCCTTGGCGGGAAATTTTATTGCCGCAGTGGTACTGCTTCCCGTGGGACTGATTTTTCTGGCCTATTTGGTCTATATCGTTATCATGACCATTCGGGAGCTGCGGAAAAAATGAGCAGAGACAAGGAAAGCCCGCGCCGTACGGCGCGGGCTTTCCTGACTTTTGCGGTTTTCAGGGAGTGGTGTGCCCCAGGAATTCCGGTCCGAAGCTGTGGGGCAGCAGCTCAGATAAGGTGAAGGTACGGGACGCTCCGGCACCGTTGAGACAGATGATCTCCAGGTCGGGCGCGAACTCCCGCAGCACCTGACGGCACACGGCGCAGGGCACACAGAAGTCCTCGCACCGGCCTGCCACGGCGATGCGGACAAAGTCCCGGTGTCCCTCGCTGACCGCCTTGGCTACGGCACACCGCTCAGCGCAGATGGTGGGGGAGTAGGCGGCGTTTTCAATGTTGCAGCCGGTGAACACCGTGCCGTCGGCGCACTCCAGCGCCGCCCCCACCGGGAAGTGGGAGTAGGGCACATAGGCCCGGTCCAGCATGGCAACGGCAGCAGCTTTCAATTCTTCACGGGTCATGGGATTCCTCCTTTTCCGCACAGCTGACTTCCCGTTATCTTACGCGGCCTTGGGGGTCCACTTGACGCCCCGGTCCGGCCGCACGTCCAGGTCGATGATATCCCGGGCGTCGTAGAACTGGCTGTACCAGCCGATCACCTTGTCGCTGCCTCGGAGGGTGGTGCCGTCCGGGTGGAGCCGGTCGCAGATGACGGCGCAGATATCCTTTTTGATATAGCTGAAGCTGTTGATGCCCACGGAGCAGAATACCCGGAAGCCCTGGCTCTGGAGGTACTGGAACACGGGACCGGTGGTCTGCCAGTCGTCACCGTCGGGCCGCTCGCCGTGGGGGTAGAACAAAATGGTGGTGGGCCCCACCAGGGAGCCGACCTCGTCGAACCACCGCTTGGTGTCCGCCTGGATGGTCTCCAGGGACTTGGTGCCCAGGCGGATGTGGCCCCAGGTATGGCTGCCGAAGGTCCAGCCGGTGCGCTTGAGCTCGGCGATGATGGGCTTGACGGCCTCCCGCTCCTTCTGGCGGTTCTGCTCCTGGGCCTCCGTCCAGCTCTTGGTGTCCGTCTGGGTGCGGTAGCCCAGGATGCCCTCATAGCCGGTGAGGCTCAGGCAGCCCTTGGCGCCGAAGGGGGAGAAGTCCGGGTGCTCTTCCACGAACTTATCCAGGATGGGGATGGCATCCAGGTCCCGGGAAATAACCTCGTTGCCCTGGGGGTCCTTGCCGTAGGAGGCGATCTTTCCGTCTTCGCCGATGACGAGCTTCCAGGCAAAGCCGTTGGAGAGCATGTACTCATAGTAGTTGGTGTCGTCAAAGGAGAGGATGAGGGGCTTTTTCCCCTCGGGGAGGTACAGGGTATTCTTCACCATCTTGGCGTTGCCGCTTTCGTCCGTGGTCTCGCTCCACACGTCCGCAATGTCCACCAGCACATAGCCCCGGTCATAAACGCTCTGGAGGATCTTGCGGTACTCGTCGGCGGTGACCATGTAGTCGTCGATGCCGTCGGATTGGGCATCGCCGTCAAAGGCCAGCTCCGGATAGGCCACCACCGGGTGGAAAAAGAGGTGCTCCACAATGCCGTCGTAGGCTACATAGGTGACGCCGTCCCGGCTGCCGCCCTCGGGCATGACGGTGGGATCGTACATGGAATAGGGCTCGGGCTCCGGCGGGGCCTCAGGCTCCTGGGATTCCTCCTCGGCCGTCTCGGGGGAGTCCGGGTCCTGCTCCGGCGGGGTCTTCCCGCAGGCACACAGGGTCAGCAGCGAACAAACTGCCAGAAAAAAGCACATCCAGCGACGCATGACGATGATCCTTTCTGTCGAAAATGGTTGTAATTCAGTATACCATCTTTTTCGACGGAAGAACCAACAAAATGGTGACAAATCACGGCAAAGACGGGGCGTGCCCAAGGCGCGCCCCGTCGCTGTCTATCGCTTGCTGCCCGGGCGGAACAAAAACGCCGCCGCGGCGCCGAACACCACCGCCGCCGTAATGCCGCCGGCGGCAGCGCCCAGGGGGCCGGTGAAGACCCCAAGCCATCCCTGCTCCGCCACGGCTTTTTCCACACCGGTGGCCAGGGTGTGGCCAAAGCCGGTCAGGGGGACCGTGGCGCCGGCGCCGCCCCAGCGGATGAGGGGCTCGTAAAGTCCCAGGGCACTGAGGGCTACGCCGGTGACCACATAGCCGGTGAGGATGCGGGCGGGGGTGAGGGTGGTGCGGTCAATGAGGATCTGACCGATGGCGCAGAGGATGCCGCCGCACAAAAACGCGTTGAGATATTCCATAGAGCCTCCTGCACGTTGCCGGGCTGTCAGCGGAAGGTGCTGATGCACACCGCGTGGCAGATCCCGGGGATGGATTCTTTTTGAAAGGCGCTGGTGGGGGAGAGCAGCGCCCCGGTGGGCGCGAATACGATCCGCCGCCAGGTCCCCTCCCGAAGCCCGGAGAGCAGATACCCGTTGAACACGGAGGCGGGGCAGCCGCAGCCGGAGGCGCCGGCATGCATGTCCTGCCCGGCCAGATCATAGAGCAGCAGGCCGCAGTCGGTAAAGCGGCTGCCCAGCTCCACGCCGTCCCGGCGAAAAAGGTCCCGCACGATCTCGTGGCCCAGCTTGCCCAGATCCCCGGTGACGATCAGGTCGTAGTCCTCCGGGGCCGTACCGGTGTCGCGGAAAAAGGCCGAGAGCGTGTCGTAGGCGGCGGGGGCCATGGCCGCGCCCATGTTGTTGGCGTCGCAGATGCCCTTGTCCTGGATCTTTCCGCAGGTCACATGGGTGACATAGGGTCCGTCTCCGTCCCGCTCCAAAATGGTGCATCCGGCCGCTGTGGCGGTCCACTGGGCCGTGGGCGGCCGCTGGTTGCCGTAGGGCACCGGCATGCGGTATTGCCGCTCTGCCGTGCAGAAGTGGGAGGAGGTCATGGCCGCGGCCCGGTCGGCAAAGCCGCCGTCGATGAGCAGCGAGGCAAGGGACAGCGACTCTCCCATGGTGGAGCAGGCGCCGTAAAGGCCATAGAAGGGGATCTGGAACGAGCGCAGGCAGAAAGAGGAGCCGATGCACTGGTTCAAAAGGTCGCCTGCCAGCACGTAGTCCAGGTTTTCCGGCGCCAGGCCCGCCTTTTCCAGCGCCAGGGAAAGGGCCTTTTGCTGCATATAGGACTCCGCCTTTTCCCAGGTGGGCTGCCCGAAAAAGGAGTCCTCCTCCAAACAGTCGAACCAGGCGGCCAGCGGTCCGGCTTTTTCCATTTTGCCGCCCACGCACGCCCCCGCACAGATGGACGGCGGAGCGGCCAGTGCCACGGTCTGCTTGCCCAGTCGTTTGTTGGTCATTGTGGTCACCTCTCGTTGTGATATGCCTTAGCATGCCCGGCGGGGAGAAAAGTATGACCGGAATTTGGCTGTGCTTGACAGCGGCGGGATAGCATAGTAGACTTTAATGGTTAGCTATATCTAACTAAAAGACTGGGGGAATGAAGCGAATGGAGATGACCCAGGCGCATATCCGTTATTTGTTGGCCGTCTACGGGCAGATGCGGTCCGGGGCGGAGGTGGGCACCGCCGGAGTGGCCCGGGCCGTGGGCGTGTCCGGCGCGTCTGCCAGCCGGATGCTGCGTGTGCTGATGGAGCAGGGGCTGGTGGTGCGGCGGCGGTACGGAAAGATCTACCTGACGGACCAGGGCTTTCTGCTGGCCCGCGGCTATGATCGCTGCGCGGCGGCGTTGGAAAAGCGGCTCGGCGGTCTGGGACTTGGACTGACGGAGGAGGAGACGGCGGAGCTGGCGGCGATCCTGGCCGTGTCGCTGCCGGAGCGGATCCGCCGGACGCTGGATAAAGAGGCGGAAGCGGAGTGCTGAGCGTCCCGGCGGCGCATGCGGAACATTCCGGGGCCGCGCCGGACGGGCGCGCATAAAATCCCGGCGGCGGCAGACACTATCGGGCGAATACGGAAAGGAGACGCGTATATGCCCGAGAGAATTGTCATTGCCCTGGGCGGCAACGCCCTGCAGTCCAAGGGAGCCGAACCCACGGCCCAGGCCCAGCTGGAGACGGTCAAGCGCACCTGCGAGTCCATCGCCCGCATCAGCCAGCGGGGCTACGAGGTGGCGGTGGTCCACGGAAACGGCCCCCAGGTGGGGCGGATCGTCCTGGCCAGCGAGGCGGCAAAGGACGTGGTGCCGCCCATGCCCTTTGACGTGTGCGGCGCCATGAGCCAGGGGTATATCGGCTATCATATCCAGCAATGCCTCAAGTATGCCCTCAACAAGCGGCGCAAGGACTACCCGGTGGTGTCATTGACCACCCAGGTGGTGGTGGACCGGGCCGACCCGGCTTTCCAGAACCCCACCAAGCCTATCGGCCCCTTCTATAATGCGGAGGAGGCAAAGCGGCTGGAGGCGGAGAAGGGCTATGTGATGCGGGAGGACGCGGGCCGGGGCTGGCGGCGTGTGGTGGCCTCCCCGCGGCCCCGCCGGATCGTGGAGATCGGCGCGGTGCGGCTTTTGTGGGACCACGCCATCGTCATCACCTGCGGCGGAGGCGGCGTGCCGGTTGTGGAAAACCCGGACGGCACGCTGGAGGGCGTGGCCGCCGTCATCGACAAGGACTTTGCCGCCGAGCTCCTGGCCGAGGAGGTGGAGGCAGACGTGCTGCTGATCTTGACGGAAGTGGAAAAAGTGGCCATCCGTTTTGGAAAGCCCAACCAGGAGGACCTGGGTCAGCTGACGCTGGAGGACGCCGCCCGGTATGTGCGGGAGGGGCAGTTCGGCGTGGGCAGCATGCTGCCCAAGGTGGAGGCGGCCATGCAGTTCGTCCGCTCCAACCCCGGTAAGCGGGCCATCATCACCAGCCTGGACAAGGCCCTGGACGCCCTGGACGGCAAAACCGGCACCGTGGTGACTTTCGCGTAAGGCGGGCCGGAGCGCGAAAAAACGCCGCCGTGGAAAACCACGGCGGCGTTTTCAGGCAGGATCAGATTTTGATCAGTTCATATTTCCGGCTGCCAAGGCCCAGCTTTTCCGCGTGCTCCAGGCAGACTTCCCAGTCGGTGTCCGGATGGGCGGCGCGGAAGTGGTCGGCGCAGCTGCCGTCGCAGCCGGCGTCAAAGAGGGCGGAGCCGGGGGCGGCGGGCTGGGCCATCACCGCGTCGGCGCAGGCCTGGTCCAATGCAACGGGATCGAAGGAGGCGAACATGCCCACATCGGACACGATGGGCACGTCGTTTTCCGCGTGGCAGTCGCAGTTGGGGGACACATCCACCACCAGGGACACATGGAAGCAGGGACGGCCGTCCACCACAGCCTTGGTGTACTCGGCGATCTTCTTATTCAAAATGGCGGGTGCCTCGTCAAACAGGCACTGGATGGCGTCCTTGGGGCAAACCGCCAGGCACCGGCCGCAGCCCACGCACTTATCCGTGTCGATGGCGGCCTTGCCGTTTGTGATCTGGGGGGCGTCATGGGCGCAGATGCGCTTGCAGGCGCCGCAGCCCACGCACTTTTTCTCCTTGACGAAGGGCTTGCCGGAGTTGTGCTGCTCCATCTTGCCGGCCCGGGAGCCGCAGCCCATGCCGATGTTTTTCAGGCATCCGCCCATGCCCGCCTGCTCATGGCCCTTGAAGTGGGTCAAGGACACGAACACGTCCGCATCCATCACCGCCCGGCCGATCTTGGCGGACTTGACGTACTCGCCGCCCTCCACGGGCACCTCCACCTCGTCCGTGCCCTTGAGGCCGTCGGCAATGAGGATGTGGCAGCCAGTGGAATAGGGAGTGAAGCCGTTGACATAGGCGGATTCAATGTGGTCCAGGGCATTTTTCCGGCCGCCCACATAGAGCGTGTTGCAGTCGGTGAGGAAGGGCTTGCCGCCCTGGCTCTTCACCAGATCGGCCACCGCCCGGGCCCAGTTGGGCCGCAGATAGGCAAGGTTGCCCGGCTCGCCGAAATGCATCTTGATGGCCACATACTTATCCTCCATGTCGATGTCGCCAAAACCGGCGGTCATCATCAGCCGGGCCAGCTTCTGGGGCAGGTTTTCCCGCCAGCTGGGGCAGCGGAAGTCCGCAAAATACACCTTGGAAGTCTCGCTCATAACCGTTCTCCTTTTCCGTCCCTTTGTACTCCCTGTGCACCGGATGCGGGGATTCCCCCGCCGGCGTCACTCGTCCAGATCCACGCTGATGTGGTCTGTCCCGTGCTGGTCGAATTCCGACAAATACGTGTCGATCCGATCCATCAGTTCACTGTAATTTTCCCGGGTGAGAGGCTCTCCATCCATATCCCGCAGGGCCAGCTCCTCGGCCAGGATCTCGTAGAACACCACGTCCTCGTAGTTTTCGATGGCCTCGTGGATGCCGCCGTCGGCAAAGGCTCTGGAGGGGATCAGCTCGCCCCGGTAAAGCTCCACCAGCTTGCTCATCTTATGCTGGAGACAATGGGAAAACACCAGGCTCTCCACCTGGTCGTACTCCTGGATCCGATCGTCCTCCCGGGTGGAATTGATCACCCAGTTTCCTATGTATACCAAGTCCAGCAGATAGCGGAACTGCTGCTCCGTCAGCTCGATCTTCATTGGACAAACACCTCCCGCATGGTCCATAGATTCCATATGGTATGATTATAGCAAAGGCACAGGTAAAATTCCATACAAAAAACAGGGCAAAAAGACTAAAATCTGTCTTGCGGCCAACAGCAGCCCATAGTATAATATATAACTTAGATGTAAGCCGGGTTCCTGGCGGCCCGGAGGGACAGAAGGAGTTTAAAGAGCATATGGATATGCGACCCATCGGCGTGTTCGATTCCGGCCTGGGAGGGCTGACGGCAGTACGCGCCCTCTGGCAGATCCTGCCGGAGGAACACCTCATCTACTTCGGCGACACCGCCCGGGTGCCCTATGGCGGCCGGTCACGGGAGACTTTGCTCAAATATGCCCGGCAGGACGTGCGGTTTCTCCGGTCCTTTGACCTCAAGGCCATTTTGGTGGCCTGCGGCACCGTGACCACCACGGCCCTGCCCACGCTGCAACAGGAGAACGACCTGCCCATCGTGGGCGTGGTGGAGCCCGCCTGCCGCCGGGCCGCGGCGGTGACGAAAAACAAGCACGTGGGCATGATCGCCACGCCCGCCTCCGTCCGCTCCGGAGCCTACGGCCGGACGCTGCACGATCTGGACCCGGAGATCCGGGTGATCGAAAAGGCCTGCCCGCTGCTGGTGCCTCTGGTGGAAAACGGACGGGTACGCCCGGGAGACGTGGTCATCGAGACGGTGGCCCGGGAGTATCTGGAGCCTCTGCGTCAAAGCGGCATCGACACGCTGATCCTGGGCTGTACCCACTACCCGCTTTTGACGGATGTGATCGCCGGGATCATGGGGCCGGAGGTGGAGCTGGTGTCCGCCGGAGAAGAGGGCGCCTTCGAGCTCAAGCGCATGCTCAAGTCCCGCGGCCTGCGGGCGGACGAAACCCAGCGGGGGGAGTCCGAGTTTTTCGTCAGCGACCGGGCGGAGGATTTTGAGAATCTGGCGTCCCTCTTTTTGCAGGAGGATCTTCATCACGGGGCACGGAGGATTGACATTGAGGAATACTGAGCAGGAAAAGCTGCCGGTGCTGCTGCGCATCCGGGGCGAGCAGTATTTTGACGGCATCGACCCGGATCAAACGGAGCTGATGACCGAGGGAACGCTGGAGCTGACGGAGCAGGGCCTGCGTCTTTCCTACGACGAGACGGCCCTCACCGGCATGGAGGGGACCACCACCACGTTTGCCGTGGAGGGCGGCCGGGTGACGCTGACCCGGTCGGGATCGGTAAACTCCCAGATGATCTTTGAGGAGGGGCGTCAGCACACCTCTCTTTATGAGACCCCCTATGGGGAACTGACCGTGGATATCCAGACCAGCTGCCTGCGCCACAATCTGACGGAGCGGGGCGGCATTATGGAGATCAAGTACTCCATTGCCGTGGAGCATACTGTCACGGGACGCAACTGCTTCAAGATCCGGGTCAAACGGAAATAACCAATAAACCAACGAAAGAGGATAGAGATATGATCAACATGATCCAAAACGCGAAAGACCAGGCGGCGGCGCTGGCCATGTCCGCCTACGAAGCGGCGGTGGCCGACGGCACGCTGCCCCGGGCGGAGGTCAAGACCGCGCCGGTGGAGATCCCCAAGGACACGGCCAACGGCGACTTTACCACCACCTTTGCCCTGGCGGCTTCCAAGGCGCTGCGCCAGCCTCCCCGCAACATCGCCCAGGCTCTGCTGGATCATATGAATCTGGAGGGCACCTACTTTACCTCCGCCGAGATCGCAGGCCCCGGCTTTTTGAACTTCCGCCTCCATGACAGCTGGTATGCCGGCGTTATGGGCGCCGTGGAGTCCGAGGGCGACGCCTACGGCACCTGCGACACCCACAAGGGCCAGAAGATCATGGTGGAGTTCGTCTCCGCCAACCCCACCGGCCCCATGCACATGGGCAACGCCCGGGGCGGCGTGCTGGGCGACACCCTGGCCGCCGTGCTCTCCGCCTGCGGCGCCGACGTGACCCGCGAGTTCTACGTTAACGACGCCGGCCATCAGATCGACAAGTTCGCCCACTCCATCGAGGCCCGCTACCTCCAGATCATTCTGGGCGAGGACGCGGTGGAGTTCCCGGCCGACGGCTATCAGGGCGGCGACATCCGGGATCTGGCCCAAGCCTACTATGACCAGCATGGCGACGAGCTTTTGAACGTGCCCGAGGCGGAGCGCCAGGAAAAGCTGGCCCAGTTCGGCCTTTCCGTGAACCTGCCCAAGATGAAGTCCGATCTGGAGCGCTACAAGATCCACTACGACAACTGGTTCTATGAGTCCACCCTCCACGAAAGCGGCTATGTTGCCGAGACCGTGGCGCTGCTGGCGGAGCGGGGCTGGACCTATGAAAAGGACGGCGCCGTGTGGCTCAAGACTGCCGATATCCTCCGGGATCACTTCCGCAAGGCCGGCAAGAAGGAAGCAGACATCGAGAAGCTGGATCTGAAGGACGACGTGCTGCGCCGCGCCAACGGGTTCTACACCTACTTCGCCGCCGACATCGCCTATCACCGCAACAAGTTCGCCGTCCGCGGCTTTGACAAGGTCATCAACGTCTGGGGCGCCGACCACCACGGCCATGTGGCCCGGCTCAAGGGTGCTCTGGACGCCCTGGGTCTCAATGGTTCCGAGAAGCTGGACATCGTGCTCATGCAGCTGGTGAAGCTGTTGCGGGACGGCGAGGTGGTGCGCATGTCCAAGCGTACCGGCAAGGCCATCTCCCTGAGCGATTTGCTGGACGAGATCCCCGTGGACGCTGCCCGCTGGTTCTTCAACGCCAAGCCCGATACCCAGATGGACTTCGACCTGGGCCTGGCCGTCCGGGAGGACAGCGAGAACCCCATCTACTATGTGGAGTATGCCCACGCCCGCATCTGCTCGCTGCTGCGGACCCTGGGCGAGGAGGGCGTGCAGGTGCCCACTCAGGCGGATGTGGACATGTCCCTGCTGACCGGCGAGACGGAAAAGGCTCTTATCAAGCAGATCGCCCAGTTCTGCGAGGAGATCAAGCTCTCGGCCCGGGATTACGACCCCAGCCACATCAACCGCTATCTCCAGGAGCTGGCCGGCTGCTTCCACCGCTTCTACACCGCCTGCCGCATCAAGGGCGAGGAGCCGGGCGTCATGGCCGCGCGGCTCAAGCTGGCGGACGACACCCGCGTGGTGCTGAAAAACGGCCTGAAGCTCATCGGCGTGGACGCGCCGGAGAAGATGTGACCCGGGAGAAAAACAGCACAGGGGGCGGGGATGATCCCGCCCCCTTTTTTCAATTCCCCGGCGGGGGAAGAGGAGGTACCTATGTTTGAAAATCGCTATGAGATCACCCGGAGACTGTATGCGGACTGGGCCCGGCGGCCGGTGCTGCTGGGGGGGCGGCGCCGCATCCCGCTTTTGCCGGTGCTGGTGGCGGCGGGCTGCGCCGTGATGCTGGTGCGCTCTATCCTGGACGGCAGATGGGGCTACGGGGCTTTGTTTTTCCTGCTGCTGGTGCTGACCGCGTTCCGGGTCTTTTTCTACCTGCCCCTCATGGCCGCCCGGCAGCATGGCCGGATGCTGGAACAGTGGGGCGTGGACGCCTGGCACCGGACGGTAGAGTTCGGGGCGGAGAAGATCACCGTCCACGACGCGGCGGCCCAGGCGGAAAAGACCTATGACCAGGTGAAGGAGGTCCGGGACCAGGATGGCTGGCTGGCCGTGATCTTTGACGGCGGCACCGTGGTGCGGCTGGACAAGGCGGGCTTTTTCAAGGACGGGGAGGCGGTGTCCTGGGAGGAGTTCCTGGCGTTTTTCCGGGACACTTGTCCCCAGATCCGTACATAAGGAGGCGCCATGAACAACAAAAGCGCCCGATGGGCGGCGCTGCGGGCCGCCTTTCCGGCCACGGTGCCCGTCATGACGGGCTTTTTGGTGCTGGGGTTTGCCTATGGGATCTTGATGCAGACCAAGGGCTACGGCGTGGTGTGGGCCACGGCCATGAGCGCGCTGGTGCTGGGCGGCAGCATCCAGTATGTGGCGGTCACGCTGCTGACCACCGCCTTTGACCCCCTGCAGGCGTTTTTACTCTCCCTCATGGTCAACGCCCGCCATCTTTTTTACGGGCTGAGTCTGCTGGACAAGTACCGTGGACTGGGCCGTGTCCGGCCGTTTTTGATCTTTTCGCTGTGCGATGAGACGTTTTCCCTGGTGTCCACCCTGGACGTGCCGAAGGGGGTGGAGCGGAAGGATTTTTACTTCTGGATCTCCCTTTTGAACTACGGCTACTGGGTGGGAGCCACCGCCCTGGGCGCCTTGGCCGGGAGTCACATCCCCTTTGACACCACGGGGCTGGACTTTGCCCTGACGGCACTGTTCGTAGTGCTGTTTTTAGAGCAGTGGAAAAAGCGGGAAAACCGCCTTCCCGGTGCTGTGGGCATCGGCGCGGCGGTGGTGTCCGCAGCGGTGTTCGGGCCGGACAATCTGGTCATCCCCGCCATGGTCATCATGACGGCGATCTTACTGGGAGGGAGGAAGCGGCTATGCGCCTGAGCGGAACGGAGACTCTCATCATGATCCTTGCCCTGGCGGCCGGTACCCAGCTGACCCGGTGGCTTCCATTCTGGCTGTTCCCGGAAAACCGCCGCCCCCCGGCGGTGGTGCTGTATCTGGGGCGGGTGCTGCCTCCGGCGGTCATGGGCCTTCTGGTGGTGTACTGCCTGCGCAATATCCAGTTTTCCGTGCCCCCTCACGGGGCGGCGGAGCTTTTGTCCGTGGCGGCGGTGGCGTTGCTCCACCACTGGCGGGGCAATGTGCTCTTATCCATCGCCGGCGGAACGGCCCTTTACATGGTGCTGGTGCAGGCGGTGTTCGTGTAAGTTCCGGCGGGTATAATTTTCCTCTCTGCGGCGTACAATGAGACTGCGGCTGGCGGGCCGCAGTCTTTTTGTTTGGAGGCGCCGCGATGAAAAAACGATTACTTCTCTGGGAGACGGCGGGGTTCCTCTTCACGGCGGCGGTGGGGGCGCTGCTGCATTTTACCTATGACTGGAGCGGAGGTACCGTGCTTGCGGCGGCGTTTTCCGCCGTGAACGAGTCCACCTGGGAGCACATGAAGCTGCTGTTTTTCCCGGCGTTTTTCTTTTCCGTGATCCAGGTATGCTTTCTGGGGCGCAACTATCCCAACGTGCTCTCCGCCCGGGCCGCGGGCACCCTGGCAGGCCTTGCACTGATCCCCACGCTCTTTTATACCTACACCGGCGTGTTCGGCCGCCACTGGCTGTGGGCGGACATTGCCGTGTTTTTGATCGCGGCGGCCGCCGTGTACGCCGTGGACTTCCTTCTGCTGGAGCGGCATCGCCCCGGCGGACTGTGGCGTCAGGTGGCCGGTCTGCTGGTTTTGTGGACCCTGGCGTTTTTGTTCATTTATTTTACCTTCCGGCCGCCCCACCTGCCGCTGTGGCAGGACCCGGTCACAGGGCTGTACGGCATTCCGGCTCCTTGACGCAGACCCCCTCCCGCCACGGGAGGGGGCCCTTTTCATTCACAATCATTTCACAGCTCGCCGCCTTGACCCTGCCCGGGCGGCAGGGTATAATAAAGCCACAATTCAAACAGAAAAGGAGGCTTGCCCGTGGAAGCGGAAAAGCGCAAAAGCACGGCGCCTTTTTACGCGGTGGGCGTGCTTTGGATCTGCTGGGGCGCGCTGCTGCCGCTGTACCACCCTGCCCACATAGCCGCCGCGGCGGTGGTGTCCGTGGTGGTATTTTTCCTGGTGAGCATGCTCTGCCGCGCCGGCGCCGTCGGACAGACGGGCCAGACCGGACAGACACAGCCCAAGGAGACGCAGCCAAAAGAAGAGGGTACCGGCAATCCGGAGCTGGACAAGATGCTCCGGGACGGCCGTCTGGCCATTGCGGAGATGAAGCGGCTGGATGACAACATCGCCGATCCCGGCATCTCCGCCGATATCGTGCGGCTGGAGCAGGTTTCCGCCAAGATCTTCGAGGAGGTGGGGCGCAGCCCGGATAAGCTCCCCCAGATCCGCAAGTTCATGGATTATTACCTGCCCACAACCCTCAAGCTTCTCAATGCCTACGACCGTATGAGCGGTACGGGCGTTTCGGGCGAGAATATCGACGCCACCCTTGCGCGGGTGGAGGGCATGATGCGCACCATCGTCTCTGCCTTTGAAAAGCAGCTGGACAGCCTGTACGGCGCTGAGGCGCTGGACATTTCCACGGACATCACCGTGCTGGAGACCATGATGGCCCGGGAAGGACTGACGGACCAGCCCCTCAAGGCAGACGAGCCCGCAGACGGCACTGCACGGCCGGGGCTTTGAACTACTGAAACAATCGAACGGTCCCCAGGCGGGACCCGGAACGGAGGAAGAAAACATGGCTGATGAAAAGAACACGAGCCCGGAGCTGACCCTGACCCCGGATGCACCTCAGGAGTCTGTGCCGGAGCTGACTCTGGACCCGGCGGCCCAGGCGGCGCCCAAGGAGCCGGAAAAGCCGGAGGTGACCCCGGTGCAGATGGATGAGAATCTCCTCTCCGACGCGGAGAAGCAGGCGGTGGAGGAGTTTTCCAAGAAAATCGACCTGACGGACTCCCAGATGATCCTTCAGTACGGCGCCGCCGCCCAGAAAAATGTGGCGGGCTTTTCCGAAAACGCCCTCAATTCCGTGCGTACCAAGGACCTGGGCGAGGTGGGCAAGTCCCTTTCTGATCTGGTGGTGGAGCTCAAGGGCTTCGGGGAGGAAGAGGAGAAGAAGGGCCTCTTCGGCCTCTTTAAAAAGACCGGAAACAAGCTGGAGGCCATGAAGGCCCAGTATGCCAAGGTGGAGTCCAATGTGGACAAGATCGTCCGGGAGCTGGAGCAGCATCAGGTGACGCTTTTGAAGGACGTGGCCATGCTGGACCAGATGTATGAGCTGAACCTGAAGTACTACAAGGAGCTGACCATGTATATCCTGGCCGGCAACAAGCGGCTGGAGGCGGGCCGCACCACGGAGCTGCCCGCACTGAAGGCCAAGGCGGAGGCCTCCGGTGCCCAGGAGGACGCCCAGGCCTATAATGATCTGGTGCAGCTGTGCGACCGGTTTGAAAAGAAGCTCCACGACCTGGAGCTGACCAGGATGATCTCCATCCAGATGGGTCCCCAGACCCGGCT
>ENA-UEYL01002156-UEYL01002156.1-human-gut-metagenome-genome-assembly--contig:-NODE-2156-length-15156-cov-4.603820_pt1 | contig 15156 bp, 10 predicted proteins | sample MGYA00242941_ERZ507946 | MGnify/ENA primary metagenome ERZ507946 (study PRJEB26167, sample SAMN06115482) | human gut metagenome | host: Homo sapiens | place: China:Guizhou | collected 2015-03-11...
GGGTGCCATGCCGTCTGTGACGGACCAGGAGCTGGAGAAGATGGATGAAGAGGCGGATCTGGCGGCAGCCAAGGAGCAAAGCTACGAGATTTACGCGGCGGAGCAGACTTTGGAGGATGCGAAGGACGCGTATGCGGAGAACATGACCAGCGTATTGTATCTGAAGGATTCCGTGGAGCGGACACTGGAGGCGGCCAAGTATACATACAACGCTTCCATCCAGGACTATGAGCTGCGTTTCCGGGTGCTGTATGCTCAGGTTCAGGATTACCGGCAGATTCTCTCCGCAGCCCAGACTGCCCTGGCCTGTGAGCAGGCATCCTATGCTGCCCAGGAGCTGAAGTATCAGCAGGGCAGCATTTCGGAAAATACCTTGCTCTCCGCACGGGATACGCTGCAGGAGGCAGAAGAGACGGTGGAGTCTGCAAAGAACGATTTGTTTTCCGCTTATAACAGCTATTGCTGGGCAGTGGAACACGGAATCCTGAACGGATAATGGAGGAGCAAACGGCTATGAATCATAAAAGAATGACGTCCTGGCTGCTCGCTGCCGGGATGATGGTGTCCCTGGCAGGCTGCGGCAGCCAGACTCCGGCGCAGGAGGAGCCTGAAAGCGCTGGAACAGCGGTTCAGGTGGAGACGGTGAACGCCGATACCATCTCTGCGGAAAACCGCGTCTCCGGAAAGATTGTTGCGGAAAATGAGGAGACCATTATGGTGGCGACCTCCGCCAAATGCACGGAGGTCTATGCCCAGGCCGGCGATATGGTCCAGGCCGGGGACGTGCTGTGCACGCTGGATTTGGGCAGCGCCCTGGCGTCCCGGAATGCGGCCCAGATCAGCTATGACGCTGCGGTGCAGAGCTATCAGGATCAAAAGACCGTGCTGGATTCTCAGGTCAGCCTGTACAGCAAGACGCTGGAAGACCTGAAAGCCCTCTATGAAATCGGCGCGGCCTCGCAGCTGGAGATTGACCAGGCCCAGCTGCAGCTCTCCTCGGCCCAGGCCACCCGCAATTCCACCCTGGCTCAGCTGGAGGCAGGCGTGCAGAGTGCCAAATCCAGCCTGGAGCAGGTTTCCACGGCTCTGGAAAACGTGGATGCCCAAGGCAATGTGATCGCCCCCATGACGGGAACGCTGGTGACCATGAACGCAGTGGAGAACGCCTTTGTTTCCACCGCCATGCCGGTGGCGGTGATTGATGGTGCGGATCAGATGAAGGTGGAGGTCTCCGTGGCGGAGACTCTGGTGCCCAAGCTGGCCGCGGGGGATGAGGCGGAGGTTTCCGTCTCCGCTGCGGGAGTTTCCTTTACCGGTACCATCCGCTCGGTGGAGCGGGCGGCCAACCAGCAGACCAAGCTCTATACGGTTACGCTCTCGGTACCGGCGGAAGTGGAGGGCCTCCTCTCCGGCATGTTTGCCGACGTGACCTTCCGCACGGATGTCTCCGAGAACGCGCTGGTCATTCCCACGGAGGCGATCCTCACCAACGGGCAGACCCAGTATGTCTATGTGGTCGAGGAGGATACCGCCCGGTATACGGAGGTGACGACAGGACTGACCGGAAACGGCGTCACGGAGATTACCTCCGGCTTGACGGAAGGAGAGCAGCTGGTGACTGTGGGACAGACCTACCTCTCCGACGGCGACCCCGTCCGGATCGTCAGCGGGGAGGCGTAAGGGCGGATGAGTACGGCAAAATTCTGCATCCGGCACAAGGTTTCCACCCTTCTGGCAGTCATTATGATTGTGATTTTCGGCGCCGTGTTCACCACGCAGCTGCAAATGTCTCTGCTGCCGGATATGGAGGCGCCCATGGCCGTGGTGGTGTGCTACTATAGCGGCGCCACTCCCGGTGATATTGAAGAGCTGGTCAGCCGTCCGCTGGAGACGGCGGTACTGTCGGTTCCCGGTGTGGATGAGGTGTCTTCCACCTCCTCGGACAGTGTCAGCCAGCTGCAGATTACCTATGTGGACGGCACGGACCTGGACATTGCGGCCACCAAGCTGCGCGAGCAGTTTGACATGCTTTCCCTGCCGGACGGCGCGACCAAGCCGGTCATTGTGAACCTGAATATCAGCGACCTGATGCCCACGGCCATGATTGCCCTGACGGGGGACGATCTTTCCCAGCTCCAGTCCCTGGCGGAAAACGTGGTGGCACCCGCTTTGGAACGCATTGACGGTGTAGCCTCTGTGGATATTTACGGCGGTGTGGAGCAGCAGATCAATGTGCGGATTGATACGGCCCGGGCCGCAGGCTACGGCCTGTCCAACAGCTATATCTCCCAGATCCTGGCGGCGGAGAACCTGCTTTATCCCGGCGGCGACATGTACAGCGGCTCCAAAACCCTGACCGTCAGTACCGATGCCAAATTCCAGTCTGTGGAGGATGTGGCCAACATGCTGCTGCCCCTGCCCACCGGCGGAACCGTCCGGCTGGGGGAAGTGGCGCAGGTGGCCCTGGAGACGGCAGATGCCGACACCGTGGCCCGGATGGATGGCGGAGACTGCGTGCTGCTGCAGGTATCCAAGCAATCCGGAACCAACGAAAAAGCAGCGGCGGATGCGGTGGAGGCACGCATGGAAGAGCTGGCGCAGGAGAACTCCAGCCTCCATTACAGCTTCCCGTATCTGGCTTCGGAATACATTGACCTGTCCGTAGAATCTGCCCTGCAGAATATTTTGTTGGGTGTGGTTCTGGCGGCAGTGGTGGTATTTTTGTTCCTGCGGCGCTGGGGCGCGACCATGACCATCGCCATCTCCATGCCGGTGTGCATTCTGGCCGTGTTCGTGCTGATGAATGTGTTTGATCTGACGCTGAACATGATGAGCCTGGGCGGCATTGCCATGGGCGTAGGCATGATTGTGGATAACTCCATTGTAGTGTTGGAGAATATCTACCGCTTTGCTTCAGAGGGACACGACCGCATGAGCGCATGCGTGGAAGGAACCAAGGAAGTGACCTCTTCCGTCATGGCGTCTACGCTGACTACGGTAGCAGTGTTTTTGCCCCTGGGACTTTCCGGCGGTATCGCAGGCATGATGTTCAAGGACTTCTGCCTGACCATTGCCTTTTTGATCCTGGGCTCTTTGGCCATTGCACTGACGCTGGTGCCTCTGCTGTGCTACATGATGCTGGATGAGGAAAAGGTCCGTCAGGATGCTTTGCGCCGGGCGGAGAAAAAGCCCTCCGGCGCGGCGGCCAAGATCAGCGGCTGGATTCACTGGCTGTATGAGAAATACCTCCATCTGCTGGAGTACTTTACCCGCCATCTCAAGGTGGGCATGCTGGTGTCGGTAGGCCTGGTGGCTCTGTTTGCGGTCAGCTGCCTTACCACCAACATGGTGCTGATTCCGGAAATGGATCAGGGTCAGGTATCGGTGACCATCGGAATGCCCATCGGGTCCAGCCTGGAGGAGTCCACGGCCATTGCCGATCAGGTGGCCGCGGTGGTGCAGGAGGATGTTCCGGAGCTGGAGAGCTTTTACTATATGGCACAAAGCGGCGGGTCCGGCATGATGTCTTCCGGAAATTCCACCACCATGGGATTGACTCTGGTGGATCGCAGTCAGCGCTCCCGCACCTCCTCGGAGGTTGCCGATGACCTGCGGGAACAGCTGCGGGATATTGCAGGCTGTGAAATCACGGTCAACGCTTCGGACATGAGCGCATCCATGTCGGGCAGCGATATCAGTGTGGAGCTTACCGGCGATGATTATGAGACGCTGACCGCCATTGCCGAGGATCTGACGCGGCAGATTGCCGCGCTGGAGGACGCGGTGGATGTTACCAGCACGGTGGCCGAACAGGTCCCGCAGGTAGAGGTGACCATGAACCGGGAAGCGGCTGCCCAGTATGGTCTCACGGCCGCTGCGGTAGGCGCTGCGGTGCGGAATGAGCTCAGCGGCGCTACCGCCACCACGGTGACCATCAACAATGAGGAACTGGATGTGGTGGTGATGGGCGACGGCACGGCGGCAGAAAGCCTGGATGCCCTGCGCTCCATGCCGGTATCCACGGCTATGGGCGGCTATGTACCTCTGTCCGCTGTGGCGCAGGTGGAAGTGATCCAGGCGCCGCAGAGCATCCAGAGAGTCAACCAGTCCCGGCAGGTGACCATCAGCGGCGACACCATCAGCGGCAATACCGCCGCCATGACGGAGCGAATCAATGCGCTGCTGGACCAGTATCCGCTTCCGGAAGGGTATACCGCACAGACGGCAGGCGCCTATGAGGACATGATGGACAGCTTCGGCGATCTGCTGCTGGCGCTGGTGGTGGCACTGGGCCTGGTATACTTTGTGCTGGCTGCCCAGTTTGAGTCCTTCCTGATGCCGGTGATTATCATGATGATTCTGCCGGTGGCCTTCACCGGAGCGCTGTTTGCCCTGCCGCTGACGGGCCGGGATCTGTCCATGATTTCCCTGGTGGCTCTGATTATGCTGGCGGGCACCGTGGTCAACAGCTCCATTATTCTGGTGGATTACATCCGAATCCGCCGGGAGGCGGGGGAGAGCCGGGAGGAGGCCATCCTGCGGGCATGTCCCCTGCGTGTGCGGCCGGTCATGATGACGACGCTGACCACCATCCTGGCCATGGTTCCCATGGCACTGGGACTGGGGGACAGCAATGAGATGATGAGCGACATGGGTGTGACCATGATGAGCGGTATGATCATCTCCACGGTGGTGACGCTGCTGTTCACTCCGGTTTATTATTCCGTTATCGACAATCTCAGCCATGTTTTTCGCAAAAATAGGCGCAAATCGGAAAAGCAGCTCATAGAGAGCTGATCAGAAAAAGGTCCCGCCTTCTTTTTGGAAGGCGGGACCTTGCTGTATACAAACGGGACCGACATAAGAACGTTCACCCTTTGCGGGAAGAGCGGCAGATTACGGTTTTGCTTTTGCGGGACGGCGCGTTTTTTTCTCCTTCATCTGAAGCTGTTCCTGCTCGGTAATGGAGGCCAGGTTGCCGGAGAGATGGCGATACATGCACTCCCGGGCGGCATCCGGGTCATGGGCGGCAATGGCATCCACCACCTGGCGGTGCGTCTCAATGGTTTCCTGGTAGATTCTCTGGTCGTTGAGTTTTCCAAAGAGCTGTACGGAATAGGTAATGACCGGCAGCAGCTTGCATACGACACGGTTCTGGGTGCAGCGGGCAATGCGCACATGCAGGGCTTCGTCGCGCCGGAGATGGTTTTCACCGGCATGGATCAGAGTCTCCACTTCCGCACAAAGCTCCCGCAGCTCCGCGACATCCTCGTCGGTAGCCTGCTGGGCGGCCAGGGAGGCAACCCAGGGCTCCACATTGAGACGGATATCCAGCAGCTCATGGGCCAGACGCAGCTGATCGGGCATATAGGCAAACCCCAGAGGATCGTGCACCACACCCGTCTGATGGGCCACAAAGGTACCGCGGCCCCGGCGAATTTCCAGCACATTCCGGGCGACCAGCAGCTTCACGGCCTCCCGCACGGTACCACGGCCTACATTAAGCTGCTCGGCCAGCTCGAACTCGTTGGGCAATTTTTCCCCGTTGGTCAGCTGGCGGTCAATGATCAGCTGGCTGATCTGTTCCGCCGCCTGTTCTGCCAGCGGGCTCTCTTTATCTTTTACCGTTTCAAAAATGGAATCTGACATGATGCCCTCCCGCCCTGACGCCTATGTCATGGACAGGCCATAGCGTAGGACATCCAACGTGCGCTGTATGACTTCTTTATGTCTAATATATACTCGATCTTCCGGGGTCATGTCAAGGGATTGACATTCTCTTAACGACGAAAACGATTGGCATTCAGCGGATTCGGAATACTGTACAGTTTTTTTTCGCAACATTTGGTAATTAATATGTCTGGTTTTTTGGGTGCCCCACGCTTATAATGGAGACATAAGACGTGCGACGTCTTGGAACGAATTTTGGGTTCCGCTGGACGGCACGGAACGACATTGAAGAAAAGGGGAAATCATTATGAAAGCCATCAAGTTTGCCGAGCCCTGGAAGGTTGACTGTGTCGACCAGGCGATGCCCGAGCCCAAGGAAGGAGAAGCTCTGATCAAGATTCACTGCGCCGCCGTCTGCGGCAGTGACATCGGCGCCTTCCGCGGCACCAACGGTCTGGTCAGCTATCCCCGCGTCATCGGCCACGAGCTCAGCGGTGAGATCGTCAGCATTCCCTCCGATCCCGCTCAGAATCCCAAGGGCCTGAAAGTGGGCGACCGCGTGGCTGTGGACCCCTATATCTACTGCGGCCACTGCTATGCCTGCTCCATTGGCCGGACCAACTGCTGCACCAGCCTGAAGGTGCTGGGCGTGCATGTTGACGGCGGTATGTGCGAGTATTTCTGCCACCCCGCCAATCTGCTGGTCAAGCTGCCCGAGGGCATGAGCTATGAGATGGGTTCTCTGGCTGAGCCTCTGACCATTGCTCTGCACGGCATTCACCGCGGCGGCCTGAAGGCCGGCGAGTACGTGGCCATCCTGGGTGCCGGCCCCATCGGCCTGTATGCCGGTATGGCTGCCGAGGCTTACGGCGCTCACGCCATCATCATCGACATCGTGCAGGAGCGGCTGGACTTTGCCAAGCAGATGGGTGTGGAGTACATCATCAACAGCAAGGAAGTCAACGCTGTGGAGAAGGTCATGGAGATCACCGGCGAGGGTGCCCAGCTGGTCATGGAGTGCTCCGGCGCCAACATCCTGATCCGTCAGAGCCTGGACATGGTCTGCCATGCCGGCCGCATCACCTTCACCGGCTGGCCCAAGCAGGAGACCAGCCTGCCCACCGACATGATCACCCGCAAGGAGATCGACATCCGCGGCGCCCGTACCAGCGCCGGCGAGTTTGAGGAGGCCCTGGAGCTGCTGCACAGCGGCAAGGTCAAGCTGATGGATACCGTCACCAAGATCATCCCCATGGAGGAGGCTCCCGCCACCATCATCGACAATGAGAAGAATCCCGGCGATTACATCAAGGTAATCGTGAAGGTTGCCGACTGATTCCGGCAACTGCCTTATGCTGCGGCCTGTCCCCTGGGGGGCAGGCCGCGCCGTGGGTCCGGAGCTTTTTGCGGGCGGGCCCGTCATACCACAAGACGCGAATAGGAGTAGCAAACATGAAAGAGCTGTATTATACCGACCGGGCCGGCATCTCTTTGGACAAGGTCGCTTCCATGTGCGATGAGCTGCTGGCGCAGTATACGGGCCTGAAGAAGGTCCTGATTGTTCCTCCCGACTATACCCGCTGCTACAGCTTTGCCGGTGAGATTACGAAAATCCTCTATCCCCGGCTCAAGGCCATGGGCGCCGAGGTGAAGGTGATGCCTGCCCTGGGAACCCATATGCCGGTCAGTCCTGAGGAAAAGCAGAAGTTCTTCGGTGATGTGGTGCCCGATGAGGACATTCTGATTCACCGCTGGCAGTATGACACCACCGTGCTGGGCAAGGTGCCCCAGGAAGTGGTCTCTGAGATCAGCAAGGGGCTGTATGTCACGGATATCGAGGTGGAAGTCAACCACCTGCTGGTGGACGGCGGCTTTGACCTGATTTTGTCTGTGGGCCAGGTGGTGCCCCACGAGGTGGTGGGCATGGCCAACTACTCCAAGAACCTGTTTGTGGGTCTGGGCGGCCGCGCCATGATCAACAAGAGCCATATGCTCTCCGCCATCTGCGGTATGGAGCAGGCTCTGGGCGTGCGGGACTGCCCCGCCCGGGTGCTGTATGACTATGCCCAGCAGCACTTCATTGACGGCAAGCTGCCGGTGGTGTTCCTCCAGACGGTTACCACCCGGGAAAACGATGTGACGTCCCTCAACGGCCTCTACATCGGCGACAGCCGCGTGCCCTTTGAAAAGGCCTGCGAGCTGGCCCAGGAACTCAACATTGTCCACGTGGAGCGCCGGGCCAAGAAGGTGGTTACGTACCTGGATCCCGAGGAGCTCAAGACCACCTGGGTGGGCAACAAGGGCATCTACCGTACCCGCATGATCGTGGCCGACGGCGGCGAGCTGGTGATTCTGGCTCCCGGTGTGCGGGCCTTCGGCGAGAACGAGGAAATGGATGCCATGACCCGGAAGTTCGGCTACAAGGGCCGCGACTATGTGCTGGACCTGTTCAACAAGGGCGCTTTCGGCACGGATAAGATCATGAGCGCCGCCCACCTGATTCAGGGCAGCACCGACGGCCGCTTTACCGTCACCTACTGCACCAAGCCGGAGCTTATGAGCAAGGAAGAAATTGAGTCCGTGGGCTATCAGTGGGCCAATTACGATGAGATCAGCAAGCGCTATGATCCCCATACGCTCAAGGAGGGCTGGAACACTCTGCCCGACGGTGAGGAGATCTACTTTGTCGGCACCCCGGCCCTGGGCCTGTGGAAGTGCGACGACTGACTGAATACGACAGGAGGAAACCGTATATGAAAATGACATTCCGCTGGTACGGCGAGGGCCGTGACCCCATCTCCCTGAAGAAGATCAAGCAGATCCCCGGTATGAGCGGCCTGATGGGCGTGCTGGATGAGAAAGCCGCCGGTGAGGTGTGGACCTACGAGGAGTGCAAGGCCTATGTGGACCACAGCCACGAGGCGGGCCTGGAGTGTGAGGTCATCGAGTCCGTCAACGTCCATGAGGACATCAAGATGGGCCTGCCCACCCGGGATCAGTACATTGCCAACTACTGCGAGACCATCCGCAACCTGGCCAAGGTGGGCGTGAAGGTCATCATCTACAACTTCATGCCGGTGTTCGACTGGCTGCGGACCGACCTGGCCCGGGAGATTCCCGAGGACGGCTCCAACTCCCTGTACTTCGATGAGAAGGAACTGGGCGAGATGACCCCCGTGGACCTGGTGAAGAAGACCCTGGACGACTGCCACGGCATTTCCCTGCCCGGCTGGGAGCCGGAGCGTCTGGCGGACCTGGAGCGGGTTCTGGCCATTTACAAGGACATCGATCAGGCCAAGCTCCGGGAGAACTTCAAGTACTTCCTGGACGGCATCATCCCCACCTGCGAGGAAGTGGGCGTGAAGATGGCCTGCCATCCCGACGATCCCGCCTGGCCCGTGTTCGGCCTGCCCCGGATCACCCACAGCCAGGCCGACTATGACATCATGGTCAAGCTCCATGATTCTCCGGCCAACACGCTGTGCCTGTGCACCGGTTCTCTGGGCTCCAATCCGGACAACGACATTCCCGCCATCATCCGCCACTTCGGTGAGATGAACCGCATCGGCGCCATGCACGTGCGCAACGTCAAGTACCTGGGCTACCGCAAGTTCCGGGAATCCGCCCACCTGTCCAGCTGCGGCGACCTGGATATGTATGCCATCATGAAGGCCATCTACGATACCTGCCCCGATACCTACATCCGGCCCGACCACGGCCGCATGATCTGGGACGAGGAAGGCCGGCCCGGCTATGGTCTGTACGACCGCGCTCTGGGCGCCACCTACCTCAACGGCCTGTGGGAGGCCATCTGCCGCGAAAACGGCCATCCTGAAATGGCCAACTGACGGCCTGATCCGGCGGCCGGAAGGCCGCCGGTGTGATTTTAACGGAGGTTTGAACATATGAAACTCAACCGTGCTTCTCTGGCCGACAAGGCCGGCTGGGCCGCAGCCCATGTGGCTCTGCCGCAGTATGACGTGGCGGCAGTGGCGGAGGCCACCAAGAAGGCGCCTACCTGGGTCCATTTCGGCACCGGCAACATCTTCCGGGCCTACATTGCCGCTCTGGCCCAGCGGATGCTCAACGAGGGCCTGACGGATAAGGGCCTGCTCATGGCCAACACCAACGATCCGGCCATTCTGGACATCGCCTACACGCCCTTTGACAACCTGTGCATTGCGGTGACGCTCAACCCTGACGCTACCACCAGCCGGGAGATCATCGGCAGCATTGCCGAGGGCATCAAGGCCGACAGCACCAACGAGGCGGCCATGGCCCGCTTCCGGGAAGTCTTCACGGATCCCGGCTTGCAGATGCTCTCCTTCACCATTACGGAGAAGGGCTACAAGCTCTACAATCCCGACGGCACGCTGCTCCCCGCCGTGGAGGCCGATATGAAGGAAGGCCCCCACAACACGAAAAACGCCATGGCTACCCTGACCAAGTTCCTGTACTGGCGGTATCAGGCCGGCGGCTATCCTCTGGCCGTGTGCAGCTTCGATAACTGTAGCCATAACGGCGAGACCTTCCACAACAGTGTGGCGGAGATTGCCGAGACCTGGTGCAAAAACGGCCTGGTGGAGCAGGGCTTTGTGGATTGGATCAATGATGAGTCCAAGGTCAGCTTCCCCTGGAGCATGATCGACAAGATTGTTCCCCGTCCTTCCAAGGTGGTGGAAGAGAGCCTCACGGCTGACGGCATCGAGGGCATGGAAGCCATCGTGACCAAGAAGGGCGGCTATACTGCGGCCTTTGTCAATGCCGAGCGGCCCCAGTACCTGGTCATTGAGGACAAGTTCCCCAACGGCCGTCCGCCGCTGGACAAGGTGGGCGTGATTTTCTGCGATCGGGAAACCGTCAACAAGGTAGAGCGCATGAAGGTCACCACCTGCCTGAATCCTCTGCATACCGCCATGAGCGTCAACGGCTGCCTGCTGGGTTATATCAAAATCGCCGACGAGATGAAGGACTCCGACATCGTGGCCCTGGTCAAGCGTCTGGGCTATGTGGAAGGTCTGCCTGTGGTGACGGATCCCGGCATCATCAAGCCCAAGGACTTCCTGGATGAAGTGGTGGAGCAGCGTCTTCCCAACGTGTTCATGCCGGACGATCCCCGCCGGATTGCCACGGATACCTCTCAGAAGGTGGGCGTCCGTTTCGGCGAGACCATCAAGAGCTATCTGGCCCAGGGCCGGGATCTCAACAGCCTGGTCAGCGTGCCTCTGGCACTGGCAGGCTGGATGCGGTATCTGCTGGGGGTCAACGACGAGGGCCAGGAGATGGAGGTCAGCGACGATCCTCTGAAGGAGACGCTCCAGGCGCAGCTGCAGGGCATCGTGTGGAACGATCCTGCCAGCTACCATGGCCAGCTGCGGCCCATTTTGTCCAATGCCAGCATTTTCGGTGTGGATCTCACCACCACGCCTCTGGCCGACAAGATCGAGAAGATCTTTGTGGAAGAGCTGGCGGGTCCGGGCGCTGTGCGGGCCACGCTGCACAAGTATCTGGCGGAATAAGCGCCGAGCTGAAGAAAAAATTGCCGTCCTCCCTGCGATGCAACTACAGGGAGGACGGCCTTTATTGATTTGGAGACCATCACAAAGAAGCCCGTGCCAGACGGCACGGGCTTCTTTTTTCGATTAGCCGATGGCAATGGAGGTGCTGGCGGGCAGTTCCTTTTTGACCTGCTTGGGCAGGGAGAGCGTCAGAATGCCATTTTCATACTTGGCAGACACATCCTTGGATTCCACATCTCCAACATAGAAGCTGCGGCTGCAGGCGCCGGCATACCGCTCCTGACGGATATACTTGCCCTTCTTGTCCTGGGTATCCTTGTCCAGCCCCTTGGCTGCGCGGATCGTCAGATAACCGTCCTTCAGATCCACATGGATCTCGTCCTTCTGGAAGCCGGGCAGATCGACGTCCAGCTCATAGCACTCGTCCGTTTCCCGGACGTCCGTCTTCATGAGATTCTTGGCGTGCTTGCCGTATAGGGGATTCCGGGCGCCGAACAGGCTCTTCTCCCAAGGCTCATCAAAGAATTCATCCAACAGGTTCTCACCAAAAATGCTAGGCAACATAAGTCATTCCTCCATTCGCGATCCTTATTTCGTGCCTGCCGGGGGACCTCTCAGGTCCCCCTCTTTCTTGGTACGCCCTTAGTATAGCACTGAAATTAGCACTGTCAAGCAGAGAGTGCTAAAATTCATAAAGTGTTCACAAGATATTGCAAAAAAAGACATAAACAGAACGAAAATGGAAGAAATATTCCGAAAAAGTTGGGGTGGTCAGAGGGGAGGCAGGGGAAACCCCTGCCCCTGGGCGCGCTGGAGGCCAAGCTCCATCAGGCGGCGGTCCGTGTCCAGGGTGGCGGGATAGGGCCAGCGGGGCGCACAGCGCTGGAACTGACGCCAGGACAGCAGGGCGGCCTCCGGGTCCCGCTGGGCCAGCAGAGCCCAGAGGAACTCCATGCGGCTGGTGGAGGGGGTGAACTTCCGGGTAGCCTTGCAGTAATGGAGAAGGGCAGGGGTGCGGAGGGGGGCCAGCTCCTCCTGGGAGCGGCCCAGGAGCAGGGAGCAGGAGAGCAGATCCACCGTCAGGTCCCACCGCTGGATGTCCAGCAGGCCAGAGGGGACGTCCAGCAGGGTTCGGAAAGCGGCTTCCGCCCCGGACAGGTCCCCCTGGTCCATGAGCCGGCTGGGGAGGAAGGATAGGGCGGCGGCGGTAAAGGGGTCCTGGGGCTCCAGGTCCTGGGGGAGCTGGAACCAGCGGGCGGGCTGGTCCCGGAGGGGGATGCCCCGCTGGAGGAGGGCGTGGCACCGCAGCTGGAGGGCGAAGGTCCGGCGGGCCTGGGGGCTGCGGGAGAGCAGGTGCAGGTTGAAGCCGTCGTTGGCCAACCCGTCCATGGAGAGAGGGATGAGGTTGACGGCCCCCAGAAACAGGCCGGCAGCTGCAAAGATCAGCAGGAAGACCGGCCAGGGAAAGGGGAGGAGAAAGGCGGTCAGGGCCGCCGCCAGGGCGGAAAGCAGATTGGCCAAGCCGCCCCCAAGATTATAAAGCCGGAAGGGGACCTCGTCCCCGTCTGGGGGCTCCAGCAGGCACTGGCCGCCAGTGCCGGGGAGGTAGAAGCGGCGCAGGACCAGGCGGCCATTCTGGCGGAGCAGGGTGAAAGAGCCCACCCGGAAGGAGAGAAAGCGGTAGCCGGAGAGCAGGCCGCAGACTAGGTGACCGCCCTCGTGCAGGATGGCCTGGAGCCAGAAGGAGAGGATCAGGCAGGCCAGGGAGGGCAGCAGGACAGTCATTCCATAGGGGTCCAGAGCCCACATGAAGAAGTAGCCCCCTGCGGCCCCCAGAAGGGCGGCAGGGATAAGGACAGCCAGCTTCCGCCAGGGGACGGTGTGCCGCTTCAAACGATCAGTCCTTTCTGTTGTGACATGTCGAAAAAATACAAATAGGAGAGAAAAGCTCAACCCTCCGCCCAGTCCTCATAGGGCACAAAGGTAAATGAGATGTCCCAAGGCTGCTGGTGGTAGACCAGATAGACGATGTCTCCCTTGCCTGCCATCTCATTGGCGGTGAACTGGGGAAAGGGGACCAGGGGCAGGGTGATCTGGCTGGCGCCTCCGTCAGCCTGGGCGCGGGCGGTGTCCAGCCGATGGACCCAGACGGCAGCGTTGCAGGCATACACTGCCACCAGCAGGACCCCAGCGGCGGCAGCCGCCCGATTCAGGCGGGTGAGGGGCCGCAGGCCCTCTGCCCGGGCACGTCGGAAGAGCACTGACGCGGCCAGGCACAGAAACAGGTAGCTGGAGAAGAACATCCGGGCGTTCACCGGGGAGACCACCAGCATGGGGCCGGTGACCACCAGCAGGGAGGCCACCCAGAACCAGAGCTCCCGCCTGTCCGCGCCGCCCCGCCACTCGACCGCCAGGATCAGCCAGAGCAGGGCCAGAGCCAGGCCCAGCCAAAGACATTCCTCCCGGTACAGGTCCCGCCGCTTCAGCACGACCAGAAGGCGGTCATAGCCGATGTAGAGGTGGAGGGGGAGGAGGAGGCAGGCCCACAGCCTCCAGCGGGGGCAGCCCTGCCGCCGTACCAGCCACAGCAGCAGGAGGCTGATGGTCAGGCAGAGGGGAATGGGGCGGAGGAGGACCTCGGTAAAGATGACAGGCAGGTTGTCCCGGGCCAGATCCAGCCCCACCCCCCGCAGGCCGCTGTCCACCTGAGCGAAGACGGAGTTGGTCATGCTCAGGGCCAGCCCGGCCCAGCTGCCTGCCAGCAGGGCGGCCCGGAGAGACGGGGCGGGCAGGAGGCCCCGGAGGGCGGGGACCAGTCCGGCCAGAGCCATAGCGGAGGAGAGGAGGACCAGATAGACGGTATTGTGCTCGGTGAACAGGCCGATGGACAGGGAGAGGAGCAGGACGAGGGGCCAGCGGTCCGGCCGCCCCTGGCGGAGCAGGAGAAGCAGGGGGAGCAGGAGCAGGGTGGGGGCCAGATAGTTGGCCCAGGCCGCAGACCAGCTGTACACCTGCTGCCAGATGCCCCAGGGGGCCCATACCACCAGGAAGAGGGCCAGGGCAAAGGATTCCCGGCCGCCTGCCGGCCCGCCCTGGAAGAAGCGGGAGAGGAGCAGGGTGAGTCCCAGCATCCCGCCCCCCAGGATCAGCACCCGGAGGGGCCAGAGGGGGGAAAACGCCAGCTTGCCCAGGATCAGCCCCAGCAGGTTGCCCAGATACCGGCCGTTGGATGGGACGCCCAGCACCACGCCCTCCTGGGGGATGGGGCGGACTAGCAGGAAGTCCTTCCAGGAGGCGAAGTCCCAGTAGATGAAGTAGCAGTCGTCGCACTCAGGGACGAAGAGGAGGGCGAGGAGCAGGAACAGGGCGGCGGAGAGCAGCACGTCCCAGCGCCGCCGGCGGGTGGTCATGGAGAGGCCTCCTTTCGGGGGATGAAAAAGCGGCCCCAGCCGCCGGTCAGGCCGGGGGAGGGGCCGTTTGTTCGCTTTGGGTGTTCTGGCGTGGAAGGGGGATCACTTCTGGCCGCCCTTCAGGGCCTTCATCCGGTCGCCGTGGTCCAGGATGCGCTTGCGCAGCCGGAGGTTCTCCGGGGTGCACTCCAGCAGCTCGTCGTCAGCCAGGAACTCCAGGCACTGCTCCAGAGACATCTGGCGGGGCGGGATGAGGCGCAGGGCGTCGTCAGAGCCGGAGGCCCGCATATTGGTCAGCTGCTTTTTCTTGCACACGTTGACGGAGATGTCCTCTGCCTTGGGGGTCTCACCCACGACCATGCCGGCGTACACCGGGGTGCCGGCGCCGATGAACAGCACGCCCCGCTCCTGGGCGTTGAACAGGCCGTAGGTCACTGCCTCGCCGGTCTCGAAAGCCACCAGGGAGCCGGTGTTCCGGCGCTGGCTCTCCCCCTTCATGGGGGCGTAACTGTCAAAGACGGAGGCCAAGATGCCCTCGCCCTTGGTGTCGGTAAGGA
>ENA-UEYL01002181-UEYL01002181.1-human-gut-metagenome-genome-assembly--contig:-NODE-2181-length-15013-cov-5.094671_pt1 | contig 15013 bp, 9 predicted proteins | sample MGYA00242941_ERZ507946 | MGnify/ENA primary metagenome ERZ507946 (study PRJEB26167, sample SAMN06115482) | human gut metagenome | host: Homo sapiens | place: China:Guizhou | collected 2015-03-11...
GTTCTGGGATTTGTAACTGTTCAATACTGAAGCAGACAATGCGAAGACGATTACCCGCACTTTTCCGTTGGTTACCACAGATGTGGAGCAGAAAACATATACATTGAAGCCGGATTCACGTTTGTATATCATTCCGTTCCCGATGGCTGCCCGTGAAAAGAATCCGAATCTGACACTGAATACTAACGAATAAAATAAATCAGGAAAACAATGCAAAAGATTTTGATGATAATTGTATTGGTGCTTTGGGCGTTGCAAGGAGCCGAAGTACAGGCTAGCGGTACCAGTCTGCCGGAATTTGGGAAGAAGAGTCTGGTAGTCCGTGAAGATACAGTTAAGAAAGACACTGTCAAGAAAGAGACAGCTTACGAGAAACTGCTGAAAGATGGAGGTAGTGAATGTGAGGGTATGTTTACAGTACGCCATATCAAGGATGACTGGTATTTTGAAGTACCGGATTCCATGTTGGGACGGCTGCTGCTGGTCGTTACCCGTTTCAAGGCTGTACCGCAAGGATTCAAGATGCTTAGCGGTGAAGAGGTGAACCGGAGCGTGGTTTATTGGGAACAGCATAATGACAAGACTCTCTTTCTGCGTGAATATGTACAGTCTCAGTTTGCCCGTCCCGGTGATAAGATAGCGGAATCGTTGAAGGAATCAACCGTAGATCCGGTAATTGGTAAATTCGATATTATCGGTAGAAATCCGGAAACTCAGGCACAACTTGTCAATATGTCCAAGTTTCTCCTGAGTGATAACAAGACATGCGGCTTTACATCAGGTGACCGTTCCATTCTCGGTATCGGCTCTTTAGCTCAAGACCGTACATTTATGGATACCATTAAGACTTATCCTATCAATGTGGAGGTAGTAACCTTGCGTACTTACAATATTACTTCCGGCAAGTTACCGGCTGCGGCGACAGGCTCGGTTACTGTGAAACTGAATACCAGCATGGTGATGTTGCCAAAAGAACCTATGCAGCCGCGTCTGGCAGACGAACGGGTAGGATTTTTCCAGAATCCGATCACTGAATTTTCTGATGAACAGCAGGTTACAACACGCGGCTCTATCATTCAGCGTTACCGCTTGGAACCGAAAGATCCGGAACGGTATCGCCGTGGACAACTCACCGAACCGAAACGTCCTATTGTGTACTACATAGACCCGGCAACACCGAAGAAATGGATACCTTACCTTAAAGCCGGTGTGAAGGACTGGAACGCTGCTTTTGAAGCGGCAGGATTCAAGAATGCCATCATGGCAAAGGAATGGCCGGACGATTCCACTATGAGTTTGGACGACGCACGCTATAGCGTGTTGCGTTATCTGCCTTCGGAAACGGAGAATGCTTACGGGCCGCGTATTGTGGATCCACGTAGCGGAGAGATTATGGAAAGCCACATCTGCTGGTATCACAACGTGATGAACTTGCTTAAAAAATGGTATATGGTGCAGTGCGGCCCTTTGGATAAGCGTGCGCAAACGATGACTTTTGATGACAAGTTAATGGGTACGCTGATTCAGTTCGTTTCCTCGCATGAGGTAGGACATGCGATCGGGTTACGTCACAATATGGCTGCCAGTTCGGCTACTCCGGTAGAGAAGTTACGTGATAAGGCTTGGGTGGAAGCTAATGGTCACACGGTATCTATCATGGATTATGCACGGTTTAATTATGTGGCACAGCCTGAAGACCGGATTTCAGAAAAAGGGCTTTTCCCCCGCATTGGCGACTATGATAAGTGGGCGATAAAATGGGGATATCAATATCGTCCGGAATTTAAAGACCCTTTTAAAGAGAAAGTGGCGCTGCGTACTGAAGTTACAAAGAAACTTCAGGGAGACCATCGTTTATTTTTTATCGGCGATGAAGGGAAAGGCGCCGACCCGCGCAGCCAAAGTGAGGACTTGGGCGACAACAATATGAAAGCCAATGAATATGGCATGAAAAACCTGAAAAGGGTGATGGAAAACATACTGGCATGGACAGCGCAGCCTGACGGTCAGTATGACGACCTGAACATGATTTATAAGTCAGTCCGTGCCCAACATTTGAAATATACCTTACACGTGCAGAGAAATCTGGGTGGACGCTATACCAATAATTTGCCGGGACTGAAACCTCACGATTATCTGCCGCGCAGTGTGCAGAAAGAGGCCATAGAATGGTTGGGTCGCAATCTGTTCGAAGCTCCGCTTTGGCTTTACCCGGATGAAGTGGTGAGTCGCACGGGAGTGAAGCCTATGGATGAGATTCGTGACCGCCAGAGTTCCGTGGTCGCTTTGTTGCTTGCGCCGGGAATGCTGTATAATATCTATTCAACCTCATTGTGCTCTTCGGAACCGTATCCGCTTGATGAATATCTGAATGATGTGTTTACTGCGATATGGAAACCTCTGAATAGTTCCAATGAGTTGGAGAATAATCTTCGCCGTCAGATGCAACGGTCTTACCTGACATTTGCAGGGCGCATGATGACCCCCGAAAGCAAGGATGTTGCCAATGCGAATGCGACATTCAACCGCTCTGACATTCTGCTCTTTATGGAGACGCATTTGGATAAGGTTGAGGAATATGTAAAAAGACAGTTGGCTGTTTGTGGCGAGGGCGATTTAAATTCCCGGCACTTTACTGCTTTGCTGCGGGACATCAAGAAAGCGAAAGAAGATTATTATGGAAAAAATACCGGAACAGATACTTCTGCGAAGAAGCTTTTAGAGAACCAGAAAAATTAGAACAGGTTTTTATGCATTAAATTCTCTCTCTCTAACTTTAATAAACTTGCTTTTCTCTTCGGGGAAAGGTAAGTTTATTTTTTTTATATACTTGTCCACCATACGTACTTATCCTCTTGTCCGCAAGAAGAATCATTATTTATGGGTATTGATAACTATTTATTTTCCAGTGAACTTTGTGAAGAAACAAAATGTTGTATATGTAAAAAGAAGAAAGGAGATTTATAAGAATGAAAAAGATAGTATTGCTTCGTCATGGAGAAAGTGTCTGGAACAAGGAAAACCGTTTTACCGGTTGGACAGATGTAGACTTGACTGAAAAAGGAGTTGCCGAAGCTGAGAAAGCCGGCGTGACACTGAAAGAATATGGATTCAATTTCGATAAAGCCTATACCTCTTATCTGAAAAGAGCCGTAAAGACGCTGAACTGTGTACTGGACAAGATGGACTTGGACTGGATTCCTGTGGAGAAAAACTGGCGCCTTAATGAAAAGCATTATGGCGAGTTGCAAGGATTGAATAAAGCGGAAACCGCTGAGAAATATGGTGAAGAACAAGTGCTCGTCTGGCGTCGTAGCTACGATATAGCTCCCAATCCGCTTTCAGAAAAAGACCTGCGAAATCCCCGTTTTGATTACCGCTATCACGAAGTGCCCGATGCTGAACTCCCCCGTACCGAATCATTAAAAGATACCATCGAACGTATTATGCCTTATTGGGAATCGGATATATTTCCGAGCCTGAAGACAGCCCATACCTTATTGGTCGTGGCTCACGGCAATAGTTTGAGAGGTATTATCAAGCATTTGAAGCATATTTCGGATGAAGATATTATAAAACTGAACCTGCCTACTGCCGTGCCTTACGTGTTCGAGTTTGATGAAAACCTGAACGTGGCTAATGATTATTTCCTCGGAAATCCGGAGGAAATAAAGAAACTGATGGATGCAGTAGCCAATCAGGGAAAGAAAAAATAGAATAATAACACATTAAAAATTAAAGTTATGAGTAAAATAGTTGAATTACTAAGAGATAAAGCCAATTATTATCTGAATCACACTTGCGAAACCATTGACAAGTCATTGATTCATATTCCGTCTCCCGATACGATAGACAAGGTATGGATTGATTCCGACCGGAACATACGCGTATTGAACAGCCTGCAAACCCTGTTGGGACATGGACGACTGGCAAATACCGGTTATGTATCCATACTTCCTGTCGATCAGGATATAGAACACACGGCCGGAGCATCGTTTGCCCCGAACCCGATTTATTTCGATCCGGAGAATATTGTGAAACTGGCTATTGAAGGCGGCTGTAACGGAGTAGCTTCCACATTCGGTATCCTTGGTTCCGTGGCACGTAAATATGCCCATAAGATACCTTTCATTGTGAAACTGAACCACAATGAATTACTTTCTTATCCGAACAGTTTCGATCAGGTATTGTTCGGTACAGTCAAGGAAGCATGGAATATGGGAGCGGTAGCAGTAGGCGCCACCATCTATTTCGGTTCGGAACAGAGCCGTCGCCAGTTGGTGGAGATTGCCGAGGCTTTTGAATATGCGCACGAACTCGGTATGGCAACCATACTTTGGTGTTATCTGCGTAACAATGATTTCAAGAAAGGTGCTGTGGATTATCATTCCGCCGCTGACCTCACCGGACAGGCCGACCGTTTGGGTGTCACTATCAAAGCGGACATTGTAAAACAGAAACTTCCTACTAATAATGGTGGGTTCAAAGCCATCGGCTTCGGTAAGATTGACGAACGTATGTACACCGAACTAAGTTCAGAACACCCGATTGACCTTTGCCGCTATCAGGTAGCCAACGGCTATATGGGGCGTGTAGGATTGATTAACTCCGGTGGAGAATCTCATGGAGAATCTGACTTGCGTGATGCTGTCATTACTGCCGTAGTCAATAAGCGTGCCGGAGGTATGGGATTGATTAGCGGACGTAAAGCATTCCAAAAACCGATGAATGAAGGTGTGGAATTATTGAATACCATTCAGGATGTATATCTTGACCCGGAAATAACAATTGCTTAATCCCGGAAGAATGGAAATTAATTCTTATCTTTGACTATTAGATAGTTAACCATTAAAAATTAGAAGTATGAAGTTTTTTATTGACACGGCCAATTTGGAGCAGATTCAAGAGGCATATGACCTCGGAGTACTTGACGGAGTGACTACCAATCCTTCGCTGATGGCGAAAGAAGGTATCAAGGGTACGCAAAACCAGCGTGAACATTATGTCAAGATATGCAAGATTGTCAATAGCGACGTGAGTGCCGAAGTGATAGCGACCGATTATGAGGGTATGATTCGCGAAGGCGAGGAACTTGCCGCGCTCGACCCGCATATCGTGGTGAAAGTGCCTTGTATTGCCGATGGCATCAAAGCTATCAAGCATTTCACGGAGAAAGGGATTCGTACAAACTGTACATTGGTCTTTTCCGTAGGGCAGGCATTATTGGCCGCTAAAGCCGGAGCTACTTATGTTTCACCTTTTGTGGGACGCTTGGATGATATTTGCGAAGATGGGGTAGGACTGGTCGGCGATATTGTACGTATGTATCGTACGTATGATTATAAGACACAAGTGTTGGCAGCATCTATCCGTAATACCAAACATATCATCGAATGTGTGGAAGTAGGAGCAGACGTGGCTACTTGTCCGTTGAGTGCTATCAAGGGATTGCTCAATCATCCGTTGACGGATTCGGGATTAAAGAAATTTCTGGAGGACTACAAGAAAGTGAATGGCTGAATGTAAGTGAGATGCGATTATATGTGATAAACGGTGGACATCAGGCAGGTTATGACTGCGTAGTGTTCACCGTTTTTCTTTATCTTTTTTAGTAGTAAAAGCTGTTATTCGCTCTTTTTTTCCTGTTTCCGTTTTTCCTTGTACTGTGTCGGTGTTTCTCCTGTATATTGCTTGAAAGCCGTACTGAAATAGCGCGAAGTCGTAAATCCCACTTTCTCCGCGATTTCCGTGAATGACATTTCCGTGCCCGTGATTAACGTAATCGCTTTTTCCATCCGGAATTTATTGATATAATCATTGGCTCCCATATCAGTCAGCGCTTTCAGCTTGTTATAAAGCGAAGCCCGGCTCATTCCTATCTCTTTACAGATAAAAGTGACATCTAAACTACTGCTGTCCAGATTCTCCTGAATAATCTGATTCAGTTTCAACAGGAATGTTTCGTCTGCCTGGCTGAACGTACTTTCTTCCGCTGCGGGGATTAATCCTGCGTTCAGATACCTTTTCTTGGTAGACTCCCGGTTTTTCAAACGGTTGCGGACTATTTCCATCAGCATCTCTATTTCGAAAGGCTTTGTCAGATAGCTGTCCGCTCCATTCTTGTAACCGCTCAACTGGCTTTGTCTGTCATCTCTTGCCGTCAGCAGAATGATGGGAATATGGCTGATAGTAATATCTTCCTTCATGTTCTTGCAAAGTTCGTATCCGTTCATTCGCGGCATCATCACGTCACTGACAATGATATCCGGAGCATGATTCTTAATAAGTTGCAGCGCTTCCACACCGTCCGAAGCGATTACTATGCGTTTGAAATATTCTCCCAGCGATTTCTTCAGGAAATCCGTCAGGTCGGGATTGTCGTCCACGACTAAAATAGTATAAGGGGTGGTGTCGAAGTTATTTTCGTTCGGTATATGTTCATTTTTGTCGTCACTAATCAGTTCGTTCAGGTATGCTTTGGGTTGGCAGATGATTTCTTCAGTACCTTGTTTCAATGGTAGTTCGAAGAAGAAAGTAGCACCGGTTTCCTGATTATTACGGGCGCCGATAGAACCGCCGTGCAGCTCAACAAGAATCTTTGAATAAGACAGTCCGATTCCCGTTCCGCTTTGTTCTCCCGTTCCCTGATAGAAGCGGGTAAAGAGTTTCCGGATATCTACCTGTTGCAATCCGTTTCCTTGGTCGCTAATGGAGATACGTACTCTGCCGGCTTCGGGAAGTAACTCTGAGGTAATTGTAATTTCCGTATTTTCGGGACTATGTTTCAGGGCATTAATAAGCAGGTTGCTTAAAATAGTTTCACACTTGTCCTTATCGAAGCTGACAGTTTCAATCCGTGGGTCGAGTGTATAGCGGATTCGTACATTCTTGGCTTCACCCTCATTGATGAAGTCCTGTGATACGTGCTCAATCCATTGGTTGAGTGGATGAGGCTGTATCTGCATTTTACTTTCTCCGACTTCCATCTTGCGTACGTCAAGTACCATGTTTATGAGATTCTTCATGCGTTGCGACTGTCTGTAAATAGCTTTCAACGGAAGATAATGATTGTCGTCGGAAGATAATGATTTCAATATCCTGCTGAGCGGAGCGTGTATTAGTGTCAATGGAGTACGAAGCTCATGGCTGATGTTAATGAGGAAGCGTACTTTTTCCTCATACACCTGTTGCTCATGTTCCTTCATTGCCCACTTTAATTTTTCTTCTTTACGTTTCAATGTCCTTCGGAACGTTTCTATGATAACGGCGGCAACGAAAATCGCGCAGCTCAGGATGAACCACCACGTGCGATACCACGGCGGAAGAATCGTCAGTTCAAGTACTTCCTGACTGGGAATCCAACTACCGTCCTTCGCGGTACAGGAAGCCATGATTTTATAACTCCCCGGTGGCAGTGAGCGTATAGCCAGTTCGGGATTGTAAGATTCGATTTGCTGGTCGTTCAGCCCTTCTATCTGGTATTTATATACTTTTTGGCGGAAGATATCTTCCTCTTTTGACATCACCCGGATAGTAATATTACTGTTCCAGGGTGCGGAGATTCCTTTCGGATTGCCGCTCAACTCATTATTGACGGACTCTCCGTTGATAATGACATCCGACAACTGGAGTTGGGGAAGTTCGGATGTCGTTAAAGGAAGGTTGCTGTTGATATGCAGCAGACCTTTTACCCCGCCCATATATACCTCTCCCTGCATGCTCAATAGTTGGGGCTTGGAAAGGTATTCGTTTAGGATGACGCCGTCGGATTCTCCGAACAGGACAAACTTCTTTTCCTTAATCAACCAGGCGAATAACATACTGTCGGCTCCTATCCATACTTTTCCCTGCTGGTCACATACTATCAGGGTGATTTCGCCGAACAGGGAAGTCGGTATCGGAGTCTTTGTCTTTGTACTGGGGCTGTAATGCACCAATCCGTAATTGTTTCCAATCCAGAAATTGCCCTCTTCGTCCCGTGAAACAGAATTGATAATCGTGTCTTTTTGACAAGAGTACAGGGCTTTCAGCCGGTTTGTACGGTTATCCAGTTCATAAATATGCTTTGTATCGCTCAGATAAGTATGCTCCTGATAATTGCCGATTGACAGGAGAGCACCGATGATATCCTGTCCTTCCTGTTCTGTAGCGATGCTGAAAGTTTGCTCTTTCAGGTTGTACTTATAAATATGCTCCCCTAGAAATAGGATACTATGCGGTGTGTTTTGTAATAAATTCACGGCTTTTCCCCGGTTGCAGAGACGAGCGTTTGTTTCAGCATCGACAATGGTGAAAGGTTGTTTTTCTCCGGTTGCCGGATTGAAAATGAATACTCCCTGCGAGAAAAGGGAAATCAATAATTTGCCGGGAGTAAACGCGCAGATAGACGCCACCTTATCTTCCCAAGTCGAAGGGTAATGAGTGAATTTCTCCGTAAGCGGATTGAAACTGTTTATACCGCCTCCGTCCGTGCCTATCCATATCCGGCTTTCTGATTCCTGGAAAAGACTCAGGACAGTAGCGTTGCTTAGTCCGCGGTCATTGCCGGGCAATACGTCCTTATAAGTTTTCATGGAAACTTCCCGTATGCTGATTAGTCCGTTGCGGATGCTGCCTGCCCATATATTATTGTTCCGGTCGTTGTAAAGACATAAGATAGAATTGGCGGGAAGTGAATAATTATCCCTTCCGGGGATATGTTCCAAAAGAGAAAATTGTCCAGTTTCCGGGTCGAGGATATTGATGCCGCCCCCGTCTGTTCCAATCCATATTTGCCCTTCCCGTTCGGCAAGGCTTAATACGACGTTGTTGCTCAGGGATGAATTGCGGGTAGTGTAAGTGCCCAGTAATTTGCCGTCACGGGTCAGGCAATTCAATCCCCCGTTGTAAGGAGCTACCCATATCCTTTTTTGTGAGTCTATGAGCACATTCATGATTTCCTTTCCGCAATCGAAAGGCGGACGGCTGCATTTTCCGGTCTTCAGGTCGAGCAGGAGCAGGCCTTGCCACCGGCTGCAACAGAGCAGTGTATGTTCGTCCCAAAGGCTCAGCAGGGTGACATTGTAATTGGACACCAGGTCGAATGATTGCAGGAGACGGAAAGAGGCATCCTGGTAGTTATAGAAAAATATCTTGTTTTTCGAGCCGAACAAGACTCCGCCTTTAGTCAGGCAAACGGAATAAACGATGATGTTATTTCCTGTTTCATTTACCGGTATGAAAAAATCATCACTCTGCCGCTGATAGCGTGCCACTCCCTTATCCGTCAGAATCCATATGTTATTCTGTTCGTCTTCTATCATCTGATAGATTAGGTTATGAGGAATGGAGTGAGGGTTATCAGCCTGATGAACGTATTTCTTAAGTTCATGTCCGTCGTATCGTCCCAGACCGGAGCGTGTTCCTATCCATACGAAGCCTTGTTCGTCCGTCAGGATACACCTCACCGTGGAAGGCAATCCGTCTTTCAGGGAGATTTGCTTATAGTAATAGTGTCCGGCTTGAATGGGGAGAATGCCGGCAAGCTGTATGATAAATGCAGTACATAGTAGTATCAGAATTCTTTTTTTCATGGAATCAGGTCAGTTTAACTGAAACAAAGATAGTGTATTCGGATGAATATTACTTGAATCAGACCCCTTATTTTTTAGTTATTATCCCTATCTTTGCCCGAAAATATACGAGACTATGATTACCGGAGAACTACAGAAACTTTATCAGGCATATACGGGCGTCCCCGCAGAGAATATAACAGAACTACCGTCTTCCGGCTCCAACCGCCGCTATTTCCGGCTGACAGGCGTACAGACATTGATCGGAGTGTATGGAACTTCCATTGACGAGAATGAAGCTTTTCTCTATATGGCAGCTCATTTCCGCAAAAGCGGTCTGCCTGTTCCCGAAGTCCATATCGTGTCGGATGACAAGGCCTGTTACCTGCAAGAAGATTTGGGCGATACCTTATTATTCCATGCCATTGAAAAAGGGCGTGCCACCAGTGTATTCTCAGAAGAAGAAAAAGAGTTGCTTCGCAAGACGATTCGGCTGCTTCCCGCCATCCAGTTTGCCGGAGCCGACGGGTTCGATTTTTCCCGTTGCCATCCCCAGCCGGAGTTCAACCAGCGTTCCATTCTCTGGGATTTGAATTACTTTAAATACTGTTTTCTTAAAGCTACCGGAATGGAGTTTCAGGAAGACAAACTGGAAGATGATTTCCAGAAAATGAGTGATGTCCTGCTCCGCAGTTCTTCCGCTACATTTATGTATCGTGATTTTCAGAGCCGCAATGTGATGATAAAGGACGGGCAGCCTTGGTTTATTGACTTTCAGGGCGGACGTAAAGGCCCGTTTTATTATGATATTGCCTCTTTCTTGTGGCAGGCAAAGGCGAAATATCCCGACAGCCTTCGTAAGGAACTATTACAGGAATACATAGAAGCCCTCCGTAAATATCAGCCGATTGACGAGCCTTATTTCTATAGCCAGCTCCGTCATTTCGTTCTTTTTCGTACCTTGCAGGTACTCGGCGCTTACGGATTCCGTGGTTATTTCGAGAAGAAACCTCATTTTATCCAAAGTGTCCCTTATGCCATCGCAAATTTGCGCGGACTGCTGAAGGAAGATTATCCGGAATATCCGTATCTCTGCAAAGTTCTGCGTGAACTGACCGGATTAAAGCAATTCACAGATGATTTGAAAAAGCGTCAACTGACCGTCAAAGTAATGAGTTTTGCTTATAAGAAAGGCATTCCCGACGATCCGACAGGCAATGGGGGCGGTTATGTCTTTGACTGCCGTGCCGTGAATAACCCCGGAAAATATGAACGATATAAGCCTTTTACCGGATTGGACGAACCTGTAATCACTTTTCTCGAAGAAGACGGGGAGATACTTCATTTCCTCGACCATGTATATGCTTTGGTCGACGCTTCCGTGAAACGGTACGTGGAACGGGGATTCAGTAACCTGTCTGTCTGCTTCGGTTGTACCGGCGGACAACATCGTTCCGTTTATTCAGCCCAGCATCTGGCGGAACGTCTGAACCGGAAATTCGGAGTGAAAGTGGAACTGGTGCACCGTGAACAGAATATAGAACGTACGTTTGAAGCAACAACTGTGTAGAAGAGGTATGAAAGCTATGATATTCGCTGCCGGTTTGGGCAGCCGCCTGAAACCGTTGACCGACACCATGCCCAAGGCTCTTGTCCCCGTAGCCGGACGGCCGATGTTGGAACATGTTATCCTCAAACTGAAAGCATCCGGCTTTACGGAAATAGTGATTAACATCCATCACTTCGGCGGACAGATACTTGATTTCCTGAAAATGAACGATAATTTCGGGCTTGCCATACATATCTCCGACGAACGTGACCTGTTGCTTGATACGGGAGGCGGCGTAAAGAAAGCCCGTACTTTCTTTGAAAACTCAGATGAACCTTTTCTGGTTCATAATGTAGATATTCTTTCGGACATTGATTTGAAAAAGCTCTATGATTATCACCTGCAAGATGGAGGGGCAGCCACTTTGCTTGCCAGTCGGCGCAAAACTTCCCGTTATCTCCTTTTTGATACGGACAAGAGACTTTGCGGGTGGATTAATAAAGATACGGGACAGGTGAAACCGGAAGGCTTCCTGTATAATCAGTCCCTTTATCAGGAATATGCATTCAGCGGTATCCATGTACTTTCTCCCGTTATTTTTCAATGGATGGATGCGCCGCGTTGGGAAGGCAAATTCTCCATAATGGATTTTTATCTTGCCACATGCCGGCAGGTAAACTACTCCGGTTGCTTGACTGGGAATTTGCGATTAATAGATATTGGCAAACCGGAGACATTGTCCGAAGCGGAAGATTTTATGTACCGAAGTTCTATATAGAGACACCTAAAGGGGCTATTTGCCCCTTTTATTATTATGTAACAGAAGATTTGTGTAACTTTACCCGGCTGAAACAAACAAGATTGTAATATTACACAAATTTTGCTACATGGAAAAAGAATATTCCCGGGCTTTGGTGAATGAGATAACTGATGATTTATTGCATAATATCTTTAATGACTTGTCTGTAGGTCTGGAATTATACGATAAGGATGGTCTTATGATAGATGTCAATTACTCACGGTTGAGATCTATGGGGATAAAAGACAAAAAAGACATTCTGGGGCATAATTTATTTGACTATACAAGTTTCTCCGATGAAATCAAGGAACAGATCAGGAAAGGAGAAACTGTACGTTTTGTGGCGAAATACAATTTTGATACTTTGCGCCGTCTTTTTCCTACCACCTTGTCCGGTATCAAATTCTTTGAGTTTACTGTTTCCTTCGTACACAATGAGAGGGCTGAAATTACGAATTATCTGGTGATAACGCAGGATGTCACCGAACGTGTTTTGTGGCAAGATAAATATGATAATCTTTACGAAGAGGCTGTGCGCTCGAAAAAGGAACTTCTTGAAAGCGAACAAAGGATGATTCAGTTGAACCGTCAGAATGAGTTGGTATTGAATAATATTAATTCAGGTCTGGCATATATCGCGAACGATTATATAGTACAATGGGAAAACATCTCACTTTGCAGCAAGAGCCTTTCTTATGAAGCTTATAAGACCGGAGAACTTTGCTACATGACAGCGCATAATCGCACTACTCCTTGTGAGAATTGTGTAATGCAGCGTGCCCGGCAATCCGGTCAGGTAGAATCCATCTTGTTCAATCTCGATAATAAGCACGTCATCGAAGTATTCGCCACCCCTATATTCAACGAACAGGGGGATATTGACGGTGTCGTAATCCGTGTGGATGATGTTACCGAACGGCAGCACATGATAGGCGAACTTGAAAAGGCAAGAAGCCGTGCCGAGCAATCCGATAAATTGAAATCCGCTTTTCTGGCGAATATGAGTCACGAAATCCGTACGCCGTTAAACGCTATCGTCGGTTTCTCTGACTTGTTGATGGTGACAGACGACGATGAAGAAAAAGAAGAGTACGTCCAAATCATTAATGCTAATAACGAATTGCTTCTGAAGCTGATTAATGATATTCTGGATCTTTCGAAAATAGAAGCCGGCTCGGTAGAGTTGAAGTACGAAGAGTTTGATTTGACTGTCTATTTTAATGAATTGACTGCTGTCATGCAACAACGTGTCACTAATCCTCAAGTCCGTCTGGTAGCCATGAATCCTTATGAAACTTGTATCGTCCGTCTGGATAAGAACCGCTTGGCGCAGATTCTCATGAATTTTGTAACCAACGCTATCAAATATACCGTCAAGGGGATTATTGAAATGGGGTATGAGAAAATAGACGGTAATATTCGTTTGTATGTCCGGGATACAGGTATCGGCATACCCGAAGATAAAAAAGATAAGGTATTCCACCGTTTTGAGAAACTGGATGAATTTGCACAGGGAACCGGACTGGGACTGTCCATTTGTAAAGCTATCGTTGAGGCTTGTGGGGGAGAAATAGGATTTGAGTCTGAATATGAAAAAGGTTCTTTCTTCTGGGCGGTTTTGCCTTGTCGGTTTGAATCGGCTGCCGGTGGAGCGGAATCTTCCCGACAGAATCGTGGAAAGGGCATGGAGAAGGAGAAAGGGCTTTCTCTTGTTTCCGAAGATACTGTGAAACTTAAGAAGAAGGTGCTTGTAGTGGAAGATATTCAAAGTAACTTTTTCCTCGTATCTTCTATCTTGAAAAACCGGTATCAGTTATTGCATGCTCCGAATGGGCAGAAAGCTGTTGAAATTGTCCGGACTCAACCGGTAGACCTTGTGCTGATGGATATGAAGATGCCGGTCATGGACGGACGTACTGCGACTGCCGAGATTCGTAAGTTCAATACTCAGATTCCTATTATCGCCTTGACTGCTCATGCTTTTGACGCAGACCGGGTGGCGGCTCTGAAAGTGGGTTGCGATGATTATCTGGTGAAACCGATTAATGGGGCGAAGCTGATGCAGACTTTGAAAGAATACGGCTGTTGAAGTGAATCAGATTAAAAATGTGCTGACCTGAAAAAATGTATATTTTCTCCTTGTAGATTTTTATATATCAATCGCTTGTTCATAGTGAAAGGAAAAACGTCCGGAATTTGGGATGATGTAAATCCGAAGTGCCTGTGATATCCTGTTTGTGGAATTAGAAAGTATGCTAATTTTTTATATTTGCATCAATTTGCTTCTATTCTATAGGGATGTGTATTCATATGGTTGTTTTGGGACTTTCTCATATCTGAGATAAACTAGCGCTCAAATGCTCTTTTCGGAGAGCTGTTATAGCTAGGTCGGTGAGCAGGAAGAGGTTCCCCGGTGAGAAACGAAGTGTTCCACACCGAGGAACAAAGTGTTTCTCGGTGTGGAAACGAATTTATTTCACCGGAAAGAATGTATATTATTAGAGAATAGATGCAATATTCTCTTAGTTATCTGTATATATATGTAATTTGAAGATGTGTTTTTGTTCGGGAAGCTCTGTGCCAAGCGAATTTATTTTTCCTATAATCTTAAAAATGGAACATTTTTCCATAGCTGGCAAATCTTATATAGCCGGCAATGAGAATTATAATGTCGAAAAAGAATAGCTTGAATGGAACTATATTCCATAGGATATGTTTTTTTGCTATAAAAATAGAATATCATGTCCAGATATGTCAAGGATCGCACGCTTTATTATGTTTGTCGTGCAGTGAGCCGGCAGATTGAATCGCCTTCCTCAAAAGAAGTTCCTGTTCCGGAAGATCCGATGATTGCAAGAGAACCACTTGTTGCGTATGGGAAACAGTATAGATTACCTACTATATATGGAATCTTTCTAATGAATTTCAAAGAGGAAAATTTAGAGGCGAAGTTCCGTACGGATACGGTTCTTTCTGATCGTGATACAGGGAAAATTATTAATCCGCATCTCCGGCAAATTTATTTGCAATTTCCTTATTTTACTAAGGAACTATCGGACTGCCATACATTATATGATAAATTAATTTATGCACTGAAGAATATGAGCAATTGGA